>Ga0172376_10003432_pt1 | contig 18713 bp, 13 predicted proteins | sample Lak35m_FD_121114 | JGI IMG/M metagenome (GOLD analysis project Ga0172376, IMG submission 121114) | Freshwater microbial communities from Kabuno Bay, South-Kivu, Congo - kab_092012_35m | ecosystem: Environmental > Aquatic > Freshwater > Lake | place: Democratic Republic of the Congo: South-Kivu... | reverse complement strand
CCGGCCGCGTGCGCGCCCATGCCGTCGGCCACGATGAACAGCCAGCCCCGGCGCCGGTACTGCTCGCGACTCCAGGGCTCGAGCACGGCCTTCGAGTCCTGATTGTTGGACCGTCGGCGCCCGATGTCGGAACGGTCGCAGTACTCGAGGCTGAGGCCTGATCCCACGCGTATCTCCGCCACCGAGCCGGGTCGTCGCCCACGATCGGAAAGAGGGGAAGTTTAGCCCACCTGCGCTGGGCGGGCGATACGGGATCGTCGCCGACGGCCGGACCGGCCCGCCGTCCGCTCTGGCTCGCGGCGAGGCGGATCGGTACCGTCCGGACCATGGCATCGACGGCACCCCCATGGTCGCAGCGGCTCGGCAGGCATGTCCTCGCGCTGCTGCGCGCCGCCGGAGGCGTGCGCGCCGCGGTGCTGGCGCTGGCGGTCGTGCCGCTTCTCGGTGCCGCCACGGGGTGCGTGCAGCGACGCATGACGATCCGCAGCAACCCGCCGGGCGCGCTCGTCTACGTGGACGACTACCAGGTCGGGACGACGCCGGTGTCGCACGACTTCGTCTATTACGGCACCCGCAAGATTCGTCTCGTGAAGGATGGCTACGAGACGCTGACGGTCCGGCAGCCGTTTCCGCTGCCGTGGTACCAGGTCTTTCCGCTCGACTTCGTCACGGAGAACCTCTGGCCGTGGGAGATCCGTGACGAGCGAGTCGTCGATCTGGCGATGCAGCCGGCCGGCGCGGTGGCGCCCGAGTCGGTCGTCACCCGTGCCGAGCAGGTGCGCCGCGCGGCGGGCAGCCTTCCGCCGGTCGCACAGCCCGTCTCCGTCGTGCCGCAGCCCGTGGCACCGGCGCCGCGGCCGGTTCCGGCCCCGCCCCCGGCGCTGCCTCCGCTGCAGCAGTTCGGTCCGGCACCCCGGCCGCTGCCGCCCCCGGCCCCACTGCCCGTGCCGCCGCCGCTGCCGAACGCACCGCGTCAGGGCGTGCCGAGTCTCGGAGCGCCGCCCGTGCCATAATCGCGGGAATGGAGCTGCCGACGACCGTTCCCCGACCGCGCTCGCGCGCCGACCTCGACGCGCGAAAGCTCGCGCGGCTGCGTCGCGTCCTGCGGGTGATCCTGCCGACGAACCGCTTCTATGCGGCGAAGCTCGGCCGCGGCGTCGCCGTCGAGCGGCTCGGGTCGCTCGCCGACATCGCGTCATGGCCCTGCACCACGAAGGAGGAGCTGGTCGCCGCCGCCGTCGATGGACGCCCCGGCAATCTCACGTGGAGCGACGATCGCTACGTGCGGTTTCACCAGACGAGCGGGACGCACGGCAGGCCGCTGCCTGCATGGGACACGGCGGCCGACTGGCGGTGGTGGATGGAGTGCTGGAAGTGCGTGCTCGGCCGCGGGCACGTCGGCCGCGGCGATCGCGTGCTCGTCGCCTCGTCCTTCGGCCCCTACGTCGGCTTCTGGAGCGCCTTCGACGCGGCCGTGTCCCGCGGCGCGCTCGCGATCCCGGCCGGGGGGCTCTCCAGCCTCGCCCGGCTCGAACTGCTCAGGCGGGTCGGGGCGACGGTGCTCGTGGCGACCCCGAGCTACGCGCTCCATCTCGCGGAGGTCGCGGTCGAGGCGGCCGTGGACACCGCGGCGCTGCCGATTCGGCTCGTGATCGTCGCCGGCGAGCCGGGTGGCTCGGTGCCCGCCGTGCGGCGCAGGCTCGCCGAGGCATGGGGCGCGGCCGTGCTCGACCATGCCGGTGCCACGGAGGTGGGACCGTGGGGTGTCGGCGAGACCGACCGCTCCGACACCCGCCCCCACCCTTCGGCCGACATCGGGGGCACTCCACGGCCGGCCCTGCACGTCATCGAGGACCAGTTCCATCCCGAGTTTTTCGCGCTCGGCACCGGGGGGCCGGCCGCTCCGGGGGAGGCCGCGGAGCTCGTGCTCACCACGCTCGGCCGCACCGGCGCGCCGGTGATCCGCTACCGCACCGGCGACGTCGTGCGGCCGGTGTGGCCGAGCGACGAGGCGATCGCCGCGGGGGCCTGCCCCTGGGTGCGGCTCGATGGCGGCGTGCTGGGGCGGGCCGACGATATGCTCGTCGTGCGCGGCGTGAACATCTTCCCGGGCGCGGTGGACGACATCGTCCGTGGGTTTCCGGAGGTGGTCGAGTATCGGCTCACCGTCGCCACGCGCGAGAGCCTCGACACCCTCACGATCGAGATTGAGGACAGGCTCGGTGACGCCACGCGCGTGGCGCGGGAGTTCCATGTGCGGCTCGGCCTCAAAGTCGAGGTGCGGGTCGTGCCGATCGGCAGCCTGCCCCGCTTCGAAGGGAAGGGAAAACGCGTGGTCGATCGTCGCGACCGGAGCCGGGTGCCCACATGAGTGCCGATGCGGATCCTGCGGAAGGGGGCGGCCGAGCTGCCGGGAGGTCGGCGGCGCCGCCGGTGCCAACGGCCATCGCGCGCATCGCGCACGGCGTCGAGATCGCGTGGAGCGACGGTGCCCGTTCGTCCTACGGCACGAGGCTCCTGCGCGACGCCTGCCCCTGCGCCACGTGTCGGGAGAAACGCGCCGCACCGGTGGCTGCCAACCCGTTGCTCGTGCTCGCGCCGGCCGACATCGCGCCCCTCGCGATCGTCGGCATGAAGCCGGTCGGCCAGTACGCCTACTCGATCGAGTTTTCCGACGGCCACTCGAGCGGCATCTACACGCTCGACTACCTCCGCGAACTCGGGCTGCCGCGGCCGGGCGGCGGCGTCCAGCCGCGGGGGTGACGGCGGCCGGGCGTCAGCCCAGCCCGCACGCAGCCGCCGCGACGACCGACGCGATGCGGACCGCATCGTGACACGCGTCCTCGCTCGTGCCCTCGGCGCGGAGCTTCGCCTCGTGGTTCTGCAGGCAGAACTCGCATCCCGCGAGCGCGGCACAGGCGAGGCTCATGAGCTCGAAGTCGACCGCGTTCGTCGCCGGCTTCGCCATCCGCTGCATCCGCAGGCGGGGCGGTCGCGCGGCATAGGTCTCCTTGCCGATCATGTGCCGGAACCGGTAGTAGACCGTGTTCATCGCCATCAGGCCGGCCGCGGCGACCGCGTCGGACGCGACCGGGTCCGCCGCCTCGCCCAGACCGGCCCGCAGGTCGGCGGCGAGCGCGTCGGCGAGTCGGGGCGCCCGCAGGAACCGGGCGGCTGCCAGCGCCACCCCGAAGGCCTGCGCGTCGGTGAGGTGCTCCCCTGCGAGCACGCCCGCGAGATTGAGCCGGGTGTCCTTGAATTCCTCCGGCAGCGTGTCGCGCAGGGCGTCGAGGGACGGTGTGGCAAGCGGCATGAGGTCGATCTCCTCGCGCGACGATCCGGCCGCGACGGATCCTGACTGGAAGTCTCGGCTGGAAGTCTCGGCTGGAACGAGTGGAGCGCGACGGTCACGTCGCGGCGCCGCCACACACTCTACAGGCTCGCATGCCGCCGCGGGGCGCGAACGGGCGGCGCCGGTCCACCGAATTGAAAACTCTCGTCGCCGGATGCTACGTTCGGGAGGTTTGCCCGCATCCGGCCCCCCGACCCCCCCTCCATGCCGCGTCGCGACGACCTCCACACGATCCTCCTCATCGGATCCGGGCCGATCGTCATCGGGCAGGCCTGCGAGTTCGATTATTCCGGCACGCAGGCCTGCAAGAGCCTCCGCGAGGACGGCTACCGGGTCGTGCTCGTGAACTCGAACCCGGCCACGATCATGACCGATCCCGGCACGGCCGACCGGACCTACATCGAGCCGCTCACGGCCGAGATGCTCGAGAAGGTGATCGAGGTGGAGCGGCCCGACGCCGTGCTGCCCACGCTCGGCGGCCAGACGGCGCTCAACCTCGCGATGGAGCTCGATCGCCGGGGCGTCCTGACGAAGCACGGCGTCGAGATGATCGGGGCGAAGGCGGAGGCGATCCGGCGCGGCGAGGACCGGGAGATCTTCAAGGCGACCATGCAGGCCATCGGCCTCGAGACCTGCCGCGGGCGCATCGTGAGGAGCCTCGCCGAGGCGCGGGACGTGCTGACCGAGATCGGACTCCCGGCGGTGATCCGCCCGAGTTTCACGCTCGGTGGTTCCGGATCGGGCGTCGCCTTCAATCGCGACGAGTTCGACACGAAGGTCCAGCGGGGGCTCGACCTTTCGCCGGTCGGCGAGGTGCTCGTCGAGGAGTCGATCCTCGGCTGGAAGGAATACGAGATGGAGGTGATGCGCGACGCGGACGACAACGCGGTCGTGATCTGCTCCATCGAGAACTTCGACCCGTGCGGCGTGCACACCGGCGATTCGATCACCGTCGCCCCCGCCATGACGCTCACCGACCGCCAGTACCAGCGGATGCGCGACGCGAGCTTCGCGGTGATCCGGGCGATCGGCGTCGAGACCGGTGGATCGAACATCCAGTTCGCCGTCCATCCCGGCACGGGCCGCATGATCGTGATCGAGATGAACCCCCGCGTGAGCCGGTCGTCGGCGCTCGCGAGCAAGGCCACGGGGTTTCCGATCGCCAAGATCGCCGCGAAGCTCGCGGTCGGCTGGCGGCTCCACGAACTGCCCAACGACATCACGCGGCGCACGAAGGCCTGCTTCGAGCCGGCGATCGACTACGTGGTGGTCAAGGTGCCCCGCTTCGCCTTCGAGAAGTTTCCGGAGGCGGACGCCCGGCTCACCACGCAGATGAAGAGCGTGGGCGAGACGATGGCGATCGGCCGCACGTTCAAGGAGGCGTTTCAGAAGGCGCTGCGCGGCCTCGAGGTGGGCGGCTTCGGCCTCGGCTGCGACTCGAAGGATCTCTGGGGCACGGCCGCCGAGCCGTCGCTCGACGACATCCGCGCACGCATCGCCACCCCCGATCCGGACCGGGTGCGATACCTGCGCTACGCGGTCCTCGCCGGCCTCTCGCCGGCCGAGATCCACGAACTCACCCAGATCGATCCCTGGTTCCTCGACCAGATCCGCCAGTTGGTCGAGATCGAAAGCCTGCTGCGGGAGGCCGGCTCGCTCGCCGGGCTCGACGATGGGACCCTGCGGGCCGCCAAGCAGGCGGGCTTCGCCGACCGCCAGCTCGCCGTGCTCCTCGGCGCGACGGAGTGGGAGGTGCGCGAGGATCGCCGGCGCCGGGGGATCGTCGCCACGTTCAAGGCGGTGGACACCTGCGCGGCCGAGTTCGAGGCGCAGACCCCGTACTACTACTCGACCTGGGAGGAGGAGAGCGAGGTTCCACGGAAGGAGCCGGGCCGGAAGCGGGTGATGATCCTCGGCGGCGGCCCCAACCGGATCGGGCAGGGCATCGAGTTCGACTACTGCTGCTGCCATGCGAGCTTCGCCCTGCGGGAGCTCGGCATCGAGAGCGTGATGGTCAATTCCAACCCCGAGACGGTGAGCACCGACTACGACACGAGCGACATGCTCTTTTTCGAGCCGCTCACCTGCGAGGACGTGCTCAACATCGCCGACTGCATCGAGCCGGACGGGGTGATCGTGCAGCTCGGCGGCCAGACGCCGCTGAACCTCGCCCGCGCGCTCCACGGGGCCGGACTGCCCATCATCGGCACGAGCGTGGACACGATCGAGATGGCGGAGGATCGCGAGAAGTTCCGCGCGCTGCTCGACCGGCTCGGACTCAGGCAGCCCGCCAGCGGCATCGCCAAGACGCTCGAGCAGGCACGGCGCGAGGTGGCGCGGATCGGCTTCCCGAGCCTCGTGCGGCCGAGCTTCGTGCTTGGGGGCCGGGCGATGGAGATCTGTTACGACCAGCCGCAGTTCGAGCGCTACGTGGCCGAGGCGTTCGCCGTGGCGCAGGGACAGCCGGTGCTCATCGACCGGTTTCTCGAGGATGCGATCGAGGTGGACGTCGACTGCATCTGCGACGGGCGGGACGTCGTCATCGCCGGCGTCATGGAGCACGTCGAGGAGGCCGGCGTGCACTCCGGTGACTCGGCCTGCTGCATCCCGCCGCACAGCCTCTCGCCGCAGGTCATCGCGGAGATCAGGTCGGCGGCGGCGGGTCTCGCCCGCAGCCTCGGGGTCGTCGGGCTCATGAACGTGCAGTTCGCCGTGAAGGACGAGGACCGGGGGGACGGCACCCACGCCCCGGCGCTCTACGTCATCGAGGTCAATCCGCGGGCCAGTCGCACCGTCCCCTTCGTGGCGAAGGCGACCGGCATGCCGGTGGCGAAGGTCGCCGTGAAGGTGATGGCGGGCACGAGCCTCGCCGCCCAGGGGATCGACGCCGATCCGGTGCCGACCCATGTGAGCGTGAAGGAGAGCGTGTTTCCGTTCGTCAAGTTCGCCGGCGTCGACATCGCGCTGGGGCCGGAGATGCGGAGCACCGGCGAGGTGATGGGCATCAGCGACTCGTTCGCGATCGCGTTCGCGAAGAGCCAGATCGCCGCGGGCACGCTGCTGCCACGGCAGGGGAGGATCTTCCTCAGCGTCGCGAGCGCGGGAGACAAGGTGGAGATGGTCGCGCTCGCGCGGAGGCTCTCCGCCCTCGGCTTCGAGCTCATGGCCACCTCCGGCACGGCCCGGGCGCTCGCCGAGGCGGGCGTGGCGGTGGAGGTCGTCAAGAAGCTGCAGGAGGGCCATCCGAACCTCGTCGACCACCTCATCGACGGTCGCGTGCAGCTCATCTTCAACACGCCACGGGGCAAGGGCGCCCGCACCGACGAGGGACGCATCCGGGCGGCGAGCGTGCTCTACGGCGTGCCGTGTATCACGACGCTCGCGGCGGCCGAGGCCTGCGTGCTGGCGATGGAGGCCACGCACGGCACGCCCGGGGGACCGCCCCCCGATCCGTTCACGGTGCAGCCGATCCAGGATCGGTTTCCGGAGCCGGTCGCGGCCCGGTAGCGGGCGCGTGCGCCGAGGCGCATGCCCGCTCTGTCGCGCGGAGAACGGGTCGTGACCGCAGTCCCTTTTCCGGAGGTGCCGCCGGTTCCCCGGCCGTTGGCGGCGCCGGCGGCCGACGAGCCGCCGCGGCTCACGGCCCGCACGCTCGAGGGTCTCGAGTGGGTGCTCGCCCGGGAACTCGAGGCGATCGGCGCGCGGGACCTGCGGGTCGGCCGACGCACGATCGAGTTCTCGTGCGCCGCCGGGCTCGAGCGGGAGACGCTCTACCGGGCCGTCCTGGAATGCCGCACGGCGATCCGCGTGCTCGAACCCCTGGGGCGATTCCAGGCCGACGCGCCCGACCGGCTGTATGCCGCGATGCAGGCGGTCGACTGGACGGAGCAGCTCACGACCTCCGACACGCTCCGCGTCGACGCGGCCATCCACGACACCTTCCTCACCCACTCGCTCTACGCGGCGCAGGTCGTGAAGGATGCGGTCGTCGACCAGCTGCGCACGCCGAGCGGCCGTCGGCCGGACGTGCGCCTGCGGGGCGCGACGCTGCGGCTGGCGCTGCACCTCGTCGGGAACGTCGCCACGATCTTCCGGGATGCGGCAGGGCGTTCGCTCCATCAGCGCGGCTGGCGCGTGGGCGAGGTCGAGGCGCCGCTTTCGGAGGTGCTCGCGGCGGGCATCCTGGCCATCGCCGGCTGGTGGCGGCCGGGGGACGACCCGACGGCCTGCACGTCGGGCGAACCGTTGCTCGATCCGCTCTGCGGCTCCGGCACGCTGGTCATCGAGGGCGCGACGATCGCCGCCGGCATGGCGCCGGGTCTCTGGCGCGCGAGGCGGAAGGCGCACGGGTTCTTCCGGTTTCGCGACTGCGATCGCGGGCTGGCCACGCGCCTCGTCGAGACGCTCGAGGCCCGGGCTCGGCCGCCGCAGGGCGACCCGCCATCCGGGGCATTTCAGGCGAGCGATCTCGATCCACGGGCGGTCGAGGCCGCGCGGGCCTGCGCCGGCGCCGCGGGCGTCGCGGCACGCGTCGCGATCGAGCAGCGCCACTTCGAGGACGCGCGTCCGTCGGCTCCCGGCAGCCTCGTGGTCACGAATCCTCCGTACGGCGAACGGCTGCCGGTCGCCCGGGCGGGCGCCCTCCTGCGGCGGCTCGGCGACTGGCTCGTGCAGCGCTGCGGGGGCTCGCGTGCGGCCATTCTCGCGGCCGACTCCCCCGCCACGAAGCACTTCGGTCTGCGCACCAGCCGGCGGGTCCACCTGATGAACGGTCCGATCGCCTGCCGGCTGCTCGAGGTCGAGGTGCGGCAGCGGGATGCGCCGATCATGGTCGAGGCGGCGCCCGCCGGCGTGCCGAGCCCACCGCTCGAACCGGATCGCACGCTGGCGGGCGGGCAGGACGGCGCGGCGGCGGGACTGGCCCGCTCCCGGGCACGCACGACCGCCGACCAGATCGGTGACTTCCGCCGCCGTCTCGCCAAGCGCTTCCGCCATCTCGCGCGGTGGGCCCGCCGCCAGGGGATCGAGGCGTTTCGCGTCTACGATCGCGACATCCCCGAGATCCCGCTCGTCGTGGACTGGTACGCGGGCTGGCTCCACGCCGCCGAATACGAGCGGCCGCACGAGCGGACCGAGATCGAGCACGAGGTGTGGCTCGACCGCATGCTCGAGGCGGCCGCCGCGGAGCTCGGCGTGGCCCCCGGCCGCAGCTTCCTCAAGGTGCGGCGGCGGCAGCGGGCCGGCGGGCAGTATGAGAAGGTCGGCGACCGCCAGGCGGTGCTGACCGTCAGGGAAGGAGGACTCGGCTTCGAGGTCAACCTCTCCGACTACCTCGACACGGGTCTCTTCCTCGACCACCGCCAGACGCGGGCGCTGGTCCGAGGGGAGGCCGACGGAAGGCGCTGCCTCAATCTCTTCTGTTACACCGGCAGCTTCTCGGTCCACGCCGCCGCGGGCGGTGCCTTCGAGACGACGAGCGTCGATCTCTCCAACACCTACCTCGACTGGACGCGGCGGAACCTCGTCGCGAACGGCTTCACCGACGCCGGACGCCACCGCGTGGTCCGCGACGAGGCGCGGGCGTTCCTCGCGCACCGGGCGCGGAGGGGGGAGCCGCCGTTCGACCTCGTCGTGGCGGACGTGCCGACGTTCTCGCGGTCGGCGCGGAGCGAGACGCCGTGGGACGCCCAGCGCGACCATGCGGAACTGCTCGCACTCGTCGCCCGCAGCCTCGCCCCCGGGGGCATCGTCTACTTCGCGACGAATGCCCGCACGTTCCGGCTGGTGACGCCTCCGCCCACCGACTTCGTGGCCGTGCACGACATCACGCGGCGCACGATCCCGGAGGACTTTCGCAACGCGCGGATCCACCGGGCGTGGCGGCTGATCGGGGCGTCCTGACGGCCGATCTGCTACAACCCCGCGTCGGTCCTCCTCGGGTACGGGCATGCAGCGGCGGCGCTTCACGATGTCGGCCCTCGCGCTCACCGCGGCCGCGGCGGGCTGCCGTCCGAGTGACCCCGGCGTGATCCGCCTCGTGTCGAGCCTGCCCCGCACCGGGTCGGCGAAGCAGCAGTCCGACAGCATCGTCCGCGGGATCAGGCTGGCGATCGCCGAGGCGGAGGGGCGGGTCGGGGCGTTTCGCATCGAATACCTCGACCTCGACGACGCGACGGCTGCCGCGGGGCAGTGGACGAGCGAGGCCGAGGCCGCCAACGCGCGGCGTGCGCTCCAGGATCCCGACGTCGTCGCCTACCTCGGGACGTTCAACTCGGGTGCGGCGAAGGTCTCGATGCCGATCCTCAACCTCGGCGACCTGCTCATGGTCTCGCCGGCGAACACGGCGGTGGGCCTCACGAAGCCGGGGCTCGGTGATCGCGGCGAGCCGGAGATCTACCGCCCCACGGGCCGGCGCACTTTCGTCCGCGTCGTGCCCGCGGACGACCTCCAGGGGCAGCTGTCCGCCGAGTGGGCGTGGCGACGCGGCATCCGTCGCGTCGTGATCCTCGACGACAACGAGGTCTACGGCAAGGGGATCGCCGACCTCTTCGAGGAGCGTTGCCGCGAGCTCGGTCTGGAGGTGCTGGCACACGACGCGATCGACGCCAAGGCGCAGGAATTCCGCTCGCTCATGGCCCGGGTCAGGTCGCTGGGGCCGGAGCTCGTCTACTTCGGTGGCACGACGCAGACCAAGGGAGGACAGCTCGCCAAGGACATGGCCGGCGCCGGCGTCGAGGCGCTCCTGATGGTGCCGGATGGATGCCTCGAGCAGGTCTTCATCGAGGCTGCGGGCCCGGCGAATCTGGAGGGCCGCTGCTTCGTGACGTTCGGCGGGCTGCCTCCCGAAAAGCTGACCGGCAAGGGGAGGGCGTTCGTCGAGCACTACCGCTCCCGGTATGGCGAGATGCCGGAGGCCTATGCGGTCTACGGCTACGAGGCGGCCGGCGTCGCCCTGCGTGCGGTGCGCGACGCGGGTGTCAAGGATCGGCGGACGATCACGGACGCGGCGCTGGCGATCCGCGACTACGACGGCGCCCTCGGTCGCTGGGGCTTCGACGCCAACGGCGACACGACGCTGCGCACGCTCACCGTGAGCGCCGTGCGCGACGGCCGCTTCGTCTTCGAGGAGATCCTCGAACCCGACGCGTCCCCCGCCACGAACTGAGGCCGCCTCCCTTGTCCACCGAGATCCTCCTCCAGCAGTGCCTCATCGGCCTCGCCAACGGGGCGCTGGTCGCGCTCGTGGCCCTCGGCTACACGATGGTCTACGGCATCGTCCGGCTCATCAACTTCGCCCACGGCGATCTCGTCATGCTCGGCGCGTGCCTCGCGCTGTCGCTCGTCGAGTTCACCGGCCTCACGGCGGCCGGCCCGGTGACGACGTGGATCGGCATCGCGGGGCTCGTGCTCGCCTGCGGCCTCTGCTGCGGCAGCCTCAACGTGCTGGTGGATCGCGTCGTCTACCGTCCGCTTCGCGGGGCACCGAAGCTCGCGCCGCTCGTCTCGGCGATCGGCGTCTCGTTCATCTTCATGAACGTCGGCCTCTTCTGGATCGGACCGGCCGACCGCTCGTTTCCGCCGCTGGTGCCGGCGACGAACCTCCTCGCGGGGGACCGCCTCCAGTTCACGGCGCGCGACCTGCTCGTGGTCGCGATCGTCGTGCCGCTGATGGTCGCGCTCACCGTGCTCGTGCGTGCCACCCCGCTCGGCCGGGCGATGCGGGCGGTCGCCCAGGATCCGGTCGCGGCGACGCTCATGGGCGTGGACGTCGAGCGGGTGATCGCGGCCACCTTCTTTCTCGGCGGCTTTCTCGGCGGGGCGGCGAGCGTGGTGCACGGCCTCACCATCACCACGATCGGCTTCCAGATGGGCTTCCTCAACGGGCTCTACGCGTTCACCGCGGCCGTGCTCGGCGGGATCGGCAGCGTGCCCGGCGCCGTCGTGGGCGGGCTCGTCATCGGTCTCGTGCGCGCGCTCTCGAGCCTGCTCGTCGGCGAGCGGTGGACCGGGGCGGTGGTCTTCGGAATCCTGATCGTGATCCTCGTCTTCAGGCCCGAGGGCCTGCTGGGACGCCGCACGGTGGACAAGGTATGAGCGAGCGCGATGCGGTGCGACCGGTGCGCGGGCGCCGTCCGGGGCCGTCGTGGTCGCGGACGCGGACGTGGCTGCGCCGGCACTGGGATCTCGCGGCGCTCGTGCTGCTCGCGCTGGCGCCCGCCGTCGTGCCCGCGCTCGGCGGGGCGTTGGGAGGGCAGGTCACGATCGTCTTCATCTCGTGCATTCTCGCACTCGGCCTGAACGTCATGGTCGGCTCCACCGGCCTGGTGCACCTGGGCATCGCCGCCTTCTTCGGGATCGGTGCGTTCTGTCATGCGATCCTCACCGTGCCGACGGAGCCCTTTCGGTGGTCCTTCCTCCCCGCCGCCGCGCTGAGCGTCGTGGTCACCGCGGGCGTGGGACTCGCGCTCGGTGCGCCCACCTTGCGGCTGCGGGGGGACTACCTGGCGATCGTGACGCTCGGGTTCGGCGAGGTGGTGAAGGTGTCCCTCCGCAACCTGGAGCAGGTCACCGGCGGCATGAAGGGGCTCAATCCCGTGCCGCCGCCGGCGGCCGGCCTGCGGCTCGGCGGCGTCGATCTCGGCATGCAGTTCGCCGTGGACCCGCGCTGGTTCTACGCGCTCGCGCTCGGCACGCTGGCGGTGGTGGTGGTGGCCCTGCGCCGGCTCGAGCGATCGCGGCTGGGAAGGGCGTGGATGGCGGTGCGCGAGGACGAACTGGCGGCGGCGGCGACGGGCATCTCCGCGTCCCGGGTCAAGCTGTCGGCCTTCGCCCTCTCCTCGGCGCTCGCCGGTCTCGCGGGCTGCCTCTACGCGGCATGCCTGTCGACCACGGCCGATCCGAATGCCTACGACTTCAACCGCTCGGTGATGGTGCTCTGTGCCGTCATCCTCGGCGGCCTGGGGAGCATCCCCGGCACCCTGGTCGGCGTCGCGCTGCTCGTCGGGTTCGACACCGTGCTCGCGCCCTGGGCCGACGCGGCGATCCAGCAGTCGGGGATCAACCCGGGCGGATCGATGCTGCTGAGCTTCAGCGGGTGGAGGCTCGCGCTCTTCGGGTTCGTGCTCGTGCTGGTGATGCGGCTGAAGCCGGCGGGCCTGATGCCGTCCCGCCGGATGGCCGCCGAGCTGCGGGAGGCACGAGCATGACCCACCCGCCGGGATCGAACGCCGGCGTGCCGTCGGCATCGCCGCTCCTGTCGGTCGAACGGCTGACGGTGCGGTTCGGGGGGCTCGTCGCCGTGTCGCATGTCGATTTCGACGTGCCGAGGGACGCGATCGTCTCGCTGATCGGGCCGAATGGCGCCGGCAAGACGACGGTGTTCAACTGCATCAGCGGGCTCGAGAGGCCGACGTCCGGGACCGTGCGGTTCCGCGGTCGGCGGCTCGATCGCCCGCTCACGGCGGGCACCGTCGGCCGGGTGCTCGCCATCGGCCTCGTGACGGCCCTGCTCGGGGGGCTCGTCGCGGTCGACGTCGATCGTCTCTGGCTGGCCGTCGTCAAGCGCGGCATGGATGTCGGCGAGGGGTTCACCGTGCGCCAGGTGGCGTCGCGACTCGACGCCTACTTCCGCGCGGAACTGGCGGTCGATCGCCTGGCCGGCAAGTGGCGCGTCGTCAGCGCCGACGGCCGCGACGTGCTCGCCATCGTGCCCGATCTGGCCGATGCGGTGGCGCTGCGCAACCAGCTGCAGGCGGCGGTCACGGCGCGACGCGCGGGCCCCGGCACCGTGCCGGACGTGACCGACACGGAGCAGCCCGCCGCCTTCGATCCGCGGATCGGCGGGCTGACCGTGCGGCCCGAGGTGCTCGAGCGGCTCGCCGCGGGCAAGAGGCGGATCCGCCTGCTCGGTCTGGCCGGACTGCTCGGCGGGGCCATCCTCGGCGTCTCCGGCGCCGTCGCCGTCTGGCGACGCGGTCGTCGCGCGCCCGACGTCGTCTGCCGGGCCGGCATCGCCCGGACCTTCCAGAACATCCGGCTCTTCCCCGCGATGACGGCCCTCGAGAACGTGCTCGTCGGTCTCGATCGGACGATCCCCGGCGGCGTGCCTGCGATGCTGCTGAGGCCCGGCGCCACGCGTCGGGCCGAGCACGAGGCGCGACGCGTGGCACGCGATGAATTGCGGTTCGTCGGGCTCGCGGGGGTCGCCGGTCGCGCGGCGGGCACGCTGTCCTACGGCGGGCAGCGGCGTCTCGAGATCGCGCGGGCCCTCGCCACGGGCCCGAGCCTGCTCCTGCTCGACGAGCCGGCGGCGGGGCTGAATCCGACCGAGACCGCGGCGCTTGCGGCGCTCGTCGAGCGGATTCGCGATCGGGGGATCACGGTCGTGCTGATCGAACACCACATGGACCTCGTGATGTCGATCAGCGATCGGGTGATCGTGCTCGACCATGGTGTGAAGATCGCCGAGGGCACTCCGGACGACGTGCGGCGTGACCCGTCCGTCGTGACCGCGTACCTCGGTGCGGAGGCATGAAGGACGCATGACCCTCCTCCACCTGCAGGGCCTCGTCGCCGGCTACGGGCCCATTCGGGCGCTCGACGACGTCTCGCTCGAGGTCGACGCCGGCGAGACCGTGGCGATCGTCGGCGCCAACGGCGCGGGCAAGACGTCGCTCCTCATGGCGATCTCGGGCCTCGTCCCGCTGCGGTCCGGGCAGATCCGGTATCAGGGCCGTTCGCTCGCCGGCGTGGCGCCACACGAGATCGCGCGGGCGGGGATCGGCCACGTTCCCGAGGGACGCCGCATCTTTCCCTATCTGACGGTGCGGGAGAATCTCGAACTCGGCGGGGTGGCGAGGCGGGAGCGGGCGGGGCTCCGCGAGGACATCGCCGCCGCGTGCGATCTGTTTCCCGTGCTCGCGTCGCGCATGCGGCAGCTCGGCGGCACGCTCTCGGGCGGCGAGCAGCAGATGCTCGCGATCGCCCGCGCCCTCGTCGGCCGCCCGCGGCTCGTCCTGCTCGACGAGCCCTCGCTCGGCCTCGCACCCCTCATGGTGGAGAAGGTGTTCGCCGCGATCGCGTCGCTCGGCACACGGGGGATCGCGGTCGTGCTCGTCGAGCAGAATGCCCGCGCCAGCCTGCGGCTCGCGACGCGGGCGCACGTGCTCGAGCACGGCCGCATCGTCCTGTCGGGGGCCGGGGATGCACTCGCGGCCGACCCGCGGGTGCGTGCCGCCTACCTCGGCGAGCTGTGAACGCCGCGTCCGGGGGCGGACGCGGGCCGCTCACGCGTCGGCCGGTTCCCGGCCCGCGACGATGTCGAGGATCGCCGCGCCGAAGTCCGCCAGCCGTTTCTCGCCGATGCCGCGGCAGCGCAGGAGTGCGGCCGGCGACGCGGGCCGGTCGCGGGCGATCGACCGCAGCGACTTGTCGTCGAAGATCGTCCAGGCCGGCTTGCCGCGTGCCTCCGCGACCCGCCGCCTCCAGCGCCGGAGCCGCTCGAGGAGATCGCGGTCCACCCCCTCCCAATCGTCGGCCTCGGCGCGGGTCGCGCGGACCCGCGCCGCCCGCGGCTCGAGCAGCACCACCTCGCGCACGCCGCGCAGCAGCTCCCACGACCGGTCGTTGAGCGTGACGACGGGGCGGTCCCCGCCGGTTCGGGAGAGAAGCTCCTGGTCGAGCAGCTGGTGCAGGAGGTTTTCGACCGCGCGCTGGTCGAGATCGGCGAGCAGGCCGAACGTGGAGAGCTCCTCGTGTCGGTGGCGGGCGACGCCCTCGGTCCGGGCACCCCGCAGCACCTCGGCCACGTGCCGCACGCCGAAGCGGCCTCCGACCCGCGCCACGCAGGAGACGATCTTCTGGGCGGTCACCGTGCCCTCCGGCAGGCTCGAGGTCTCCCCGAGGCAGACGTCGCAGGCGCCGCAGGTGGGCGCGTCGTAGCGTTGGCCGAAGTACTCGGAGAGCGCGGCATGACGACAGCGCGCCGCCTGCGCGTAGCGTCGCATCGCGTGCAGGTGCTCGATCTGGGACCGCACGAGCGTCTCCTGCTCGTCGGCATCGAGGTCGGATTCCGCCGCACTCTTGCGGACGAGCGCCTCCCAGCTGAACACGTCGGCCGACGAATAGAGGAGCAGGCATTCGGCCGCGAGACCGTCACGTCCCGCGCGGCCCGTCTCCTGCTGGTAGGCCTCGAGGCTCTTCGGCAGGGCCGTGTGCAGCACGAGCCGCACGTCGGACCGGTCGATGCCCATGCCGAAGGCCACGGTCGCCACGACGACGTCGATCGTCTCCCGTGCGAACGCCTCCTGCGTGCGGTGCCGTCGCGTCGCGTCGAGGCCCGCGTGGTACGGCTGGGCGAGAAGTCCCGCCCCCGCGAGCCGGGCGGCGAGCCGCTCCGTCTCCTTGCGCGAGATGCAGTAGACGATGGAGGCCTCGCCGCGGTGGCGACCGAGGATGGCCTCGACCTGACCGGCGCGGTCGGTGCGCGGCACCACGCGGTAGACGAGGTTGGGCCGATCGAACGTGCCGACGAGCACCGCCGGGTCGCGCAGCCCCAGCTGGGTCGCGATGTCCTCCCGCACGCGGGGCGTGGCGGTCGCGGTGAAGGCGTGGATGCTGGCGTGCGGAAATCGCTCGCGGAGCAGGGCGAGCTGGCGGTACTCGGGACGGAAGTCGTGGCCCCACTGGCTGATGCAGTGGGCCTCGTCGACCGCGAACCGCCGCACGCCGGCGCGGGCGAGAATGTCGAGCAGGCCGGTGTTCACGAGCCGCTCCGGGGCGACGAACAGCAGCCGCAGGTCGCCCGCGATGAGTCGGTCGCGGACGCGGGCGCGTTCGCTCGCCTCGAGGGCTCCGTGGATGGCCGCCGCCGGATAGCCGATCGCCTCGAGGGCGTCGACCTGATCCTTCATGAGGGCGACGAGGGGGGAGATGACGACGTCGGTCGCCCCGTCCACCAGCGGCGGCAGCTGGTAGCAGAGGCTCTTGCCCCCGCCCGTCGGAAGCACGACGAGCGAGTCACGGCCCGCGAGGGCGGCCCGGAGGGCGTCGGCCTGGAGGGGGCGCAGCGTGTCGAAGCCCCACCAGCGCGAGAGCACGTCGGCAATCCGCGCGTCGTCGGTGGGAAGCGGGGCAGTGTCGGCTGGCCCGGGCACGGGAGCAACCTGTCGGGGCTTGGGAAACCCCGTCAGGGTACCAGAGGATCGCCCTCATCGTCCGGGGCGTGGCGCCCGTGCATGCGAGCGCCATCCCGAGCGAGGCCCAAAACACCTTGCTCCGCAGGGCCTCGGCTGGGACAGTCCCGACCCGTCCACGGTTCGCCAGTCCGTGTCCACGGTTCCCGTGCGACGCTCCCGGGATCGCCCGAGCATGCCGCGCCCCGAGCCTTCATCCACCACGGCAGGCCCCGCCGCGCGCCGCTCGCGCGGGCGGCACGCGAGGCCGCGCATCGACCGCCGTGACGGCCGCTGGATCGGCGCTCGATCGTGCCTGGCCTTCGTGCTCTGGCTCGTCCCCGCGTGTCTGGCATGCGGCCAGAGCATGTTTCTCGCGGCGAACGACGGTGAGGAACTCTGGCGGCGCACGGTCGCGACCGTCTCCGCCGACTGGCCGATCGTGCGCGCGGTCGAGCCCGACTTCACCGCATCGCCACCGACCGAGGGGGTGATCGAGACCGCCTGGGTCGAAGCGGCCGTCGGTGCGCGCGATGCGTGGCCCCCGCGCCGCCAGCGGGTCGTGGTGAGGCTGGTGCCGGCGTCGTCCGGCGCCTGGATCGACGCGGCGGTCGAGACGCAGACATTCGGCGGTGCAGGCGAGTCGTCGGGCCTGCTGCTCGCGGGCGGCTGGCAGGCCGCCGCCGGCCCCGATCCGTTCACCGGATCGCTCGTCGCGCAGCTCGCTCCGGGCGTGGACCCGGTCGTGGAATTGCCGCCGTTGGATGACGTCGCCGTCCTGGCAGCACCACGGCAGGAGCTGCCGTGGTCGGGCGCTCGATTCCCGCGACTGACGCGTGCCGGCGTCAAGGTCGTGGAGGACTACCGCAACTTCTACGACTGCGAGAGCCTCGTGTGCCTCACCGCGGCCTTCGGCGCCGGGGCCGTCATGGCGAACACCGGGTTCGACACGACGATGCAGAATGCATGGCAGCGCGGGGTGGAGCCGACGCAGCTGGGCACCTTCTTCTCCGGCTGCAAGGACATCGGCGAGGGACGATACGCCCTGCCGATCTTCGGCGCGGCGGCGGCCACGGGGCTCGTCTTCGAGGGCAATCCCGTCGGGGACGTGGTGGGGGAGTGGGGCAGTCGCTCGCTCCGCATCTTCGTCGTCGGCGCGCCGCCGCTGTACGCCCTGCAGTGGGCGACCGGCGCCTCGCGGCCCGGGGAATCCTCCGCGGGCAGCGACTGGAAATTCTTCGACGACAACAACGGCGTCAGCGGGCACGCGTTCGTCGGCGCGGTTCCCTTCCTCGCCGCCGCCGACATGGTCGAGAGCCCGCTGCTCAAGGGCACGCTCTACGTCTGCTCCACGTTCGTCGCCTTCTCGCGAATGACCGACGACGCCCATTACCCGTCGCAGATTTTCCTCGGCTGGTATCTCGCGTGGGCGAGCGCCCGCGCCGTCGACGCGACCGAGATGCGGTTCGCGGGCTTCGAGGTGAGCGTCATGCCGGTGCCGATCGGCGATCTCGGCGGCATGGCCGTCCAGACCCGCTGGTGACCGGCCCGGGGCGTCGCGACCGATCAGCGCCGCCGCAGCCGACCGCGTCGTCGGTCATGCTGCGGGGTGGCGCGGATCCGCGGCTCGGCCGGCGGACTGAACGGGGGCGAGATCGCACTGCGATACCGACGCTCATCGGCGACGGATGGCGTGGCTGAACCACGCATCAGCGTCCCGAATCGCGGATCGGGGAACTGCCAGTCATTCTGGGCGAGCACGGGTGGCATGGTCGCGACCGACCAGATGGCGACGGCGAGACTCGCCGTCGCTCGCAGTGCACCTCGCACCACTCCCGGGCAGCGTCGTCGTGTGGGTTCGCGCTCGGTCACGATTCCGTCTCCTCGGCGGCATCCTAACTCAATGCGGGCCACGTCCTCGCAACGCACCTGCTCAGGGGGTGGCAAAAGTCTCCTCACTCGTGTGGCGTACGCCTCCAGGCGTGCGAAAGGTCCCTCTCGCGCATCCGGCTTTGCTGGAGCACCGGCTCAGGGGGCGGCAAAAGTCTCCTCGCATGTGTGGCGTACGCCTCCAGGCGTGCGACGGGTCCCTCGCGCGCATCCGGCTTTGCTGGTGCATCGGCTCAGGGAGCGGCACAAGTCTCCTCGCATGTGTGGCGTACGCCTCCAGGCGTGCGAAAGGTCCCTCT
>Ga0172376_10003431_pt1 | contig 18714 bp, 20 predicted proteins | sample Lak35m_FD_121114 | JGI IMG/M metagenome (GOLD analysis project Ga0172376, IMG submission 121114) | Freshwater microbial communities from Kabuno Bay, South-Kivu, Congo - kab_092012_35m | ecosystem: Environmental > Aquatic > Freshwater > Lake | place: Democratic Republic of the Congo: South-Kivu... | reverse complement strand
GGCATGTTGGGGCTTAAAACCGGAGCGTACTTGACCGTACGTGAGGATTTTAAGCCCCAACATAACGCCGTGGAACGGCGGTTTAACCGATGCACTTATTCTCCCTCCCCTTTAGGGGAGGGCCGGGGTGGGGGTAAAAAAGTGACCCTCACCGCATGCAAGCCTTTCACTAAATAGGGGTCCAATACCCGCATCACCACCCTCGTTTTTTCGATGCGACTTAACCCCTCTAAATGGGCTGAGTCTATCCAAATCGAAATGTGGCTGACCCCCCGGCCCACATAATGTGACGCATGCTGGTGTGAGTCGTCCACCACCTCTAATGCCCTGGGCATCAGCGCGTCTTGTAAGGTTGCCTCGATCTCAGACAATTCAATGCTCATGTTAACCGGTCGATGAGTGTGATCATGGTGCGATAAAATTGGGCCAATCCTTGTAGATATTGCCCCGACTCGGTGCCCATCGACGCCATTAATTGGGCTCGGATGCGAGGGTTGAGCAACGTCTCTGTGAGACGCGGTATCAATACCTCTCCGATGAATGTGGCCACATCCGATCGGTCTGGGTCTACGGCCAAGTCAAATAAAATCGCCACTTTTACAATCGATGATTCAACATTGGCACCGGGTGATAACAACGGATCATTCAACAGGTGTGACGCCTTGGCTAACAAGGCATTCAGCTCATCCAATGGCAAATGGGTCATGAGCACCCCCAATAACACCCTGTCCATGGTGGGGTTCAATCGCCCCAGTGTCGCATGGTCCATCATGCCTTGATACACCTGTTGCAAGGTCTCCAGTGCACCCAGATAATACCGAAGTTTACCCTGCGGTCGTGCCAATAACCCCGGCATCTCCCATTGCGGCTGGCGGGTTCCCAATACCGTCTGCGTGATGTGTTGCACCAGTGCACGTGCATCCTCATCCCAAATGCCCCAGGCAAATACGTCCGTGGCGTGAGACGCCCATTGAATACTGACTTCCGGGTAGGCAATACTCACCCGCCGAATACCCGGTGTCCCGATTCCCCCGACCATGGTTAACGCCGCCATATACAGGCATTGCAACAACCGTGTCGCCTCCCGATGCTCACCCGTGCCCACCTGTTGCCAGTCCCACTCATGATGCAGGGTCTGCTTCAATTGGGCCAATCCCGTTGCGGATACATCCAATGTGTCGAGTTCTTTGGCCACCGCCACCATCATCTCAACCGATGGGGGCAACGCCCCCTTAGCCAATGGGCACCACCTCCGATAACGGGGTCGGATCTTGCTTGCAATGGGCGGTGACCATGGCCTCGTCTACCACCACTTGATGGGTCCCGGATCCGGGCAATTCAAACATCAGTGGCATCATTAAACCCTCTAAAATACTGCGAAGCGCCCTGGCCCCTAATTTTTTCTTGATGGCATACGAGGCAATGGCCGTGAGCGCTGCTTCCTCAAACGTCACCGTAATGTCGTCCAATCCCATCAAAAATTGATATTGCTTCACCAATGCGTTTTTGGGTTCTACCAAAATACGAACCAAGGTATCTTGATCCAATTCATGCAACGGCGCCACAATCGGTAACCGTCCGATCAATTCAGGGATTAACCCAAATTGCTGCAAATCCTCATACTGAATGTGTTCAAACAAAAAAGAATCGGTGTGGGACGTGTTTTGTCCCGATAAGAAACCATATCGCCGTTGTTGAATACGACGCCGAATCAACGGCTCAATACCATGAAAAGCCCCACCCGTAATAAACAAAATGTGTCGGGTATCAATCGATATCATGTCACCTTGAGGGTTTTTGCGTCCCCCTTTAACAGGCACATTCATGACAGACCCTTCTAACATTTTTAACAAGGCTTGTTGAACCCCCTCACCCGAGACATCCCGTGTAATCGAGGGGTTCTCTGATTTGCGCGAAATCTTATCGATTTCATCGATGTACACAATCCCAATTTGCGCCCGTTCAATCTGGTGGTCGGCCACTTGAATCAGGCGAAACAACATTCCCTCAACGTCTTCGCCCACATACCCAGCTTCGGTGATGGTGGTGGCATCGGCAATCGTAAACGGCACATTCAACAGTTTGGCCAAGGTTTGGGCAAACAACGTTTTGCCAGTACCTGTCGGGCCCACTAACAAGACATTGCTTTTTTGTAGTTCCACATCGTCAGGAGAGGTAGGGGGATGCTGGATGCGCTTGTAATGGTTGTATACCGCCACCGATAACACCTTTTTGGCATGGTCTTGGCCAATGATATGGGCATTTAAATGGTCGTATATCGCTTTGGGTGTGGGCACTGACAACGATTGAATGGCATGGGCAAACTCATCTGCAACCGGTTCGGGTGCTGGGGTGGGTACCACCGTCACCCCAATGACATCGTTGCATGTGAGCACACACTCATCACAAATATTGGCGTGAGGTCCTGTGACCAGCGCTTTGACCTCTCGTTGGCTTTTGCCACAAAACGAACAAGCCGGCAAGGTCAACGGTTTAACGGATTTGACTGGATGACATTGTCAATCAAGCCATATGTCACAGCTTCGGATGCCCCCATAAAAAAGTCGCGATCGGTGTCTTTTTCAATTTGCTTGAGGGGTTGCTTCGTGTGATGGGCCAACATGTCGTTAAGCGATCGCTTCAATCTCAAAATTTCTTTGGTTTGAATCTCGATGTCAGTGGCCTGACCTTGGGCCCCACCCAACGGCTGGTGAATCATAATGCGTGCATTGGGCAATGCAAACCGACGACCCGGTTCACCCGCCGCCAGCAATACCGCACCCATCGAAGCGGCTTGCCCCAAACAAATGGTCGATACCTTGGTCTTGATGTATTGCATGGTGTCATAAATGGCCAGCCCGGCAGTGACCACACCGCCCGGACTGTTAATGTACATGTACGTTTCTTTTTCGGGGTCTTCAGCATCTAAAAACAACAACTGGGCAATCACCAAATTGGCAATATGATCATCAATGGCCTCACACAAAAAGATAATGCGCTCTTTTAATAACCGCGAATAAATATCATACGATCGTTCGCCCCGTCCGGTTTGCTCAACAACAATTGGTACCAATCCCATGGCTTGTGCTCCTTTTTATGTGATACTACGACTCGACCGATGGCTCATATACCGATGACGATACCACCACCTCCAATGCCCGCTCTTGCGTCAACACCCTGATAATCGAGGGCATATTGAGGGATGCCCAGTTTGCCAGTACATCTTCACGACGCCACTCGGGTTTTTTGCTTAACACAAAGGTCACCACATCGTCTGTTCCCAACTCAATGTTTTCAAGGCTCAAAATTTCTGAATAAGCCAAGGCGGCTTTGAGCCGTTGGGTAGCCTGGGGTTTTAATGCCGCTTTCCAGTCATCTTCGGTGAGATTAGCCTCTTTCAAGGCGTGTGCCAATGTGACCTTTTTGTGGTTGAGTCGTTCTTTTTCTTCTTCAACGATGCTCTTAACTTCTAATGCGGCAAGGGTGTCACTCACCTTGACCGTCATGCCGTCCACCACTTGCGACATCAGGGCTTGAACACGATCTTCTTCAAAACGACGCTGGGCCACTTCTTGCAACTGATTGGTGATGACCTGCTTGAGCTCAACAATGGTGGGAACCTGAAACACGATCGCGACAAGCTCATCGGTAAGTTCGCTGACATCTGCGCTACGCACGGCGGATACTGTTCCCTCAAACGAAATGGTTTTGCCCGCTACCGCTGCCAGTTCGAACCCGTCCGGAAACGTTTCGGTGGCACCAAACGAGTCCCCCGCTGATTTTCCGACTAAAGCCTCATCCAATTGGGCCCCAAACAATTGGCTGCCAACACTGTACCCCCCTTTGTCTTTGCTCCATTGCTCAATAACGGCACCCGATGCATCGGTGGCGTTGATATCGATTACCGCCAAATCCCCCATTTTGATGGGGCGATCAACAGTGGGATAAAGGGTGTATCGCTTCATTAACGATTGGATCTCTTGTGTCACTTGCTCATCTGTGACGGGGGCAAGCGATACGTGGTGGGTGAGGCCTTTGTAAGTGCCCAAGGTGACCGACGGAATCACCTCAATCTCTATGGTGAACCGTAACGGCTGTTGGGGTTTATAGGGGTCCATTTTGGTTACCTGAGGGGTGCCCACCACATTTAATGACTGCTCCTTAATGACGGTACGGGCAACTTGTTGAATGGCCTGGTCAATGCCTTCGGATACCCCAAATTGGGGGCCGAATCGCATGGCTAAAACATGGTCAGGGACCTTCCCTTTTCTAAACCCTGGGTATTCGGCATTCGCACGAATGACATTCTTTTGGTTGCTCACGTGCTCATCCAATGCGTCTGCCACGATCTCTAATTCAAACGTCCACTTACTTTCGTCTTGTACCGATGAGATAACCGTCATAATCTTTCATCCTTTGCCATTAATTTTTCCCCTCTAGCACAACCACTCGCTTAACCCACATCCAATACCCATGCGTTTAATACCCATACGTTACTTCATTTATCGGGTTTAAAAAAGGGTCATTTACCAATCGTTACATCCCGATCAATCAGACAGATAAGGGGTGAAACCCTATTCCCATCTTCCACATTCTCATCCATCTTAAAAAAATCCGATGCCAATCCCCGCATTGGGAAGGTCATCTTCAATGAATGGTGCAAGGCTACACTATGAACGTGACAAGGCACAAATGAAGCAATTATCCTTACATACTTAGCATACATATTAGGCATATTAGGCAGGCATACAGGCAGTTAAGGCCCACAACGTACCATAACGATCAATTGAAAAGTGTGTGTGTAGTGTTATGGAGCGGGATACCAGATTCGAACTGGCGACCTTCTGCTTGGCAAGCAGACGCTCTACCAACTGAGCTAATCCCGCGCGAAACATATAGCGATCGCACGACTATAACACTTTGCGTTACTCTGGTAAACTACCCATCCATGACCATGTTGAAACCCAACAAACGCCGACGGTTTTATGTGATGGTGTATAGCCTTTCGGGCATCATTGCCACGGTAGGCTTGGCCTTTAATACGGCATCCATTTCATTGAATGACAACATTCAAAAACTGCACCGACAAATCAAAGTGGTGCGGGATCAAAACCGAGAACTCAAAGCCCAATTGTTGCAAGAAACCCGATGGTCCAAACTAGATGCCGTTGCCACGGAGTTGGGGATGGCCCGACCCAAAACCATTATTTATATTGCTGCCCATGGTTACCAAAACACCACTCAAGCGCCTTAATATCTTAACCCTTGGGATTGTGTGTTTCATGGGCATCATCGTGCTACGACTGCTGTATTTACAGGTGATCAAGCATGAGTTTTATAACGAAAAGTCTCAGAATCAAATCAACAAAGTGTATACGATTTTCCCCAATCGGGGACAAATTTTTGACCGTCATCAGGTGCCCTTGGCGTTTTCAAGGCCAGTGTTTTCGGCCTATGCGATTCCCACCCAAATCAAGTCAAAACCAGCCTTCGCACGCCAAGTGGCGGCCATTACCGGACAGTCAGAGGCCAGGGTATTCTCACTGATTAACAACCAATTGGCGTTTATATGGATCAAACGAAAAGTATCGCCCGAGATGGCCAAGGCCTTGCAGGCACTCGAATTGGAGGGACTCAATTTTGTGCAAGAAGACCTTCGGATCTATCCCCAACATGACTTATTGGCCCATGTGTTGGGTTTTGTGGGTATCGACAACCAAGGATTGGGGGGGATCGAATATCAATTTGACCGACAGTTACAGGGGGCCCCGGGGCGCATTGTGCTAGAGGGCGATCCGCTGGGGTATCGGTTGGTGACAGGCAAACGACAAACCCGTCGTCAATTGGATGGGGGGGACATCACGATTACCATTGATTCCTATTTGCAATATGTGGCCCAAAAAGCCCTCGAAGCAGGCATTGCCGAAAACGGGGCCGTTGGCGGGCAGGTGGTGATGATGGATCCCCAAACGGGGGATGTGTTGGCACTGGTCGATAGCCCCGCGTTTGATAGCAACCATTGGCGCGAAAGCACCGATGCCATTCGCAAAAACAGTGTCGTGACCGATGTGTACGAACCGGGATCCGTCTTCAAGTTGGTGACCGTTGCGGCGGCCATTAACGAAGGCTTGGTCACTTCACGATCGGTGATGACGGTGCCCGAAACACTCAGCATTGGGGGCCGTACCATCCGAGAAGCCCATGGACGTGCCACCGGTGAAACGGATACCCGTAGTGTCAGTGAAATCATTGAAAAATCGTTGAATGTTGGCACGTCATTGTTGGCCATGAAAATAGGTCACCAACGGTTTTATCGCTATATCACCCAATTTGGTTTTGGGGCACCCACCCAAATTGAGGTGCCAGCCGAATCGCGGGGTATTTTAAATCATGTATCCAAATGGTCCAAACCCGATATTGCCATGATTTCATTTGGGCAGGGGGTTGCAGTGACCCCCATTCAAATGGCATCGGCGGTTTCGGTGATTGCCAACAACGGCGTGCGGGTTAAACCCCGCTTGGTTTGGAAAATTGCCCAACCCCACTCATTGGCCATGCAGGCGGTACCCATCAAAGCCCAAGGCCGGGTGATTTCAGAAAAAACCGCCAAAGAAGTTAAAGCCATGATGGCAGATACGGTAAGACAAGGCACGGCCACTGCTGCGCAGATTCCGGGGTACACCATTGGGGGCAAAACAGGCACCGCACAAAAAGTGAGGGTGGGTGGCATTGGCTATGAACCCGGAAAATACATCGCCTCGTTTATCGGGTTTTTCCCGGTCCAGAAGCCCCGGGTGGTGATTTTGGTGATTGTGGATTCACCCACCAAAAGCATTTATGGGGGCACCGTGGCGATTCCCATCTTTCGGCAGATTGCGTTGGCCACCATTGACCATTTGTCGATTCCGTCCGATCAATGGGCACCGGGACAACGCGCCCAATGGGTGGAATAAATGCCCGGTGACGTGTGGCCTGGCCCGTATGAGGCGGTGGTGTTGTGTGCCCGTCGGCTGGTGACGGCCACCATGATGGGACGGGCCACCCCTGAGTGGGTGGCGTTGATGGATGCCTTGATGGACGCCCTAAACCAGTCAAAGGGGCAGGGTGAGACCCAGTCATTGGGGCGGGTATTGGCCAGCCTGCGTGACATGGGGCCCATGCCATCTGAAGGGGGGGCATTGCCCGCCACGGTTTCGCCTCGACCGATGGTGTCAGCCAGTGCCCCACTGATTGGCACAAGCCCGGTGATGCAACCTGTTTATCGGGCGATTGGGTTGGTGTTGGAAACCGATATAACGGTCTTGTTAACGGGGCACACGGGGACGGGTAAAGATGTGTTGGCACGCTTGATTCATCACCAATCATCACGACGAAACCGCCCGTTTGTCACGGTCAATTGTGGGGCCATCCCCCGCGAATTGATTGAGTCTGAACTCTTTGGATATGAAAAAGGGGCGTTTACAGGGGCCGATGGGTCGAAAATGGGCCAATTTGAAATGGCCAATCAGGGAACCATTTTTTTGGATGAAGTCGGGGAATTGCCATTGGATATGCAAGTGGCATTGTTGCGTGTTTTGCAAAACCGTGAGGTGACACGGGTGGGCGGGCGTACACCCGTGAATTTGGACATTCGGGTGGTGGCGGCCACCAATCGTGACCTGACCACAGCGGTCGCCAACGGCCAGTTTCGGGCTGATTTGTATTATCGGCTGATGGTATACCCCATTCGGGTGCCCGATCTCCGTGAAAGGACCGAGGATATTGTGCCACTGGCCTTGCATTTTTTGCATCGGTTTTCGGCCCAATATCGCATTCCTTTTCATTCTTTGAGTCCCCTGGCTCACTCATATATCCAGTCTTATGCCTGGCCAGGCAACATTCGAGAATTAGAAAATACCATGCTAAGGGCCTTGATTTTGGCCCAGGGTGACATCATCATGCCCCACATGATGACACCCCCTTCGGCACACACAGAGGCGGCGATGCCCATGCTCCCGGTATTGGCAGATGCCAGCAGTGGGGAGGGGCCCAAAGGGCACGACATGACCCTGGCTGACATCGAGGCACAAGCCTTGGCCCACGCGTTTCAGCGGCATGGGTACAACGTGGCCCAAACCGCCAAGGCCTTGGGGATATCGCGGGGTACTTTTTATAGCAAAGCCCAAAAAATAGGCTTGATGCGTTCGCCTCAGCGGGCGGCATCATCGGGGCCACGTGGGGGATTGCCCCATGATGATCAACGCGGCTGATGTACCCATCGTGCCCCCAAGAAATGGCCATCATGCAGGCCCATACCCGCCCCACGCGGGCTGCCCATTCGGTGCGGGTGGCCGAAACGGCCTGGCAGCTGGCCCGGCACTGGGGTGACGATGCGCTGGGTGCCTATCAGGCAGGGTTGTTGCATGATGTGGCCAAAGCCTACACCCCTGACACCTTGCCAATGGCGGTGCCCGATCGCATGACCACCCTCTGGCAGGCATTCCCATCGGTGTGGCATGCCTTCATTGGCCCGGATGTGGTGCGGGCGTGTCAGCTCCCCATTTCAGATGCGGTGGCGGAGGCCATTCGGTGGCATACCACGGGGTGTGATCGCATGTCCTGTTTGACACAGGTGGTGTTTGTGGCCGATTATATCGAACCGCAGCGACCATTTGCGAATCGTGAGCAGGTGGCGCAGTTGGCGTATCAGCACCTTGAAGGGGCGGTATTGGCCATTGTGTCGGTTACCATTCGTCAGTTAATGGGCCGATGCGTTCCCATTCATCCACAAGCCATTGGGTGCTACAACGCAATGTGTCGTCATGGTGAGGGGAATGGGTATCAATCGATAATGTCAGAGGGGATATGAGCAGGGCTTTTTTGAATTTAAAACGGTTTTATGTTTGGTATCAGTTGCACCGAAACCAATGGGCGGGTCGGTTGGTGCGGTTTCCGATTTATGCCTTGTTGGTGTATTTCGTGTGGGCCTTTGTATTGGCCAGTATGATCAGCCGCACATTGGTATTGGAAGTGTTGCTGGCCCTGATGCCCAAAACCAAATTAAATGGCATGAATATTTTAGTGGTCGGGGTGGACAGCACGCATGGCATTCAACGGTCGGATACCATCATGGTGTTGCATTTGGATGATAGTAAAAACCGGGTGGGGGTGATGTCCATCCCCCGTGACACACGGGTGAATGTGGCGGGAATTGGCCCCACTAAAATCAACCATGCGTATGCATTTGGGGGTGTGTCGTTGTTAAAGCGAACGGTCATGGAATTTATGAATATTCCCATTGATCGGTATATACGGGTGAACCTCAATGGGGTGCAACATTTGGTGGATCAATTGGGTGGGGTGGTCGTGAATGTGCCCAAAAACATGTATTACGTGGATGCCGCTGGGGAGTTATATATTGAATTAAAGCAAGGCAAGCAAATTTTAAATGGCAACAAATCGGTGCAATACCTTCGGTTTCGGCATGACCAAGACTCTGATTTAGGGCGTATTCACCGTCAACAGGGGTTTGTGCATTCTGTGGCCAATCGCATTGTGGAACTGGGGGATGATGCGGATTTGCCCCGCATTGTGGGCAAACTCAGTCAGTCGTTTGATTCGGATTTGTCTACCAAGGAACTCACCGGGTTGGTGGTGCAATTCCGGGATGCCCTGCATGCCGAACGCATTGACATGGGCACCATTCCTGGCATGGCGGTGTTAATGGAGGGGGTGAGTTATTGGAAGCCCGATATTAGTCAAATGGACCGGTCGGTGGATCGGGTGTTGTTGGGCATCGATGTGCGCCAAGATCAGCTGGTTGAAAAAGTAAAAACAGCCGATCAATCCGCCAGTGGCGAGGCACGACGTACCGTTACCCTAAAAGAAGCCAAGCGGGTGGCAGAACAATCCGAATTGGCGGCAGTTAAAAGCAAACAAGGCAAAGACAAGGTAAAAGCCATCAAGCGGCAGTTGGTGGTAGAAATTTTAAATGGATCGGGCACCCCCGGCCAAGCCAATAAAGCGGCGGCGGCATTGAAAAAAATGGGCTTTAAAGTGGCACGAACAGGTAATGCGGGGTCGTTTAAATATGGGCAAACCTTGTTGGTCGATTGGCGGAATCAAGTGGATGATAGTGTGTCGGTGGCCCACGCATTGGGCATCGATCCAGCCAAAATTATTGTGTATAATCGCCCCAACAAAACCATTGATGCCACCTTGGTGGTGGGCCGGGATTGGGATCAATTACCAAAGAAAGCAGGGGTTCAACGATGACAGGGAACCATTACCTAACCGCCATTGCCGACGCATGTGTGGCCCGAAAGGCCACCGATGTGAGGGGGTATCAGTTGCACCATCCATTGTTTGAAGATGCGGTGATGGTGGCCACCGTCTCAAATAGCACCCACTTAAAATCATTGCGAGACGACGTCGCCAAGGTCTGTGATGGGCTCGATCCCGAGGGGCTGCCATCCGAGGTATCGGGGCAATTAAGCAGTGGGTGGGTCATGGTGATGGTGCCGGGTCGGTTGGTGTTGCACATTATGTTGCCGAATATGCGCTTGTTTTATCAATTGGATGCGTTGTATGCCGACAAAGCACGGGTCATCCAATATGACGCAACGCCCTAACCCATTGCGGGCGGGGGTCTACGTGCGGATGACCTCATGGCGCATGATCTCAGGGCTTGCATGACGGCGGGTGGCGATACACGATGCCACCTTGTCTCGATTGACGGGGCTCAGGTGAAGGGGGCACCACGCAGGTGATGGGTTTACATCATGGGTTCCTTTGGTATACTCAGGTTTTGGTGTTTTAACGTTTATCGCATCATGCGATCATAAGGAGTGAATCATGAACATACGGGTATGGGTGATTGTATCGTTGATGGCTGGTGCGTTGGTGGCCCCGGCGTTTGCAGCCTCTGAATTTGGGGTGGTCGACATGGAACGGGTGGCGTCTCGTTATTCGGAAGCCATTAAACTACAAGAAGAATTAAAAAAGCGTCGCGAAACCTTTCAAGCAACCCTTGATGACAAAACCAAAAAGTTTGAAGAGTTTCGCAAAAAAGCAAAAAAAGAAGATGAAGTTCGGGCATTTGCAGCCAAAATCGAATCGGAACTCAAGCCCAAGCAAGAAGAATTGGTTCGGTATGAACAAGAGCAAAACATGAAAATGTTTGCCAAAATCGTGGCGGCTTCAGATGTGGTGGCCAAAAAATATGGGGTGGGCACAGTGGTGGACAAGCGGGTGGTATTGTCGGGTGGGTATGACATGACCGATGCGTTGGTTGTGGAATTAAACAAAAAATAACCGTCGGTGAAACTTGGTGAGATTGCCCAATCCATTCAGGGTCAATTGGTGGGGGATGCCTCACTGCCGATCTTATCAATAGGGGCCTTGGGGGATGGCCCCGCTGACCTAACGTTTGTTATGGACCCAGCGGCCAGTCGTCGTCTGGATCCCACCATGTATCGTGCGGTGGTGGCGTCCTTTTGGTGCCGGGCATGCAACACCAGGTGGTGGTCAAAAACCCCCGGTTGGCCATGGTGCAGCTGATCCCATTGTTTTTTGCGTTACCGTCTCCCGTGGCGGGGGTGTCGCCTCAGGCGTGTGTATCCGAATCGGCGGTGATACACCCAACGGCGACGATTGGGGCCGGGGCGGTGATTGAGGCAGGGGTGACCATTGGGGCCAACACCCATGTGATGCCCCGGGTGACGGTGCTTCAAGCCACGAGCATTGGGGAGGGGTGTGTGTTGTATCCGGGGGTGGTGGTGTACCCGCGGTCGGTGATTGGTCATCGGGTATGCATTCACGCCAATGCGGTGATTGGGTCGGATGGATTTGGTTATGTGGCCCATGGGGGGCAATCGGTCAAAATGCCCCATGTGGGACGGGCGGTGATTGGGGATGACTGTGAAATTGGGGCAGGGGCATGCATTGACCGGTCGGTGTTGGGGGACACCCTAATCGGAAACGGCGTTAAATTGGATAACATGGTGCATATTGCCCATCATTGCAAGGTGGGAGATGGCAGTGTGGTGGCGGCCATGACGGGGTTAACGGGGGGGGTGACCATTGGCAGGGGGGTGCAAATTGGGGGGCAAGCGGGGTTGGCCAATGCCAGCATTGGGGATGGTGCGGTCATTGCGGCCCGTGCGGGGGTCACGGCGGATGTGCCCCCAGGGGCGGTGGTATCCGGATTCCCGGCCTGGGCGCATCGCAAGGAGTTGGTCAAAGAAGCCTGGGTCCGAAAAATGAGTCAAACACAACAAAGGAGAAAATCATGACAATACGCAAGGTGATGCAATGGGCGGGGTTGGGATGGGTAATGGCCTCTCACATGGCGATGGCAGTGGCCTCATTAAATGGGTCAACGGGGTTGATTATGGTGCCCACTGCGGAGGCGTTGTCTTATATGCAATCGGAATTGGCGGTGGATTACCGGTTTTTGGGATCGGCACAAACCCACAGCATCAAATACAATGTGGGGATTGCCAAAAACTTAGAAGTGGGGGTGTTGGGGGGATCGGTGCCTGCCGAAGGGTTTTTTGTCAATGCCAAGTATTTTTTACTATCCGATACCCAACGCTATCCTTTGTCGATGGCGGTGGGGGTTCAGAATGTTGGATCCAAAACCGAATCCACCCTGTATTTGGTATTGTCAAAACGATTGGATAAAAATGTGGCGTTACATGGTGGGTTTGTGGGGGTGTTTACCCCCTCTGAAGTGCGGCCTGAAATGATGGCTGGGGTTGAATACATGGTCAATGACAAAGTATCGATATTGGCAGACACCATCACCCAAAGCAAAAAATTATGGGTGAACATTGGCATGAGAATTGAATTGTTGCCCGCACTGGTGGTGAGGGCATCGGTATTGGACCTGACCAAAGCGGGTAATACCGAAACGGTCAGCACCTTAGGGGTTAGCTATTCGGTTTTCTTATAACATGGGTGAGATGCCGTCATTGTCGACATTGTCATTCGCATCGGTATTGGTGATTGGCGATGTGATGTTAGATGAATACCACTGGTGCACAGTGCATCGTATTTCACCCGAATCGCCCGTACCTGTTTGTCAGGTGAGTCATACCACGGTGGCGCCGGGGGGGGCGGGCAATGTGGCCCATAACCTGGCCGCCATTGGGTGCCAGGTGTCGGTGGTGGGGACAGTGGGGGTAGACAGCAGTGCCGATCGGTTGCGAACGGCCCTACAAGACGGGGGGGTACACACCGAGGGGGTGGTGGCCGTACCCAATCGATCGACCATTTTAAAATCCCGTATTATTGCCCATCATCAACAAGTGGTGCGGGTTGATCGTGACCCATCGGAGGGGATTTCTCGGAAGGTGGCCGCCACATTGTGGTCCCACATTCAGGCGGTGATGCCCACCGTAAAGGTGGTGGTGCTGTCAGATTATGGCAAAGGCACCTTGTCAGATCCCCTCATTAAAAAAACCATTCAGCTGGCCAAAGCACAGGGGTGTGCGGTGTTAATTGATCCCAAGGGATCGCGGTATCAAAAGTATCGGGGGGCAACCCTGTTAACCCCTAATTTTGCAGAATTTTGTTTGGCCATTGGCAAAACCCCCACCACCGAAGAAGGCATTTACCGAGAAGGGAGCCGGTTGTTGCAGCGCCTGCAATTGTCAGCCTTGTTGATTACCCGGTCCGAAAAAGGCATGACCTTGATCATGCCCGATCAGGTGGTGCACCTCGACACCGTTGCCAAACAAGTCTATGACATTACGGGGGCGGGCGATACGGTGGTGGCCTGGTTGGCGGTTTGTTTGGCCAATGGGTGGTCGTTGGCATTGGCGGCACAATTGGCCAATCGGGCAGCTGGTGTGGCCGTATCGCGGGTGGGCACTGCGGTGGTGAGGGTGGCGGATTTAATCACAGACGGGTCACATGAACACGGCGGATAAACACATGACATGGGACGCTGCCTTGTTATGGCGGCGTCAGTTACGGGGGCCTTTGGTGTTTACCAACGGCTGTTTTGATGTGTTGCACCCGGGGCACGTCATTTATTTGGAAGCGGCCCGTTCGTTGGGGGTGGCATTGGTGGTGGGATTAAATGCGGATGACAGTGTCAAGCGACTCAAAGGGCCGTCGCGGCCGGTACAATCAGGGGCGGATCGGGCCAGGGTATTGGCGGGGCTGGCCGCAGTGGATGGGGTGGTAACCTTTGACCAGGACACCCCGATGGCATTGATTGAGTGGTTACAACCCGATATTCACGTCAAAGGGGGGGATTATCAGGTGGATACTTTACCAGAAACCCCGGTGGTTCGTGCGTATGGGGGGCAGGTCATGGTGGTGCCATTTGTCGATGGGCATGGTACCACGGGCATCATCAACCGCATTAAAGGGCAACATGGATAACATTCGCGAGTGGGTTAAAGCCAAAGGCACGGGGGCCACGATGGGCAAATCATTATCCGATGACCAGGTATCCCGCTTGACGTTGGTCATGAATCGCGACGACGTGCCATTGGCCACCCGAATGACCTTGTTGGTGGCGTTGATGATGCTACCCGTTACCCCCGCTGAAACCGACTGGGTGGCAGCGGTAACGGCCGATCCGGGGGCCCTTCCGATGCCTTTGCGTTGGGTACTCACCCAGCAATATCCCACCCCGTTGGCGGCCTTGGCGGGGCGGGTCATTGCGGGGCATGATTTATCGAAGGTCGAAGCGACACGGGCCATGGACGGGGTGTTGGGTGAGGGGGATGAGGCGATAAAAGCGGCCTTTTTAGAAGGGTGGCGACTCAAGCGAGAGACCCCCACCGAAAACATGGTGGCGTGGGCTGCCTGTCAACAACGCAGCCCTGTGTGGCAAACGGGGTTGCCGATGGTCTTGGATTTGGCCCATCCGTATGATGGGTTTTCGAGAACCCCGTGGTTGGCCCCGTTTGTGGCATCGACGCTGGCCGCTTGTGGGGTGCCGGTGGTGTTGCATGGGGTGCCGATGGGCACCCCTAAAAACGGCATGAATACCCATCGGGTGTTGCAGCGGTATGCCCGATCGATTCCCACATCGGGGGCAGAGGCCGTCACCCGATTGGAAACGGTGGGATGGACGTATGTGGATCAATCGGTGGTATGCCCTGCGTTATGGGCCTTGCATGGCATGCGGGTGGACATGGTCAAACGCCCGGTATTGGCCACGGTTGAAAAACTCATGGTGCCCATTCGGGCCCAACAAACCTGGTTAATCAGCAGTTATACCCATCCACCGTATCAAGAAAAAATGAGGGATTTAATGGCCCGATTGGCCATTGATAAGTGGGTGTTGATACGGGGTCAAGAAGGGGGGGCGCAATTGCCCATTGACCGGCGGTGTCCTTGGGTGACCGTGCCCCCCACCTTGGAAGGGTATGTGTCACCTGAATGGGTGGGGTTGGCACGTGATGAGCGGTTGTGGGGAGCCGATGATGGGAACCCCGAACACGTGTTAACCGATGAGGACCACCCATGGCGTGCCCTGCTACGGTGGCAATGTGCGGCTTGGCTGCATTGGATTCAACCGGACGGCACGGCAGTGACACGGGTTGACAACGCCTTGCGATCGCATGCCGCATGGGATCGATGGCACCGATGGGGTATCTAACTCGAATCGTTCTGTTGTGGCTGATGGGGCAAGGCATGCTCATGGCCACCCCCTGGTGGGTATCCCCCAGAGGGACCGAATGGGTGCCATGGGCCATGGGGGGGTGTTCCACTTGCCAATTGGGTACAAAAGGGGGGCAAGAGTGGGGGGTCTATGGGGGGACCGGTCAGGTGTTGTTGGGGGTGTCGGGCGAGACATTGCGGGCATCGGTCACCGACATGGGGATGGGGATGCGGTGGACCATTTGGGACAACCCAGTGGGATGGTCGGCACGAATGGGGGTGGGGGTGGGCCAGGTATCATGGACCACGGATCTGGTGTTTGCGTCTCAGCAGATGACCCTGACCCATCTTAAATGGCCAGTGGGCCTGCGGTACGAAGGGGGGCCTTGGGTGGTGGAAGGGGAAGTGGTGATGTGGTTTCCGTTGTGGGGACGGGCCTCGTTTGAGTGGGGTTCGCTTCAGTTGAAGGGGGATATTTCCCATCACATGCGGGTGATGCCCGTTTCTGTACGGGTGGGAATTGGGATGGGTCATCCATGGGGCAGCATGGGCATATGGGGTGAAAACATGACCATGTCGTGGTTATCGAACATCGAAACCCGATTGTACCAGGTGGGGTGTTGGGTATCGTTGGCATCTCAGGCCGCTCAATCCCAATAAAAGGGAGCGTATCGAATGGCCAGCAACGGGCAACATGGGTACCGTTGGCGGGGTCATGATGGCAACCAATCGAAAAAAATCAATACAATAACCCGTTGGTATTCGATACGATGTTCAACATCCAATCATACCAACCACGTGGAGGGTGCCATGAATATTTCGTTATTATTACCAGTGCGAAATGCAAGGGAACCGTCGACGACAGTGGGTGATGTTGCCCATTCGTCTGGGGGGGTCTCTAATGGCTTGGGGCAATTAATGCCCGATGCAATGATCGATCGTATGGTGGGGTCTTTGATACAAACGTCACCCGATCGATTGGCGGTGTTGGTGGCGGCGGTAAGGGCACAACGACCCTTGCATGAGTGGGCAGGACGGGTATCGGACGATCCCCAGTTGCTCGTTGAATGGCTGGGGTCACGGGTTAGGTGGCTGTCGTTATCGGGGTGTGACGTGCACAGGATGGGAGAGGGTATTACGGGGTTGTTACGGGGTGCCAAGCGAACCGAGTCGGGTGGGAATGTGCAACTTAAAGTGAGCCACCACATCGAGGGAATGGTGGTGAGCATGGCCCAGTATGAGGGATTAAAGGCAGCGGGGATGTATGCGAGACAATGGTCACAATTGTCACTCATGATCACCAGTGGTCAGGAACTGGAACAGTATGGACAGTTGGTGGCGGATTGGGCAGACGAAGACAAGCCCCCTATATTATGGATTGACCACACGATTGAGTTGGCGGGGCAATCGTTGCGAGGCATGAATTTATCAGGGTGTGACTTGGCCAATCGCAAGTTAGACGGGTGTGATTTAAGTGGCGCATGCCTAACCAACACCCAATTAATGGGGGCGAGTCTTCGGAATGTCATATTGGATGATGCAGAATTGAGCGGGGCCAATTTGACGAACGCATGTGTCGAGGGTGCTCGGTTTGATCGGTCTGATTTATCCGATGCGACGGTCATGGGGCTTGATATAACGGCCGATCAACTCGCGGCATGTTTTGACTTTGCCAATCTTCGAATGGGAGTGACCGACTATGAACGATTGGTCGATTCGTTTAACAACCGTTCGTTGAGAATAAGAGAGCAAGATGGGGCTGTGGTGCCGGCAACGGGTGTTACGGATGATGCATGGGGTATGAATCATGAGGGGCAGTTGGAAAACGACACACACGAAGACCCTGTCGAGTTACGGGAATCCGACTTGGATGACACCCGACTAATCATCGGCTCAACGGCAGAGTGGCAACGGGTTTTGTCGTGGCCGAATAAGCCAACGGTGGCGTCAATCGATTCAAGTGTGAGTTTATCGGGGTGCCCCATCAACGGGGTCAACATGCCCGGCATCAACTTAGAAGGGCGAGCGTGTAGCGGGGCCATTTTTAATAGTGTGTGTTTAGAAGGCGCCCGGCTGGCCAACGGGGAATTGAACAACGCAACGGTTCACCTGGCGATATTGTCTGGTGCAGACTTAACGAGCTGCCAAGGGTGTGGCTTGAGCCTGCATACGGTGGATATGAGGGGTGCGATTCTAAAAGGTGGCATTTTTTTTGGGGCACGATTTGAGACCGTTAATCTGTCTGGGGCGGTGGTTGCTGGGGCTGTTTTTTATAGGGCCCACTTTGATGGGGTGGTGTTAACGGATGTGGTGTTGAGTGGCATGGATTTAACCGAGGTGGCAGTGTGGAAAGGGGTGACACTAAGGCATGCCCAATTGATTGGCACCCGATTATCACGGGCACAGTGGGAGGGGTGTGTGGATGTTCATGGGGCCATGGTGAGTGTGGCGGATTATCGCAATGTGATAGACATGGGGGTATCACCTGATAAGACCAGTGCATTACGCGTCGTGGTGACATCCCCCGACGAGGTGAGGGCGTATCTGCAATTGGACCCGTTGCCACGACTGAAGCTAGATTGCCAGGGCAAGGGGTTGGGTTTAGAGTGGGAAGCCTCTCACCCGATGCCACTATCGCTTTACATGGCATGGTGGGCCTACGACCCTGACGGGGTGAGCGGGTATCAGATGGCGATTCCTGATAGGGCGAAGCCAAGTTTAAAAGCCCAACTAGACCTAATCGAAACCGATGGGTGGGTGGACCCCATCACCCAGCGACCGTTGACCCAACTGATGGCCGATACCCCATTGGTTCAGTTGATGCTAATGATGCCATCTGCAAAGTGGGAGGGGGCCCGCATTGTCGAAGAAAGCGGCATCAGACGGTGGATAACAGAACACGAAAGCTGTCCTTACACGCGGCAAGTGGTGATGATGGACGATGTGATCCCGCTAACCAGCGTGATACAGTCGTTGGCCACACAATATCCCGACGAGGTGAATGCCACCCATTATCCAAGGGTATGGCGGTGGATGGCACAGGGTAGCATCGTCAGTCTGAGTGAGAGACAGGGGTGTCGGTTAAGGGGTGGGGGTATGGCTTAAGGGGGG
>Ga0172376_10003430_pt1 | contig 18715 bp, 11 predicted proteins | sample Lak35m_FD_121114 | JGI IMG/M metagenome (GOLD analysis project Ga0172376, IMG submission 121114) | Freshwater microbial communities from Kabuno Bay, South-Kivu, Congo - kab_092012_35m | ecosystem: Environmental > Aquatic > Freshwater > Lake | place: Democratic Republic of the Congo: South-Kivu... | reverse complement strand
GGTCCTGATGGGTCCTGATGGGTCCTGATTGCCATGAAAATGCCCCTTCCGGCAAAGGACAAGGATCATCGTATCAGGACCTGTCTTGCACGCTTCCATTGCTTCCTGGTGAGCCGCGATTGGCCAGAGCGACGCCCCTTGTTCGGCTTCACCCCTTGACCATCGTCAGCTGTGTCCCTGCTGAAGGGGTAGCTGCTCCGGGCATGCAGGCAGCAGTCCCAGAGCAGGCTGGCCTACAGGACACTTGTCCTCCTTGCGATATTTCCGACTGAAATCCCGCTGTCGCGACGATCACTTTGTTACGAAGATCACATCAGCCTTGAGGAAAGCTGAAGATTCAGCCAGTCTCCGTGCGCTGAATCCCGAAATGGCTAGTTTTAATGCGTATACGCAGCATTTCTGCCTCCTCCGCTCGCGCTCCAGGCCACAAAGCCAAGCAAAATGCCTCGCCGGCTGACTCACCCGGCTCAAAGCATTGATGCAAATAATTCCCTAAGTGCTGCCCAGACCCACTGACCCCGGAAGCGCCGGCGACACGGTCTGTCGTTAGCGTGAGTCTCCCGCTTCACACTCTTCCCGCCACTCAGATGAACGACTTAACCTTCACTTTTTCGGATCTAATCTCTGGCTACGTTACGAACTATGATCCATCCGAGAAGGTCATCAGTCTAAAAACATCAGACGGTCGGAATTACACGGGCAAGCTGACGGGCAACACCTATGCCAAGCATACCCAGAACCTGGACGAAGGCTGGATGGATGCTGGCTCAGACCTGATCAGGCTTTTAACCCCCGGCCAGATGGTGTTCCTCTACGGAACCTATTTTCCAGAGGAAGCCATTTCCTTTGAGATCAACTACATCATTTTCGCCGGGCGCCAGCAAAGCGCTTACCGCTACTCCGAGCCGGGCTGGTGGATACAGCAGATTGATTCTATTGCTGCCAGCTATCTGAAGTGGCAATTCAACTATCCTGCTCAAGAAATTGATTACAAGAACTACCGCACTCTGATCAATCTCTCCGGCGCAAAAGCTCAAAAGGATTATCTGCAAGAAACGGACACCATTTCAAGAATGGTGTATGGCATGGCTTCGGCCTACATGCTCACAGGCAAACAGGAATACTTGGATGCCGCCGAGAAGGGAACCAACTATCTTCGCGAAAAGATGCGGTTTTATGATACTGATACAGGCATGATTTATTGGTATCATGGCATCAAAGTCGGCGAAGCTGGTCAGGAGCAAAAGCTTCTTGTCTCTGAGTTTGGCGATGATTACGATAGCATTCCTGCTTACGAGCAAATTTACGCGCTGGCGGGTCCAACTCAGACCTATCGGATCACTGGTGATCCGCGTATTCTCGAGGATGCTACAAAAACTGTCGATCTCTTTGATACCTATTACAGAGATAAGGAGAAGGGAGGCTATTATTCGCATATCCATGCTGTCACCCTGAGTGCTCACGAAGACTCACTGGGTCGCAATAAAGCCAAGAAGAATTGGAATTCGGTAGGAGACCATGCTCCTGCCTATCTCATCAACCTTTGGTTGGCAACGCATGAGCCTCGTTACCTGACCATGCTTGAGGATACCTTTGATACGATTGCCTCCCACTTCCCAGACTACGAAAACAGCCCCTTTGTTCAAGAAAAGTTTTTTGATGATTGGTCCAAAGACCAGACGTGGGGTTGGCAGCAGAACCGAGCGGTTGTTGGCCATAATCTGAAGATTGCTTGGAACCTGATGCGATTCCAGGGAGTCACCCCCAAGGATACCTATGTGCAACTCGCTGAAAAAATCGCATCGCTGATGCCCGATGTTGGCTACGACAAGCAGCGCTTCGGTTGGTACGATGTGGTCGAACGCACCCTTCAGCCTGGCCAACACTACCATCGCTATGCGTGGCACGATCGCAAGGCATGGTGGCAGCAGGAGCAGGGCATCCTTGCCTATTTGATTCTGCAAGGCCATATCCCTGCTAACCCGAATTACAAAAAGTATGCAGATGAATCGGCTTCCTTCTACAATGCTTTCTTCCTGGATCAAAACGACGGCGGAGTTTATTTCAATGTCCTAGCCAATGGAGTTCCGTATTTGATGGGTACAGAGCGCTTCAAGGGCTCTCACTCAATGAGTGCCTATCACTCGACTGAGCTTTGCTTCCTGTCAACAGTTTACATCGATCTTTTGGTCGAAAAAAGACCTTTGGATTTGTACTTTAAGCCCTATCCGGATGCGTTTGCTGATCGAAAACTGTATGTTTCGCCCGACATCCTTCCGCCCAACTCCGTTCGCATCACAGCTTGCACGATTGACGACCAACCCTACTCAGACTTTGATTCCGATGGCTTGTTTGTGAATCTGCCTACCACAGACGCTGCGGTGCGCGTCAAAGTCACCCTGACCCCAGTTTCCTGATCATGGCACTCCTGATCACCACATCACTGGAGCGAGGCTGGCAGATCATCACTGTTAAAGGACAGGTTGATTCCAAGTCAGTCAATGAACTTCGCGATTACCTCGACAAAGAATACACATCTGCGCAACCGCTCGGTTTGGAGCTGACAGATGTTCCATTCCTCTCCAGCGCAGGCCTGAGAACGCTGCTGACCGTGTATCGACAAACGCAATCCAGTGGCGTATCTCTGGCTCTTATTGGTCTGCGCCCTGAGATCGCTGATACGATGAAAGTCACTGGTTTTTACCAGTATTTCACCGTCTATGAGTCTCTGGTTGATCTTCCTGTCGCCGGTTAAGTTCCCATGATCGAAAGAATCGACTTACTGCCTACCAGTGAGATAAACGGTTACAAAGTGCGACCAGGGAAACCATTGCCCTTTGGCGTATCCCACGTTCCGGAAGGGCTCAACTTCTCTGTTTATTCTTCCGTCGGTCATACCTGTACCGTTGTTTTGTTTAACCGTGGTGAGCAGACACCTTTTGCGGAGATCGTTATTCCTGAGGAATATCGTATCGGTAGTGTCTTCTGCATCGTAATATTTGGGCTCGACTATGAGCAACTCGATTACGGCTTCCGCGTCGATGGTCCGCATGAGCCATCTCTCGGGCATCGCTGCGATTCAGCCAAGATCTTGATGGATCCCTATGCACGTACGATCTCAGGCAGAGATGTCTGGGGTGTCGAACCAGACTGGGCTAATGAGCTGTACCACTACCGCTCGCGTGTTTCCTTCGATGACTTTGATTGGGATGGTGATACCCCTCTCAAGATTCCGCCCGAAGATCTGATTATCTATGAAACTCATGTGCGTGGTTTTACCCACTCACCCAGTTCTCAGGTCGCTCACCCCGGTACCTATGCCGGCCTAGCCGAGAAGATTCCCTATCTCAAGCAACTGGGGATCAATGCTATTGAGCTTATGCCTGTCTTTGAGTTTGATGAGTTCGAGAACAGTCGCATTCATCCGGATAGCGGAGAACAGTTATACAATTATTGGGGTTATTCGACGCTTGGCTTCTTTGCGCCGAAAGCGGCGTTTGCTTCCACTGGCCGTTTTGGCATGCAAGTGGATGAGTTTAAGCAGCTGATTAAGCAGTTGCATGCCCATGGGATTGAAGTGATTCTTGATGTTGTCTTTAATCATACTGCCGAGGGCAATGAGCATGGCCCTACCTTCTGCTTCAAGGGATTGGATAATAAGACCTATTACATGCTGACCCCGGAAGGGTATTATTTTAACTTCAGCGGTACCGGCAATACACTGAACTGCAACAATCCCATTGTCCGTTCACTTGTACTGGACTGCCTGCGTTACTGGGCTGCTGAGTATCATATCGACGGCTTCCGCTTTGATCTTGCTTCGATCTTGGGTCGCGATCCTTGGGGCGCTCCTCTATCCAACCCGCCGTTGCTTGAGTCGCTGGCGTTTGATCCTATCCTCTCGAGTTGCAAATTAATCGCCGAGGCCTGGGATGCCGGCGGTCTTTACCAGGTTGGCAGCTTTCCTGCCTTCGGCCGCTGGGCTGAGTGGAATGGAATCTACAGAGATAGCATGCGGCGTTTTCTGAAAGGGGATGCCGGGCTGGTGGGAAAGGTTGCGCAATGTGTTCAGGGTTCACCAAATCTTTATCGTGCCAGCGGGAGAACACCAGCGACCTCCATCAATTTCATTACCTGCCACGATGGCTTCACCCTGGCAGACCTTGTCTCCTTTAATGACAAGCACAACGATGCTAATGGCGAAGGGAACCGCGACGGTGGAAACGACAATCATAGTTGGAACTGTGGCGCTGAAGGCTGGACAGAAGATCCATTTGTTCTTGCCTTGCGCAAGAGGCAGATGATGAATGCCTTCTGTTTGCTTTTAACCTCTCGTGGTATTCCCATGTTTGTCATGGGTGATGAAGCTGGTCGATCTCAGCACGGCAACAACAATGCCTATTGCATCGATTCGGCGCTTTCCTGGTATGACTGGAGTCTTGTCGACTCAAACGCGACATTGCTTCGATTTGTCTCGGAATTAGTGCATTTTCGCCGAGAGCATCCGTCGCTGCGTGTGAACAGTTTTGATGCCCCTCCCTGCTCCTGTGGGCTGCCATCTTCCAGTTTCCACGGCACCACACCCTGGTCGCCCAACTGGTCTGACGATTCCAGACAACTTGCCTGGATGTTCTCTGCGGATGTGGTGGCAGACCCCGTTACAGCCGCACCGATTGCGGATGTTGTGTATGTGATGGCCAACATGGCCCATTATCCCGTATGGTATACACTTCCAACGTTACCGGAGCCACTGCGATGGAAAGTCAAGTTCAATACAGGAGATTCTGATTCCCCATTCCAGAGTGATCCTGTTGCTTTGAATCAGCCCTCCTTGCTGGTAGGTGAGCGCTCGGTGATCATCCTGACAATCTGACCCAGGCAGGAATCAGAATGATCATCGTGGCATCTGCCAACCTTTCTTTTTCAATCACCCAACACTGAAGCCATGACCCTCGACATCAAGATTGAATCCGGCTACCCTCTCGTCACAGTCATTGTTGATGGCCATATTGATACCCAATCGGCACCTCAGTTCCTTGATGTGCTCACCAATCTTCAGCTTTCTGAGCTTGAAGAGCTTCGTATCCTTGCTTCCAATCTCACCTTCATGAGTAGTGCCGGGCTGCGTGCCCTGGTTTTTGCCAAGCAGAAGATGCCCCATAGTGCTCGCTTGATCGTTGTGGGAGCTGCCGAACCTGTGGCCGATGTGATCATCAAGACGGGTCTTGGTAGTGCTGTGATGCTGGTTGAACGTGTGGAGGATATTCCTGGATGACTCTCTTTGACGCTGCTCATGATGCTTTCGCGGTGGATGCAAGCATTTCAATGCCTGCATCCATGGATTCTTGGGACGAGCTGATTGGTTTCACAGAGGTGGAAACCGATCGCTCATCCCTGTCTCCTTCCAAGAAATATGGCATGAAGCTTGCTATTGAGGAGTTGCTTTCTAATATCATTCGTTCCAATTCATCCGCCAGTTCGGCTGCGTCCAATTCTTGGGTGGAGGTGTCTCGCTTGGCTGTGTCCAATGAGCCAGATTCCTTGTTTCTCGAGATCAAGGACAACGGCCTTCCCTTCAATCCTCATTTTGAAAACCTCGACGAGACCATAACCGAGACACCTTTGCTGGAGCGTCCAATTGGAGGGCTTGGTCTTCTGCTTGTCAAAAAGTCTGTTGATGAGGTTGGTTATCTCTATCGCGGCTCTTGCAATACGTATCGACTCTTCAGTTCTGATCGCTTGCCCGATTCACTTTGACTCTCACTTCCCCTTTTACAGTCGCTCAGACATCGGGGTTCCTTTCTGCCGACGTGCAAACCAACTTATGCTGGTTAGCGGTGTGGCTGCGATGACATTGCATGACATCCTTGGCAGCTTGCCTGAGAATGCCTACTTTGGTAAGTGGATGCATTGTTCGTGGCAAGATGCGCTTGCCTACGACGATCTGCTTTTAAATTCAAGCCGTTTTCGTTCATGGTCATGACCCGCAATCGTACCTTCTCTGCCTTGCTTGCTTGCCTCGCGGCCATCGGCTCCCAAGCCCCTTTGAGTCCAGCTGTTCAAGCCAGTCCTCCTGCTGGTGGCTCGGTGCCTTGCCAGCAATTTGTCAGCGCGATCAAGCCCTTGAAGATCGGCTTTAAATGGACGGAGGGGCCAGCCTGGGATCCCTCGGCTCAGCGCTGGATCTTCAGTGATCTGATGGGCGAAACGGAATACAGCATCACCACCACTGGCGACCTGAAACCCCTGCGCAAACCGGCAGGATTCCCCAATGGCCATGCCCTGCTTCCCGACGGCAGTTTTGTCGTCGCTCAGCATGATCGAACACTTGGCAAGGTCAAGGCAGATGGCAGTGGTTTTCAGGTGATTGCCAGTCGCTTTCAGGGACGGAAGTTGAATAGCCCAAATGATGTGACTGTGGCTTCAAACGGCGATGTTTACTTCACGGATCCGATCTTCGGAATTGATGGTTTTGGCCCGATGAAGGCCAAGCCTGAACTGCCATTCCGTGGCGTCTACCGCTATTCCAAAGGCAATCTGAGTTTGATTACTGACAAGCTTGATGAGCCCAATGGAATCGCTATGAATTCCACCGGAACGATGCTTTATGTGAGCCAGACAAGTAACAATACGATTTACAAAATTGATCTCAGCTCTTATCGTGGCAGCCCGTTGCCGGTCACTCCCCTGTTCACGTTTAAGCAGATTCCCCAGGGGCATCCCTCGGCCAGGGCCAGCGATGGCCTAAGGGTTGATCGCAGCGGCAATATCTGGGCGACAGGTCCGGGTGGGATCGGCGTGTTCAGCGCGGATGGGGCCAGCCTGTGCAGCATCCCTTTTAACGATCACGTCGCCAATCTGGCTCCCGGCGGCGCCGATGGTCGAAGTGTGTTGGTCACCTCCGCCGACAAGCTCTATCTGATTTCTTTGCATCGTCCCTTCTGATCCGGGCTGATTGGTACGTCTGAGCACGAAGCTGCCCAGTCTGTTCCTCAGGATTGTTACCCAGTCGGTCTCTCACCTACCTGAGCCAACCCGTTCCACCTGTCGCACCCTGCAGATCGATGACTTCTCGCCGTCAACTCCTTCTCGGTGGCATGGCTGCCCTGGCCGCCACCGGTCTGGGCCGAGCTCAAGCTTCAGTCGGTCAGAGCGGTGCGGTCCCGCGTCAGTTGCCCACGAAGAGCGCCACGATCCCTACTCGTCAGCGTGTCAAAGCGCTGGTGATCGGTAGTGGCTTCGGTGGCTCCGTTGCCGCCTACCGGCTGGGACTCAAGGGCGTTGAAACCCTGGTGCTTGAGCGTGGGCGTCGCTGGACGATGGAGAACAACCGAGGACCGTTCTCCACCTCACGCAATCCGGATGGTCGCGCCCTCTGGCTGTCTGAAGCGGATCTGCTCGTGACCGACGGGCCCAAGAATCCGATTCAGCCTGGTCTGGGACTGGTTGAGCGATACAACGAGGATGGCATCATCGTTTGGGCTTCTTCGGGTGTTGGTGGTGGTTCGCTTGTTTACAACACGGTCTTGTTACAACCTTCTGAGAAAAACTTCTACCGCTGCTTTCCCCGGGATGTGAGTTACGAGCAGATGAATCGCGACTTCTATCCCAGAGTGGTTGAGATCATGAATGCCAATCCCATACCCGATGACGTCTTACTGTCGTCACCTTATCTTGGTGCTCGCATCTTCCAGGATCTTGCCATGCGGGCTGGTATCCCGACCCAGCGAATCAATACGGCTACGAATTGGCACGTCGTTCGTAAGGAGCTTCGAGGTTTCTTGGAGGCATCCGCCACGGCGGGTGAAATCTGGTATGGCGGCAATAGTGGTTACAAAAATAGCCTTGATAAAAACTATCTGAAGCACGCTGAAGCTACTGGCAAAGTTGTCATTCAGGATCATAGTAACGTCACCCTTATCAGAGAGGATGGCAGTCGCTTCTTGGTTGAGTATGATCGTTTGGCAGACGATGGCAGTGTTCTCTCCAAGCATGTAGTCGTTACTGACTATTTGTTCATGGCTGCTGGTTCTATGGGTACATCCTCTTTGCTGGTTCGTGCCAAGCACAAGGGAACACTGCCTAAGCTGAACGCCGAAGTTGGCAAGAACTGGGGGAACAATGGAGACACGTTTGGTACGATGCGTATCGGTCGGCCGGCTGGTAGCGACCAAGGCGGACCGGCACACATCGTGGCACTTGATTATGAGAATAATCCCTTTGGCGCCCAGACTGTGATTGGTTTCCCTCAACCCGACAACCCTGAAGATGCTTTGATCTTTCTTGGCATGTCTGTTCCCCAAGATAGCGGTTACTGGGATTTTGATACTGTCAATGATACTCCCCGCTTACACTGGCCCACGAAAACCAGTGGACAGAAACTTACTGAGGATGGGATGGAGTATACGCTCAACAAGATTGCTGATGCCATCACCCCTCGCGACAATGCCATCAAGGCTCGTCAGTCTGTCAAGGTCATGGCCGGTGCAACAGCACATCCATGCGGTGGTGCTGCGATGGGCAAGGCTTGTGATCTCTTCGGCCGGGTGCAGGGTTACAAAGGCTTGTATGTCGTGGATGGTGCCTTCATCCCTCTGGCGACTGCCGCCGCCAATCCCGCTCTCACCATTGCTGCGTTTGCAGAGCGATCCATGGCAACCATCCTTGCCAGTGACATGGCCTGATGCGTGTTGTTGTGCTGCTCAGACAATCCCCAGTCATGCTGTGACAGCGCGGCTGGTTTGTTAAGCCCGGCGAACACGAAGATAAAGAGACCGTGAGTGTCGATGGACAAGCAAATTGATCTTGCTAACGTTGACATGTCTGCCCTTATTGACTGCATGGACCGTCGTAACTACTACGCTGAACTTAGTGCTGATTATTCCCGTCCTGGGTTGGTTAGCGACGAGAAGAAGGCTGAGCTCATTGCTCTTGCTGAAAGCATTATCAGCATGAAGCAGGCTGGCCCGCTCCCTTCGGTTGATGAGAACTACACCAGCGAGCAGATCCAGAAAGAAAATATGGAGTGGTGGCCCACTCATTGCGAAGCTTTACGCCAATGCCGCGGCGATATACTCACCCAAGAATATCGTGAGGATCTCGTCTATCACTGTGGTGACGGTCCTTTTTATGGCATCAAGCAGCAGCAGGAACGAGAAAAGCACTGGTGGGCTATTATTGCTCAGCCCGGCGTCACGATGACATGGCCTGTGGTGCAGTTTTATGCAGACTTTGTGCACTTTGAATGGCAGTGTCTTGACGACGTTACAGGCGAAACAATCGCCAAGGGGAGCGTTTGCTGGGTTCGTCGAGGTCATCGTGGGGGATGTTACTACAAGAGTGAACAACTCACTTTTGTTCGTGATGTTTTCGCCTCCCCTCACTTGCTTGCACTGATTAAGCACTGATCTCGTTATCACTGGAAGCACTTGTCCGACTTTTGTCCACAAGTCAGCTTGCTTTCCTGAGTAGTATTCAAAACATTTCACGACCCTCCCCATGTACATTGCTGCCACGACTCCGACCAGCAAAGGCACCATTGGTGTCTTGATTGAAGATCACTTTGACATGACAGAGTTTCGCATCTTCAATGCGAAGCTTCCTTCTCTTGGCTACAATGTAGAGTACATGTCCCATCTCTGGGGCAACTCAAGTCTGACATTTGGTGCGAATCCCGACAATGGCTTTGTAGAGGAGAAGTGTGTTGTCGAAACGGAGGTCAATGCTGTTAACCCCGCTGACTACAAGGGCTTTTTACTGATTGGCGCCTACGCGACCGATCGGCTGCGCTACACTCAAAAACCCGCGAAGGGAAAAGCCAACGATGCTCCTGCCGTAGAGCTGCTTCGCCGGATTGCTGCGACACCAGGCGTCAAGATTGGTACGATCTGCCACTCGCTTTGGCTTCTTTGTGCCGATCGAGCACTGCTGGTTGGCAAAAAGGTAACCTGTGCTCATAATATCATTTGTGATGTCGAAAACGCTGGCGCTGATGTTCAGTATGGGGATGATGGCACTGTTGGTACTGTGGTAGACGGAGATCTGATTACGGGCAAACATCCGGCCTTCACCGATGAGCTGCTCGACCTTTTCTTGGCTGAAATCGAAAAGGCCTAATCGATCGATGTGATCTGGCCTTGGCGGGGCGATTGTGTTGATCAGCTGAGCGTGATTAGAAATTGAAGTAGATTCTGAACGTGCTTCCCCAGTCGGTGCCTCCGTTGGCATAGCCGTCGTGATTGGTCACAAGGAAGACGGCAGGTTGAATATAAATTCTATCTGAGAACGGGTAATTATACCAAGCTTCGAATGCGAGTGGAGCACTTTCTGTTCCCCACGCCGAACTGTTGGCGTAGATTGAGGGAACCTGGCCAATGGCCAGGCCCATCTGTGAATTGACGACGATCCAATCATCCACCAGCAATGCGGCCATCCAGCTCTGTGCTTTGGCAACATCACCAGCTTGTACCATTGGAACACCGAATACACTTGCGTCGTAGCGTGAGGTGTAAGTAAAGTGGTTGTAGGCAAAGTTGATCGAAATGTTCTCCAAAAACTGCCATGCAAATGTTGCGCCAATCTGAGATGACTGGTCAATGTCGAAGAAGAATGGGTTGGCGCTCAGATTTGTGCCAACAAAGCCGTTAAGCGTGTCGCCCCTGTTGAAGATGTAGTTCAGTGATGACATCACTTTTCCGTCGTTGCTTAGATAGCCCAGCTGGAATGGCGCTCTGAATCGAGTGTCTCGACCGGCAATACCTTTCTGCTGATAGCTGTTTGAAACTGGATTCACTGCATCGACAGGATTAGCTATGTACCCTCCGCCGAATGACAGTCGGCCTCCAAGGAAATTCTTGGCGAGGGTGTTAATCGTGAAGCCTGCTCCCGCTCCTACGTAATCGGCCAAACCCGCGCCACTGGCAAAGAAGTAATTCTGTTGTTCGACAGGGTAGAAGGTCCCATAGCGAACCGGCAGGAAATAGTAGTCTTTGTAGCGGGTCCCCAGCCAGATGGCAGAATCTTTGGCAACAGGCACTTTCCACCAAAGCCGATCAAACTGCACGTTTGCATCGGTTGCAGAACCGAAGCCGTAGGCCAGATTCAGTGCAGGGAATCGACCTCGTTCCCCATAAGGAACGATATTGCGATAGCGCAATGTGACACCCAGCAGATCGGTTCCGATGAGACTGTTTGTAAAGGTCAGCTTGACGTCGTTGTTGAAGGTGTAACTGCGCTGAAAGTTGAAATCTTCATTTTCCAGATTCTCGTTGCTCGACGTGCCTACGAGGTTGCGGATGAATGATTGGGCTGCCAGTTTGACCTGAGGAGTATTCTGCTGCTCCGTGGTCAGTGAACCGTACTCAGCAATAGCAAGATTCAAGAGATCGTCATAGAAGGCGGTATTCTGTACGAGGCCGCCATTGGCAACTGTATTCAAGCCTTGGCAGAGATTCACGCAGCCTACTGTGGGCACATTCAGAACAGAACCTTGCTTCAGGACTGCATTGGCTGCTGCAGATGGTGGCAGGCTGGGATTGAGTTCCAACAGGCGTGCAACTGTTATGCCGTTGTTAAATGCGATCGAGCTGATGCTGTCGCCAGCTCTTACGACATAGCTGCTGGTTCGGCTGGAAACTCCCTTGAGCTTGAGTTCCCGGGAGCGATTCCCCAAATCGATGAGGCTCTGAATATCTTTCTGCCCCATTGGTATGTTCGCAAATGTGATGTCTGATCCTAGATTCGATTGATTGAAATCCTCTGCATTAACCGGCTGGAAGTTGGCAACCGGATTTTTCAGACCTCCCAGCCCTGAGTTCGGCAGGGCAGGTTGTCCCTGGAGATTAACGCTGAGGTTATAGCCAGCTCGGTCAAGAGTTCTGGGATTGGCTTTGTTATAGTTGGGATCGGAGGGATCTGTGATGATTAGATTGCCGCCACGGCTGAGCGTGTCAAAGCGTACCTTGCCTCCCGTCCAGCTGGCGGCCATCGAGTAATTTTGAGCCGTTGGTTGATCGACTGGTTCGAGCCCGTTGGGAGGGAAGAACAGATCGCTTTGGCCAGTTCTGTAGTAGGCATAGGCCTGTCCCCCGGCTTTGTTTGTTGCTCCCGTCACCACATTGGCTGAAATCTCAGCTGCGGTATTGGAAAAATCGCGGTTGGCATTCTGGGTTCGCGTACCCCAGTAGTTTTGTGAAAGGCTTGTGGAACTACCTGTGACGCCACCCACCAGCATGTTGACAGAGCCACTGATGGTCAACGTGGGCTTGAATTTGGGAATCTCAGGCTGTGGAGCAGGCGCAACCACTGCTGTTGTGGACGCTGCTGGTGGCACGGTAGTCGCTGGCTTCGACCCCGTGCCTGGAGTGCTGATGCCGCCGCTGGCAACGACGGCAGGCACAGTGGCACGTTGGCTGTCCAAGGCTGAAACCTGTGCTCTGAGAGCCGTGATTGTCTCCGTCAATTGCTGTTCGCGTTTGCGGTAAGCAAGATCCTGCTGTTCTTTGTCTTTCTGCATCGCCTTCAGACTTTGGCGAAGTTCATCGATCTGGTTCTGGAACGACGTGAGGACAGATCCCAGATCACCGCTCGTTGGCATTGGCATGCCTTGCGTGACCTTACTGGCAAGCTCCCCGTCCAGCGCCTTGAGCTGGTCGCGATTTGAACTCGAGAGTGTTGGATCGTCCATGCAGCGACGAATCGCTGCCCTGATCGTCTGCAGCGATGCGGAAGCCCCCGGGCTCTGCCGGCATCCCATCGATTGGAGCTGGGCTGCGACACCTGTGGGGCTCAGGTCAGCCCCCCCTGCTCCCTGAGCCAACGCGGGCAAGCCCATGGCAGTACCTGCAATCAGGCCCAAACTCAGCCTGGCAGCACGGTAACCCTTCATGGTACTTCAGAGGTGTCGAGCGATCGTAACCGTTCTGCCTGTCTTTCTGACGGGGCGATGACAGGACGAACACAGTCCCTTGCAGCCGTTAGGCGTCTTACTGTGCCGTCTGAGACTCGACATGCGTCTTCAGTGAATTCAGGGCATTGGCGTAGGCCTTGCTGAAGAAGCTGGAGGTTTCAGCTGCGTTCTGGTTTGCCTTGAGTCTGTAGGTATTCGACCAGGACACCTGGCACTGCCGCTGTGCCAGTGGCGTGAGGGAGATCATGGCAACGTTGTCGCGAACAGGCGGATTGAGCACATGGGTGTAGGCCAGTTCCATCGATTCGGGATCAAGGTAAATCAGCTTTTCACGCACCAGCTGACCGTTGCTGGCGCGCACGATTTCACGCACCTCACCCACCTGTCCTGTCGGCCCCGAGTACTGGCGTACCGATCGAAATGCTTTGTACCATTTGCCGATGCCGCTGAAATCGGTGAGATAGGGCCAGACTGCTGTGCATGAGCGATCGATGCTTGTCACCCTCCAAGTTCGCTGGATCGGGTCTGCCTGCACCTGTTCGTTTGCCCATGCTTGCCGTCCAGAGTCGGCGAGCAGCAGGGTGAGTGCCAGGCATCCTGCCTGGAGAAGGCGCTTGATCATGGAAGGGGTGATTACGCTGTTTGATCCATTTTGACGCAGCCATCGGCGGACTGTCCAATCCATTCATCTCCAGGCGCGACTGTCTTTGGCTTTTATCCTGAATTCGGCCGGTGACACCATCCACACGGGTGCCGTATGCATGGTTCTTTGGATCTTAACGACCTCGCTTGATCGTTCCTTGATCGAGTGTTTGGATCACTGTCTGCATGGCCGATTTTCTCAGCAACTGCTCCTCCAGTCTCACACGCTTTTATCCTTGAGGCTCGCTGTTCAGGATCGCTGCCGCTTCGCCATCCCCCACTCGATAAGAACTTCTTATGCATTGATCGTTCTTTGGTTGTCTGCGCGATGATGGAATGATTCCTATTGACGTTAGATGGCCTCGGCTTCTGGTCCGATTCCCGTTCAACTCCGCGGCCGTTTCTTCCCGGAGTATTACGTCTACGACGGCAGCCCGGATGACGAAGATGGCGTCGTGAATGGTGTGGTTGTCTATACTTCATATTTTGGCTCCGGCCCATACAGCATTCCCGGCCTTGGCCGCTATGTAGCGGATGTCTTAGGCATTCCTTTTCCGGAAAGTACTCCCGATCTGCTTTATTCTTTTGAAGATCTTGCCAATCAGAACAAAAGTTCTTATTCGCCAGTCTTCCTCTATTCCTTTAACCACTTAAACCGCGAAACGGGTGTTCTTGAGGCGGTCAGCCCCGGGGCCATGATTCAGGTCAATCCGGGTCAGAAACTCACCCTGCATACTGAGTTGCTGATCGACATCAATAAATTCCCTGAAGTGGTGACAGGTGGCGTTGCTTTCATGGAAGGTGGCGGAGCTGGTTCTACCAACATGCACTTTCACGGTCTTAACGTATCGCCAAAAGGCTATGGCGACAATGTGGATATTGAATCACGATCCGATTTTACCAATCAGATCAAGATTCCCAGCACTCATCCGTCTGGCCTTTCCTGGTGGCACCCTCACTTTCACTCCTCGGCCAATGGTCAGGTTTATGGAGGTGCCTTTGGCAATTTGCAGGTTGGCGATAGTCTGAACTATGTCCCTGGTTTCGAGAATGCTCCTCGCAACTTCATTGGGCTGAAGAACTTTAACGTCAGTTATAGCCAGCAAATGGCTCGCTTCGAGGTGCGCACCAGCTCGTTTACGCCTGAGGATACTGCTCGCAACATCGTTCTCGTCAATGGCGAGTATCAGCCGACGAGAGATGGCTACCGCACGGGCGACTGGTATTCGTTTGCTTTCATCAATTACGCCAGCAACAGCTTTTATAATGTTAAAATCGTTAAAACAAAGCTAGGAGTTGACTTCAGCATCAGCAATCCCGATACATGGGGCGATAGTGTTGATCTGTACATCTATGGTAAGGACGGTTATCCCAGTGCCAAGATTGAGCAAGCCTACACTGGTATTAACAACACGATTCTGAATGGTCTGCAGCTGGAGGATCCTGTTGGCAATGTTGTGACCAGTCTTCCCTCGCCCGATCTGGAGAACAATCTCTTTCTCAGCCCAGCCCGCCGCTTCGAAACCCTTGCTTATTTCCAGGAGCCTGGCGAGTACAAGATCATTTCCGAAGCCTGGACGGGGGCAGGACTGCGTGCTGGTGGGTGGATCTGGCCCAACATCGAACTGGCCACCTTGGTTGTTGACGGAGCGCCTAAGCCTGCGCCTTCACTCCTGCCCTCGAGTGTGACCCCCACGCTCCCGTCTGCAAACATCGGTCTCGATCTGGCTCAGTTCGAACCTTTGCGTGAGCGTCGCATCACCTGGTCTGGCGATCTGTTTGTGGAGGGTGCCAATCGCTACACGAAGATCAATGGCGTTATCTACGACACCTCCCAGACTCTTGAGAATGGTGACATTAATCGCTATGCAGGTTACGGCACACCGTTCCTGATTAATGACAATGTTCTTCCCTACAATCCAGCTCTGATCGTCCAGTTGGATAGCCTTGAATACTGGAATCACGAGAACTGGGCTTCGGAGCAGCATCCCTTTCACCCCCATCAGAATCACTTCCAGGTTGTTCAGCCCATTTCTGGACCGACTGATCGCTTCGCGATTGTGCAGCCGGTCGCCGATTCGCCAAATGCCCGATCCGTCATCCTATTGTTCACAGCTTATCTTGGCCGGTTTCCTGACCCCCAGGAGTTGCAGGAGTATGTTTCTTTCCTGGCTGCTGGCAATAGCGAGCAGAATCTGGCGACTGTGTTGGCCACTTCCCCACGCTATGCTCCTGAATTCCAGCGCTTTTATGTTAGCGAGCGTGATCAGTCTAAAAATCCTTACACGCAGATCGCCGATGGTGCTTATTACACTCTGACGCGAGAGAATATTTATTCTACCACAACAACTCTTTTCTGGTCCAACAAGCTGTATGAGTTGGGGGTTGAGGCATTTCCCCTCTACATGTTGCAGCAGTTGCGCAGTGGTTCTCAGGGTGTTGCCAATCAAGTAAGACTTGATAATCTTGCCACGGTTGGTCTTTATGCCGTCAACAAGGTTGGCTCGTCTGGCTCTATCGTGACCACGGGCACGGCTCTGTTGCGTGTGCTCAATCAGCAGGTGACGGATAATCCCTATTCGGTGACCCGTCTCTTTCCAATCATCGATAGTCTTGTTGGCTTTGACCCTAATGCTCTAACGAATGGCGAAAGCTATTATGGCTCGCCAAATCGCATGGATACCATAGCCCTGCCGGCAGCGATGATCAAGTCGCAGTCGTATTCTTCACCCAGTTCGAATCGTTATCCTGCACCAGCTGCCTACAATGAGTGGGAGCCTGGGCGTACCACTACAGCCACAACATTTGACAATTTCACCGGCGGCTTTCTGCAGCACTGTCATATTTTGCCGCACGAAGATACTGGCCAAGCTGTCATCGTTAAGATCATTGATAATATGCAGCGTTCCTGGTTTTCCCTTAAGAAGGAATTCGCAGCCGGTGAAGTTATCACAATCTACAATGCAGCTACGTTTGAAGCCTCTACACTGGCTGCCAATCCGCGTGTTTCGCAGCGCATTGCCTTTGGGGATGTTAATAAGGATGGTTATGTGGACGTGGTTGTCGGCCAAGGAGATGGTGGTAGCGACCAGATTCTCATCTATAGTGGCCTGAATCTTTCTTTGCTTGGTATTCTTTATGCTTTTCCGGAACACGCATCCATGCCGGGCATGTCTGGTATGTCGCATGCCTGGGAACATGGGGTGAACCTTGATGTTGCTGACGTCACCGGTGATGGCCTCAGCGACATTTGTGTTGGAGCTGGAAAAGGTGGTGGATCCCTGTTCTACGTCTATACAAATACACCCTCTGGTTTTCAATTCAGTGGGGAGATCACTCCGTTTGAGTCGATGCCCAGCTGGGTGGATACCAGCCAGACTCAGTTTACGCTCGGCGATTTCGATGCTGATAACTTCACCGATATTGCTTTTCTTGGTTCTCAAGCTGCTGGCAATCCGATCGAAGTACGTTCGTCTCGCAATGGCTTGGTTCTATCGTTGTTTAAGTCTGGTCTTTCTGGCGAAATCGGCTTGAGCTCGGGTTTCTCCTCTTTCCATAACCTGGGTCTTGAAACCCTGTATATGTATCAAAAATATGAGCCATCCGCTTTGGTGCAGGCGGCAACCCTTCGGGCGGCAATGTATGTTGCTCACTCAAACCTTAGCGATAACCCTTACTATGATCAGGCCAAGTATTACGGTTACGCAAGCTCTGATGAGCAGACTCTGCTGACCAATCCAGTTGGCCAGTTACCCGCCACCTTTGGATTTGATTGGCTGCTTGCCGACCGTTTCTCTGCCAGCCCATTGGCTTCTGGAACGTCCTCAAATCAGGTTCAGACAACAGCCTACACGCAGCCTCTGGAGCTTGAGGCGACGTTTGCTGGTTTCTATGCCAATCCTGTTCTCCTTGCATCTCGTGGCCTGAATCGAGATGTCTTAACCTATACCACTCAATTCAACTTGCAGCGACTGCCTTATTTCACGACAGATTCCGCTTATCGCGAAGCCGCCAGGAAGGTGATAGAGCTGTACCAGACTACTCTTCAGCGCTACCCTTCGCCTTCCGAACTGCATCGACTCAGTGAGCGCATTGCCAAGGACGGCAAGGATCTGAACTATGTCAGTGATGTCATTGCCTACAAGGGTATCTTTGATCCAAGTAATCCGATCAGTGTGGATGCTGTTTTGGATCAGTATTATAATCATGCTTCCAGGCAGATCACCTATGCCTATCAGGGGATCACCGATCTGAACAATCGTTCGTCTTTTCGCATGATTGGCGATGCCTTCACTGCGGTGACGCCGATTGCTGCGCAGCGCCTGGCCAACATAGCCACTTTTGGCCTTTATCTTGATGCGCAACTGGCTAATAACATGAATCTCGATGGCGATATCGAGATGTATCTGGGCTATTCGGATAAACTACATGATCTCCTGTTTACTTCTGCTTTTCCGATCACCAACGATCCTGCTTCCATCAGCACCGCCATTTCGGCTCTGAATGCTGCCTTGGGTGGCAATTACAGTTATCCTCTCGGTCCCAGTTCTCCCTTGGCGAATGGACTGAACGTGGAATCTCCCACGTACTCGGCGATGCTGAGTACCACTCTCAGTTCAGCATTCGGTGAGCCACCTACGATCGCTGATCCACATGGTGGACATGGCGCTCATGGGTCATTGATCTATGTGCCAGGCAGCAGCACCATTGCTGGCCTCAACCTGGGTAGCACAAAGCTTGGTTACGCCATCAAGTCTGGAAGCAGTGCGCATCTTTCCATCACCTTTGATGGCGGCAAGAATGCTTCTGCTTTTAATCCAGGGGCTGGTTGGACTGCGATTGCAGCTGCAGCTGTTGGCTCCGGTTATGCCCTCTACTGGAGGAACTCTCTCAACGGCCAGTACGCACGCTGGAACCTCAACAGCTCCGGGGCGCTCACCACTGGTGGGCTCATTTCCATCACCGAGCTCCTCGCGGCGGAAACGTCCCTCAACAGCGATCTCAACAGCGATGGCGCCATTGGCCTGGTGTACACAGCCGGTGCCACCACCATCGCTGGCGTCAATCTCGGTACCACTCCTTTCGGCTACGCCTTCCAGCACGGCGCCACCGCTCCTCTGCTGATCTCCTTTGCTGGCGGCAACGCCTCCGCCTCCAACCCCGGTG
>Ga0172376_10003429_pt1 | contig 18715 bp, 10 predicted proteins | sample Lak35m_FD_121114 | JGI IMG/M metagenome (GOLD analysis project Ga0172376, IMG submission 121114) | Freshwater microbial communities from Kabuno Bay, South-Kivu, Congo - kab_092012_35m | ecosystem: Environmental > Aquatic > Freshwater > Lake | place: Democratic Republic of the Congo: South-Kivu... | reverse complement strand
CGCCGGCATCCACCACCACCTCGTTCGCGAGGGCACGCGCACCCGCTGCGGACTCGTCGTCGAGACCGGCGAGGCCCGCGAGGTGCACCACTTCGCGACGCTCACGAGCTACGGGGCGGGCGCCGTGAACCCCTACGTCGCCTTCGCCACGATCGACCAGATGCAGGCCGAGCGCATGATCGACGCCGACATAGCCCGGGACAAGCTCCATGCGAACTTCGTCAAGGCGGCCACGAAGGGCCTGCTCAAGGTCATGAGCAAGATGGGGATCTCGACCCAGCAGAGCTACCGCGGTGCGCAGATCTTCGAGGCGGTGGGGCTCGAGCGGCCGTTCATCGACGAGTTCTTCACGCGGACGGCGAGCCGGATCGGCGGCATCGGGATGTCCGCGGTGGCCGAGGAGACGCTGCGCCGCCACGAGCACGCCTGGCCCCGGACGAACGTGCCCCAGACCCTCGAGCTCGACGTCGGCGGCCGGTACGCCTGGCGCCGCAAGGGCGAGGCCCACATCTTCAACCCCGACGTGGTCGCGGCCCTGCAGCGGTCCACGCAGATCAACAGCCGCGAGGAATTCAGGAAGTTCCAGCTGCTCATCGACGAGCAGCAGACGAAACTGCTCACGCTCCGCGGCCTGCTCGACTTCAGGTGGGACGGCGACGACGCCTCGTCCCGGGGACCGATCCCGCTCGACGAGGTGGAGCCCGCGAAGGAGATCGTGAGGCGTTTCGCCACCGGGGCGATGTCCTACGGCTCGATCTCGAAGGAGGCCCACGAGACGCTCGCCATCGCGATGAACCGGCTCGGGGGCTGGAGCAACACGGGCGAGGGGGGCGAGGATCCGGTCCGCTACCAGCTCGAGCCCAACGGCGACAGCAAGAACTCGAAGATCAAGCAGGTGGCCAGCGGTCGGTTCGGCGTCACCAGCCTCTACCTCGTCAACGCGCGGGAGCTGCAGATCAAGATGGCGCAGGGGGCGAAGCCCGGCGAGGGGGGCCAGCTGCCCGGCCACAAGGTCGATCGCGAGATCGCACGGATCCGCCACAGCACGCCGGGCGTGGGCCTCATCTCGCCGCCGCCGCACCACGACATCTATTCCATCGAGGACCTCGCCCAGCTCATCCATGACCTCAAGAACGCCAACCACCATGCCCGCATCAGCGTGAAGCTCGTGGCCGAGGTGGGCGTGGGGACCGTGGCCGCCGGCGTGTCGAAGGGCAAGGCCGACGTGGTGCTGATCTCGGGCCACGACGGCGGCACCGGCGCGAGCCCCCAGACCTCGATCATGCACGCCGGCCTGCCCTGGGAGCTCGGCCTCGCCGAGGCGCACCAGGTGCTCGTCATGAACGACCTGCGCGGCCGGATCGTCGTGCAGACCGACGGCCAGATCCGCACCGCCAAGGACGTCGTGGTGGCCACACTCCTGGGCGCCGAGGAGTTCGGCATCGCCACGGCCTCGCTCGTCGTGATGGGCTGCATCATGATGCGGAAGTGCCACCTGAACACCTGCCCCGTGGGGGTCGCCACCCAGGATCCGGAGCTCCGCAAGAAGTTCACCGGCCAGCCGGAGCACGTCGTCAACTACTTCTTCCTGCTCGCGGAAGAGGTGCGGGAGATCATGGCGAAGCTCGGCTTCCGCACGATCGCCGAGATGGTCGGTCGCGTGGACCGGCTCGACACCCGGGCCGCGATCGCCCACTGGAAGGCCCGGGGGCTCGACTTCTCCACGATCCTCCACCGTCCCATCATGCCGGCCCACGTGAAGACGCACTGCTCCGAGCCCCAGGACCACGGCATCGCGCGGTCGCTCGACATGACGACGCTCCTCGCCCTCTGCCGGCCGGCGCTCGAGGAGAAGAAGCCGGTGTCGCTCGAACTGCCGATCCGCAACATCAACCGAACCGTCGGCACGATCCTCTCGAGCGAGGTCACGAGGCGTTACGGGGCCGGCGGCCTGCCCGACGGCACCATCCGCATCGCGTTCCGCGGTTCGGCGGGGCAGAGCCTCATGGCGTTCGGCTCCCCGGGCGTCCAGGTGAGCGTGGAGGGGGACGTCAACGACTACTGCGGCAAGGGGCTCTCCGGCGGCCGCATCATCGTGAAGCCCGACCGCACGGCGACGTTCAAGGCCGAGGAGCATGTCATCGCCGGCAACGTCGTGGCGTACGGCGCGACGGCGGGCGAGATCTATCTCCGCGGCCTCTGCGGCGAGCGGTTCCTCGTGCGCAACTCGGGCGCGGAGGCGGTCGTCGAGGGCACGGGCGACCACGGCTGCGAATACATGACCGGAGGCCGCGCCGTGATCCTCGGCCGCACGGGCCGCAACTTCGCGGCCGGCATGAGCGGCGGGATCGCCTACGTCTGGGACGAGGACGGCACCTTCCCCACCCGCGTCAACCGCGAAATGGTGGAACTCGAGCCGCTCGACCCGCAGGATCGCGAGTACCTCGAGGGCGTGATCACGAGGCACGTCGAATTCACGGGCAGCACCCGCGGCCGCGAGATCCTCGACCGCTGGAAGACCGAGTCGTCACGGTTCGTGAAGGTGATGCCCACCGACTACAAGCGGGCGCTCGCGGATCTCCGCAGGCTCGCGGAACAGGAACGGGCCGAGGCCCGGCAGCAGGAGAAGGTCCATGGGTGACGTGCGCGGATTCATGAAGTACGAGCGGAAGGTCGCCGGCTACGCGCCGGTGCCGGAGCGGCTCGCGAACTACAACGAGTTCCTCACGATCCTTCCGGAGGAGGATCTGACGAGGCAGGGTGCCCGCTGCATGGACTGCGGCGTGCCCTTCTGTCACACCGGCTGCCCGCTCGGGAACATCATCCCCGACTTCAACGACCTCGTCTTCCGCCAGCAGTGGCACGAGGCGAGCCAGCGTCTCCACGCCACCAACAACTTCCCCGAGTTCACGGGGCGCGTCTGCCCCGCCCCGTGCGAGGCGGCCTGCGTGCTCGGGATCAACGAGGATCCCGTCGCCATCAAGCAGATCGAGATGGCGATCGCCGACCGGGCGTTCGACGAGGGCTGGGTGGTGCCCGAGCCTCCCGCCGTCCGCTCGGGCAAGCGGGTGGCGGTCGTGGGCAGCGGTCCGGCGGGCCTCGCCGCGGCACAGCAGCTCAACCGCGCCGGCCACCTCGTCACCGTCTTCGAGCGTGCCGACCGGCCCGGCGGGCTGCTCATGTACGGCATCCCCGACTTCAAGCTCGAGAAGTGGCGCGTCTGGCGTCGGATCAGGCAGATGGAGGAGGAGGGAGTCGAGTTCCGCTGTGGCGTGAACGTGGGGACCGACATCCGCACGCAGCAGCTTGACGAGGAGTACGACGCGATCGTGCTCACGGGCGGGGCCACGCTCGGCCGCGACCTCCCGATCGCGGGGCGCGACCTCGAGGGCGTGCACTACGCGATGGAGTTTTTGCCGCAGCAGAACAAACGCAACGCCGGCGACGACGTGCCCGGGCAGATCCTGGCCGAGGGCAAGGACGTCGTCGTGATCGGCGGCGGCGACACGGGGAGCGACTGCGACGGCACGAGCAATCGCCAGGGGGCGAAGAGCCTGACGCAGTTCGAACTGCTCCCGCAGCCGCCCGACCTCGGCAAGTATCCGCGGCGCCAGGAGCGGCCCCAGGGCACTCCCTGGCCGCTCTGGCCGCAGATCCTGCGGACGAGTTCGTCCCACGAGGAGGGCTGCCATCGCGAGTGGAGCATCCTCACGAAGGAGTTCCTCGGCGACGACGCCGGTCGCCTTCGCGCCCTGCGGACGATCCGGATCGAGTGGTACCAGGACCCCGCGACGGGCCAGCAGAAGTTTCGCGAGGTCGAGGGCACGGAGCAGGAGTGGCCGTGCCAGTTGGCGCTGCTCGCCATGGGATTCGTCGGCCCCGAGAAGGTCGGCCCGATCGCCGATCTCGGCCTCGAGCTCGATCCGCGCGGCAACGTGAAGGCGGGTGCCGACTACATGACCAGCCGCGAGGGTGTGTTCGCCGCGGGGGACATGCGCCGCGGCCAGTCACTCGTCGTCTGGGCGATCCACGAGGGGCGCGAGTGTGCCCGCGCGGTCGATCTCTGGCTGATGGGACAGACGAACCTGCCGAGCACGGCCGCGGGCGAGTTCGCGGTGCATGCCTGAGCGCTGCCGGGCCATCCATGGCCCCGGCAGCTTGCGCAGCAGGGGGCAGCCGGAGGTGCCCCCCTTGCTGCGGCGGCCGCCCTCCAGGCGGCCGTGGGCGCTGCGCGGCGCGCGGGCCGCGGCGCGGCCTGCGGCCGCTGCGGCGGCGGATGCGCGGGGCGACGCCGAAGTGGACGTGCAACGCGGCGGCGGAGATCAATCGCGGCGCAGCATGGTGACGTGCGGCCCGATGCCGGCGATGTCGAACGGCTCCGAGACGACCGTCCAGCCGAGGTGTCGATAGAAGTCGATGACGGCGATGCGGGCGTTGCACCACATCGGCCACATGCATGCGATGCCGTCGATGTCGGCCAGCGCGTGCCGCAAGAGCCCCGTGCCGATTCCGACGCGGCGGTGCCGTGAGGAGGTCGCCATGCCGCGCAGCTGCCAGGCGTCGCGCCCCTCCCACGCCGCGGACATGAGCGTGAGGCATGCGACCGCCTCGCCGTCGAGCAGCGCCGCGTAATGCCGCGTGGTGTCGACGTCGTCGCCTTCGAACCGTGCCGACTCGAACGGGCAGCCTGGCCGCAGCACGCGATGGCGCAGGTCGAGGATGGCGGCCACATCCACGGTGGCGAAGACGACGGGTGCATCGGCCACCTTCCTACCTCCCGCCACCGCAGGCTGCGCCGTGGGACGCGCATGATCCATGACATCGAGCGGTTCGCCGCCGGGGCCGCCCTTCAGCGAGACGGTGCGGCCTTCGTGATGCGCTCGTAGGCGAAGCCGGGCCGGTCGGTGCGATAGCGCACCAGCCGGCCATGCTCCACCTCCGTCACGTAGACCGTGCGACCGTCCGCGCCGCCGAAGCAGATGTTGCTCGGCCGGGCGCCGAGCACGTCGACCTCGCGCACGATCTCGCCTGCGGGCGTGAGGACGACGACGGTGCCCTTGCCGTACCGCGTGATGTGGAGGTTGCCGTCCACGTCGATCCGCATGCCGTCGAAGCCATGATCGGGAAACCGCCTCACGAGCCGCTTCTCCCCGAGCGTGCGGTCGGCGCGCAGCGGAAACGCCCAGACGTTCCGCTGCACGCTTTCGTTGACGTAGAGGGTCGCGCCGTCCGGACTCAGGTCGATGCCGTTGGTCGTGCCGAGCCCCTCCGCGAGCAGCACGACGGTGCCGTCGGTGTCGATGCGCCAGAGCTGCCCCGTGCCGGCCTGCCAGTTCGGGTCGCTGGCGTAGAGCGTGCCGTCGGTGGCGATCGCGAGGTCGTTGGGCTGGTTCATCCGCGGCTCGTGCGCGAAGACGACCGCGTCGCGACCGCCCGGCGCCACCTTCAGCACGTTGTGGTTGACATAGTCGGCGATGAACATCGTGCCGTCGGCGGCGAAGCGGATGCCGTTGCCGATGCTCGTGCCCGGCAGCGCGAGATGGACCTCGGCCGACCCGTCGGGTGCCACCCGGCCGATCGTTCCCTGCCGCTCGTAGTTCACCGCGAAGACGGCGCCGCTGCGGTCGCAGGCCGGACCCTCGATCCCCGGCGTGAAGGCGTGTCGCGGCGTGAACGGCTCGGCGACGAAGAGCGTCTCCGCGGCGGCCGCGGGCGCCAGCCGCACGACCGCCGTCAGCAGGGCCGTCGCGAGGCCGACCACGTGGGAAACCCGAAACGAATCATGGTGATCTCGCGTCATGGTCCCGTTCGCTCCCGATCCCCGTGACGATGGTGCCTGCAGCGCCAGGCACGTGCCGCGGCGCTGGCGATCCTACGGCTTCTTCGGTTCCTCGGCCGGGGCGGGCTGCACGGTGAGCCAGAGCACCGGCAGCCGTTCCTTTCCCGCCAGCACGTCGGCCACGGTCGCGGCCGCCACGCCCTCCGCGGCGGGAGTGCGGGCGGCGATCGTCAGCGGACCGGCGCAGGGGCCCGTCGCCTCGATCGTCAGGGTGACCTTCTTCGCCGTGTCACCTTCGGCAGCCGAGGTGACCGTGGCCGCCGAGACACCGGCCGGCGGATCGACGAGCACGAACTCCACCGGCTGCTTCCAGCCACGGAGGCGCTCCACGGCGATCGCGATCTCCACCTTCCCGCCGACCGTTCCCGAGACCGCGTCGGCCTCCGTCGTCGCCCGCACCTCGGGCTTCTCGGGCACGACCGACACTCGGAAGAAATGCCCCGGACCGTAGGCTCCACGCCGGTCTCGCAGCGCGATCGTGAAGTCCCCGTCGGCGGGCGGCTTCCAGGAGAACGCGGCGTCGCGCTCCCCCTTCGCGAGCACGACCGCGCCGGACGGGTCACGGATCTCGAGCGTGGGATCCGCCTCGGAACCGTGACCGATCGCCTCCACCGCGATGGCGAGGGACGCGTCCTTCGTCGCCGTGATCCGCAGGATGGCCTCACGTGACGGTGCGTCGAACCAGCCTCCGGCGACGATCGGCGGCATGACCACGGGAGGCGGCTCCGATCCGCCTGCGGCGACGAAGGTCGTCACCGGCATGGCCACCACGGGCAGTTCGACCGCGCCGGAAACACCGTCGAAGGGGATCCACATCCGCCTCGCATCCGGAAGCGCCGTGACGTCCCGGGAGGGTGGCGCGGCCGGAAGGTTCCAGCCGATCGCCGTGACCTTCGTCGCGCCGGCCGAGCCGACGGCCGACGGCAGGGCGGCGGCGACCACGGGGCCGGTCGTCAGCGCGAGCCGGTAGACGTAGTCGCTCGCACCGGCGAGACCGATCGTCTGGTTCGGCTCCGCCGGAAACCCGTAGATCCGCACCACGACGGTGCCGGCCCGGCGGGCGGTGAAGACGATCCGCGGATCGAGGCCCAGGGTATCGAGCGTGCGCGAGAGGTATCCGCCCGTCTCGGAGACAAGTTCGAGGACGGCATCGACCGGTGAACCGAGTGCCCCGTGCGCATCGATCGAGGCGACGAGCGTCTGCCCCGCGTCGAGCACGACGGCGAAGCAGTCGACGTCGCCAGCCTTGTCGAGCACGCCGTTGACGGTCACCGGGAGCGACGAGACGCGCTGCGCCTCGGATGGGCGATTGTTCGGCTCGGTCTCGACGGACTCTGCCGTGGTGCCCACGACGTACCGGCGAAGCGCCGCGGTTCCCACCGCGTCGAACAGCCGCACACGATGCACGCCGAGGCTGTCGGCCGGCGCGATCGTCACCTCGAAGGCGCCCTTCTCCTCGAGCGGCTTCCAGGTCGTGCCGGGCCGGTCGGTCCAGACCTGCACGGGCCAGCGCGGAAACGTCCCCTCGGCCTTGACCGTGACGGTGGAGCCCGCCGCCCCACCCGCCGGAAAGAGCCGTGTGGCGACGGGGGGCGCGTCCGCCGCGACTACCGTGCCGACGACCGCCGCGGCCGTCAGGGCGCATCCGGCCGCGATCCAGCGGCGTCGCGTGCGGCGCCACGATCCCTCCGGCACGCCGGCGCTCATCCCATCAGCTCGCGGATCGGCGTCGGATCGCTCACGAGGAACGCCGGCCGACCCGCGGGTGTGATGAAGTGCTTGCCCGGATCGATCCCGAGTTTGGTGTAGACCGTGGACACGAAGTTCTCGGGGGAGAGCGGACGGTCGACCGGGGCGTGACCGAGCCGGTCGGTTGCACCGATCACCTGACCGCCCGGCGTGCCGGCACCGGCGAACAGGATCGACATCGCGCTCGACCAGTGATCGCGGCCGGGGGACGACCGGCCGGACACGGTCGAGATCTTCGGGGTGCGGCCGAACTCACCGAGGGCGATCACCATCGTGTTTTCGAGCAGGCCGCGGTCATCGAGATCGGCGATGAGTGCCGCGACCGCCTGATCCCAGGACGGCAGCCGCGTCTTGAGGTTCGCCCACAGCTCGGAGTGGTCGTCCCAGCCGCCCTGGTTGATCGTCACGAACGGCACGCCCGCCTCGACGAGCCGCCGCGCAAGCAGGAGTCGCTGCCCGAAGCCGTCGCGTCCGTACGCGTCGCGCACCGCGTCCGGTTCCTTCTCGATCTGGAAGGCCTGCTGGGCCTCGGGCGTCATGACGAGCCGGTAGCCCTGCTCGTAGTAGCCGTCGAGCGCCTTGACGGGATCCGCTGCGGCCGGGTCGTCGATCCGCGGAAGCGTGTCGACGAGCGCCCGCAGGTCGCGGCGTGCCAGGAATCGCGTCTCCTCGATCCCCCGCGGCAGCGCCAGGTCGCGCACGCGGAAATCCTTCGCGCTGGGATCATCCGAGACGACGAACGGGGCGTACGCCGCACCGAGGAAGTTCGGCCCGCCGGACCGCGTCATCCCCGGCAGCGAGAAGTAGCTCGGCAGTCCGTGGGGAGCCGACCGCTCGTGGGCGGTGACCGAGCCCATGCTCGGATGAAAGCTCACGTACGCGCCGCAGCCGACGGGAATCCGCGGCGGCGCGCCGGTCATCATGTAGTGGTTGCCCGCGCCGTGATTGCCCTGATTGTGATGCACGCTGCGGATGATGGCGTACGTGTCGGCGATCTTCGCCAGCCGCGGGAGGTGCTCGCAGATCTGGATGCCCGGCACGTTCGTGCTGATCGGCACGAACTCGCCACGCATCTCGGCCGGAGCGTCGGGCTTGGGGTCGAACGTTTCGATGTGCGTCGGCCCGCCATCCATCCAGATGAGGATGCAGTTGGCCGGGGACCGCCGCGCGGGATGCACGGCCTTGTCGGCCGCGCGGGCCTGCTGGACGAGCCCGAGCAGGCCCGGAAAACTCCCGCCGGCCAGGCCGCCGATGCCGAGTTTCAGCCAGGTGCGACGACCGAAGGCGCCGCCGGTGCAGGGCTTCAGGGTGTCATGCATCTCGTGTCCTCCTCGCGATCCGCGAACGGGTCCGCCTCATCGGCCGCGTTCGGCATCCTCAGTTCACGTACACGAACTCCGGCGTGTTCAAGAGCGCCCACAGGATATCCTCCGCGACGGCGCGACGCGATGCACCTTCGCGGGCGAACTCCGGCAGCAGGCGCTCTCGCTCCGTCGCGGTGGGCCGTCGGCCGTACGCCGCGAGGTAGAGCTCCTCGAGGATCGCCTCAGGGGTCGCGTCGCTCGCCGCCAGCTTCGCGACCCGCCCCGCATCGGCCGCCACCTTGCCGTGGAGGTGGGCTCCGTTCATGAGGTGCATCGCCTGCACGACCGTCGCATCGGCGATCCGCTCGCACGGCGGATCCTGGTTCGGGTCGGGCCGGCCGAAGACGTCGAGGAACGTCGAGCCGGTGCGGTGGGTCCAGAGCTGGGCGGCTCGGGCATCCGGCGGGGCACCCCCGTAACCGCTCGGCATGCCCGTCACGTCGTCGATCGCGTCGGCGACCACCTCCGCCCGCAGCCTGCGGCGATAGTGACGCGAAAAGTTGCGGTGGTCGCCCGCGTTCGTCGCGTTGGCGAGCGACGAGAGCCCGTAGAGGTGGCTCTTCATGATCGTGGCGACGAGCCGCTTCTGATCGAAGCCCTGGCTGCGGAACTCGGCCGCGAGCGCCGCGAGCAGTTCGGGGTTGCTGGCCGGATTGGTCGCCCGGAAATCATCCACGGGATCGACGATCCCCACGCCGAAGAACTCGGCCCAGACGCGGTTCACGGCGGCCGCGGCGAACGTCGGATGATCGGACGAACGCAGCCAGTCCATGAGCGCGAGGCGACGATCGGCTGCGGCCGGCGTGGCGGGGGCGGCGGCGGCCGCGTCGATCCCGAGCGGCTTGGGCGGCAGGACGGCATCGGTGAGGGGATGCTTCACCTCACCCGCGGTCGCGACGATCACCGACTCCTCACCTCCCGAGATCGGCGGTGAGAGGCCTGTGCCCGCGTAGCCCACGCGGGCGAAGTAGGCCGCCAGTCCGTAGAAGTCGCCCTGCCCGTAGACCTCGAACGGGTGCTGGTGGCACTTCGCGCATTCGAGTCGCACACCCAGAAAGAGCTGGCTGGCGAGGGTGACGATCTCGTCGGGCGTGCGCCGGTCGCGATAGATCACCGCCGCCCCGTTCCGCCACACGCTCCCCGTGGCCGTCACGAGCTCCCCCACGAAGCGATCGTACGGCAGGTTCTGCGCGAACGCGTCGCGCAGGAAGGTGTCGAGCGCGAGTGTCGACTTGATGCCGACGCGGTAGGGATTGGGGCGCACGAGGTCGGCCCAGAGGTTCGCCCAACGATCGGCGTATTCCGGCCGCTCGAGCAGCTCGTCGACGAGCCGGTCTCGCTTGTGCGGGTCGGCATCGGCGAGGAACCGTCTCGCCTCGTCCGGCGAGGGCACCCGTCCGATGCCGTCGAGAAACGCCCTGCGCAGGAAGGTCGCGTCGTCGGCCGGATCGCTCGGCAGCACGTTGAGCGAACGATGCTTCTTCCATGCGAGCTCGTCGATGAAGTTGTTCACCGGCAGCGCGTCCCAGGCGGCCGCGTCGATGACGCCCGGCCGCGGCACGATCGTGTTCCAGGTCGCGATCCGTCCCATGAAGCGGGCCATGATGCTCGCCTCGCCCGGCAGGGTGCCCGCGGTCAGCGTCCCGTCGGATTCGACCCGCACGATCACCGGCTCGTTCGACGCGAATGCGGTCACCGCCGTCACGTCGCGGGTCGTGCCGTCCGTGTCGTGGGCCGTGACCACGAGCGGGAGCGATTCACCGGGCGCGAGGGAACGCGGCTCGGGGGCGATCGTGATGTGGGAAAGCTTCGGGGCACCCGGTGGATCCCGTGGCGCTCCCGCGGCGATCCACGCCCGCAGCGTGACGACGTCGTCGCCGTCGGGCTCGAGCCGGCGGCCGCCGCCGTGAGGCACCACGCCTGTCCCCTTGCGCAGGAGCAGGCTTTCGTCGGGCGCCGACGGGTTCACGCGACGTCCCCGGCTCTGCATCACGAGCGACCGATAGTCCCCCTCGGGATCGAACCCGAGCAGCGAGAGGGCAAATCCGTTCTGCCCCCCGGACTTGCCGTGACACCCGCCGGCGTTGCAGCCCCGGGCGGTGAGCATCGGCATCACGTGACGCTCGAACGTCGGCACCTCGGCCCGCGCAAGCGGCGCCGAGAACACCGTGATTCCGGCCGCGAGCAGGGCGGCGGCCACGAATCGAGGCGTCCATCCAGGGCCACAGGCCCCTTCGGCCGCCGGACGCAGACGCATCTCGGGAAGTGTCGTCATCGACCCGCCTCCGAGTCGGGCCGCGGGAGCAGCCCGATTTCGAACCCGCCAATCATACTTCTTCGGAACGGCCGGCCACATCCTCCGGAAATCTCCCCCCGACCGGCAGATCCAGCCGGACCGGTATTCGCTCGGGCAGAGTGCCTTTTTCTGAAGCGATGCGGCGGTAATCCAGACGGGAAGCCGAAGGGGTCGGCGAGCGCGTGGCCACCGCGGCCACAGCGACGAGACGTGCGCCGCCCCCGAGCCGGTGCTCCAGGCACGTCAGGTGCGGCCCACGGGGGCGTGATTCCGCGGAAAAGGCCCCCGTCAGGCCAGTTCGAACAGCGCCTCGATCTCGACCGCGATGTTGCCGGGGAGCGATCCGGCTCCGACCGCGCTTCGCACGCCCACGCCGTGATCGGGACCCCAGATCTCCACGAAGAGCTCGCTGCACCCGTTGATGACGAGCGGCTGTTCGGCGAACTCGGGCGTTGCATTGACCAGCCCGAGGACCTTCACCACGCGGGCGACACGGTCGAGGCTCCCGAGCCCGGCGACGAGCGTGGCGAGGATGGCGAGGCCCACCTGGCGGGCGGCCGCCTTCCCTGCCGCCGTGTCGAGATCGGCCCCGACACGGCCGCTGATCATCGTGCCGTCATTGCGGAGCGGCCCGTGACCGGAGACGTAGACGTGCTGCCCGACGACGAGGCACGGCTTGTAGACACCGGCAGGCTTCGGCGCCGGCGGCAGGACGAGCCCGAGGGCGGTCAGTCGCGCGTGGGGAGATGCGGATGCGTGCATGCGGTGGGTTCCTCGAAGGGATGGCGGGTCGTGCACCCACCGGGACGTGTCGGCGGGGCGAGTCGGGCATGGTATCCGACGCCGAGGGGTGGTCGGGCCTGCGGGCCGCCGCATCAGACGGCACCCGCATGGCCGTTGCCGGCACCACGCCCACCCCCCTCGTCGGCATCCGTACCGCCGGCGCGGGCGAGCTTGGTGGTGACCGCGAAGGACAGCTGTTCCAGCTCGATCGCGAGGTCCACGCCGACGTTCTGCACGTGCTGCGGCAGCACCAGCGTCACCGGGGCGAAGTTGACGATCCCCTCGACGCCCGCCGCCACGAGCCGCTCGGCAGCCTCCTGTGCGGCACCGACGGGCACGACGATCATGCCGAGACGGATGCCGAGCGTGCGGACGGTCTCGGCGAGTTCGTCGAGCGGCTGGATGCGGATGCCCTGGATGACCTGGCCCACCTTCGTGGGATCGGCGTCGAAGGCGGCCGCAATCGCGAAGTTCTGGCGGCCGAAGCCGCGGTAGCCGAGCAGCGCCTGCCCGAGATTGCCGACGCCGACCATCGCCACGCTCCAGGGATGGTTCGTCCCGAGGATGTCGCGCATGGCGCGAATCAGCTCGTCGCAGCGGTACCCGACGCCGGGATAGCCGAACTGGCCGAAGAAGCCGAGGTCCTTGCGCACCTGGGCATCGCTGAAGCCCAGGAGCGTGCCGAGCTGCCCCGACGAGATCGTCTGCTGGCCCGCCGCCTCGAGCCGCTGCAGTTCGCGCAGGTAGAGGCTCAGCCGACTGACGACGACCTTGGGAACAGGTGCGTCGGAGAGCGGCTCGGACGGCTGGGCGGGCTGCGTTCGGGGTTCCGCCATCGAAACGCCTGCCGGTGGGCAATGCCCCTGGGGAGAGAAGCCGGAAATGTACCGGGACGCTCGTCGAACACCAACAAACCACCGCCCGCCATGCCGACGGAAACGGTTGTAGGGCCGCTGGCAGTCTGGAAAAAGCCGGACGGTGGCGGGAACTGGTCGACCTGCGGCGAGTTTATGGCCGATGGTTGCTGTGAGGAGCAGCGCGGTGCGCCTGCTCCCTGCCCGCGTGCCGGGCCGCCTTCATACCCGTTCCCGTTTCCCGATCAGGAGGACGCCTCGGCGGAGGCGACCGTGATGAAAACCTCGTGGCTCTGTCACCTCGTGGCGCTCGCTGGACTCGCGGCGCCTGCCCTGCGTGCCGACGCGGCCGTCGAGCCGTCGCCCGGCACGCGTCTCGTGAAGGACGTCGTCTACGAGCGGCAGGAGATCACCTGCTTCAAGACCGTCTGCGAGCGCGTCATCGAGCAGCGGGAGATCGACTGCATCCGCTACGAGACGGAGCAGTCGTTGAAGGAGGTGGAATACACCGTGCGCAAGCCGGTCTGGGAGACGCACACGCGGCAGGTCCCCTACACCGTCTGCACCCCGGTGTGGGAGACGCTGACGAAGGAGATCCCGTACACGGTGATGAAGCCCGTCTACGAGACCCGCGAGCAGGCCTACACGGTCTGCAAGCCCGTCTACGAGACGATGACCAAGGAGATCCCCTACACCGTCTGCAAGCCGGTCTCCGAGACGGTCACGAAGGAGGTGCCCTACACCGTCTGCAAGCCCGTCTACGAGACGCGGCAGCGCACGTACACGGTCTGCAGGCCCGTCTACGAGACGATGACCAAGGAGGTGCCCTACACCGTCTGCAAGCCGGTTTACGAGACCCGCGAGCAGACCTACACCGTCTGCAAGCCCGTCTACGAGACGGTCACGAAGGAGGTGCCCTACACGGTCTGCAAGCCCGTCTACGAGACGCGGCAGCGCACGTACACCGTCTGCAAGCCGGTCTACGAGACGATGACCAGGGAGGTGCCCTACACGGTCTGCAAGCCGGTCTACGAGACCCGCGAGCAGACCTACACCGTCTGCAAGCCCGTCTACGAGACGATGACCAAGGAGATCCCGTACACCGTGTGTCGGCCCGTCTACGAGACCCGCGAGCAGACCTACACCGTCTGCAAGCCGGTCTACGAGACGATGACCAGGGAGATCCCCTACACCGTCTGCAAGCCCGTCTACGAGGAGCGGCAGGAGACCTACACGGTCTGCAAGCCGGTCCGTGAGGTGTGCACCAAGGAGGTTCCCTACACCGTGTGCAAGCCGGTGTGGGAGACCCGCGAGCGCGACGTCTGCCGCGAGGTCTGCCGTCCCGTCCGGTTCACCAAGACGATCCAGGTCCACGGCGGACACTGGGAAACGGAGACCTGCGAGGTGCCCGGCCCGGTGATCACGCGGTGCGTCCGTGAGCCCGGCTGCTGGGTGTGCGATCCGTGCACCGGCAAGAAGTGCTACGTGCCCGGCAAGCTCGTGAAGGTCGAGGAGCAGTGCCCGCCGCGCACCGTGTGCAAGAAGCGGTGGGTGCCGACCGTCTGCGAGAAGCAGATCGAGTGCGTCCGCCACGAGCGGGAGACGATCGTCGAGAAGCAGTGCTACAAGGTCTGCCGCATGGTGTCGGAGCAGCGGGTGAAGACCTGCACCTACACGGTCTGCCGCATGGTCCCCGAGCAGCGGGTGCGGTGCTGCAAGGTCTGCCGCATGGTCCCCGAGCAGTGCGTCCGCACCTGCACCTACCAGGTGTGCCGCATGGTGCCCGAGCAGCGGGTCCGCACCTACCAGGTCTGCCGGATGGTCCCCGAGCAGCGGATCCGCACCTGCAGCTACCAGGTGTGCCGCATGGTCCCCGAGCAGCGGGTTCGCACCTACCAGGTCTGCCGCATGGTGCCCGAGCAGCGGATCCGCACCTGCAGCTATCAGGTCTGCCGCATGGTCCCCGAGCAGCGGGTCTGCACGTTCCAGGTCTGCCGCATGGTCCCCGAGCAGCGGATCCGCACCTGCAGCTACCAGGTCTGCCGCATGGTCCCCGAGCAGCGGGTCCGCACCTCTCAGGTCTGCCGCATGGTGCCCGAGCAGCGGGTCCGCACCTGCAGCTACCAGGTCTGCCGAATGGTCCCCGAGCAGCGGGTCTGCACCTACCAGGTCTGCCGCATGGTCGCCGAGCAGCGGATCAAGACCTGCAGTTACCAGGTCTGCCGCATGGTGCCCGAGGTCCGCGTGCGTCACTGCACCTACAAGGTCTGCCGCATGGTGCCCGAGCAGTGCGTGAGGACCTACCAGGTCTGCCGCCTCGTGCCCGAGCAGCGCGTGAAGACCTGCACGCAGCGGGTCTGCAGGATCGTCCGCGAGGAGCGGTGCCGCGAGGAGTGCACCAAGGTCTGCCGCATGGTCGAGGAGAAGTGCGTGAAGCAGGTGCCGGTCTGCACGACCCGCCCGGTGCACACCACGAAGACGGTCGAGGTCTGCCGGATGGTGCCGAAGAAGGTGCCCTACACGGTGATCCGCTGCGTGCCCAAGGTCGTGTACCGCGAGGTGGCGTGTGATCCCGGCTGCGGCGTCGAGCCGAGCTGCAGCATCGAGCCGGGCTGCGGCATCGAGATGGACCCCGCCCGGCACGAGGATTCCGACACCGTGATCGAGCACGCCGCCGAGCCCACCCCGGTGGCCAGCGACGAGTGATCGGATCGTGACGGGCGGCCCGCCGGCCGCCCGCCGATCGAGAACGGGAACGGCCCGGACGACGCGTCCGGGCCGTTCTGCGTTTCCGGGCGATCCGCGGGTCAGGCGGATTCGCATCGGAACCCGCGCGGCCGCTCGGTATGCTCGAATCGTCGGGTTGCGATCGTGGCGGACCGTCTTCCCGTCCCCGGTGCGACCGTGCACGTGGAGTCGTCATGCAACCGGGTCGCCCTGTGCCAATCGCGATCCTCGGAGTCCTGCTCGCGGCAGGCGGGGCGGGCTGCTCCCGTCCGACGACGGAGTCGGCCGACGCCCGGGCGCCGCTTCGCGACCTGCCGCCCGCCGAGCCTGCCGAGCCGCTCGGGATCGGCGACCTGGCTCCCCGCATCGACGTGGCCCAGTGGCTCACGCGGCCCGCGCCGACCCTGCGGTTCGAACCGGGCGAGGTGGCGGTCGTCGAGTTCGTGACGTCCTGGTGCCCGCACAGTCGGGCCGTCGTCCCGTCCCTCAACGCGTTGCAGCGGCGCTACGCGGGCCGTGGCGTGACGATCGTGGCCGTCACGCACGAGCCGGCCGACGACGCCCGCGAGATCCTCGCGGTCAGGCCCGGAGGGGACGGGGCCGACGTCCCGGAATTCCCGGTCGGCTGCGATCCCGATCTGTCGACGCACGCGGGCTACCTCGACGCGGTCCGCGAGGACGGAGTGCCCACCGCGTTTCTCATCGGCAAGGACGGCCGGCTCGAGTGGTACGGCCATCCCGAGATCCTCGAGGAGCCGCTTCGTCAGGTCGTCGATGGCACGTGGGATCGGACGGCCTTCGCCGAACGCCATGCCCGACTCGCCCCGCTCGCACCGCGCGTGGTGGCGATCCTCGACGCCTTCGATGCCGACAAGCCGGCGGCCGTGCGGGCCTACCGCGACCTCGTGACGGAACATGCCGGACGCGCCGCCGAACTCAACGAGATCGCGTGGCTGCTCGTCGAAGCCTCCGAGGGGGTGGCCATCGGCAAGGATCCGGCGATCGGGGAGATCGTCGCGGCCGCCGTCGCCGCCGTCGAGGAGAGCCTGCACCTCGTCCCCGACGACGGCAACACGCTCGACACGCTCGCGCACCTGCAGGCGCTGCGCGGCGATCTCACCGCGGCGCTCGCGACCCAGCGTCGCGCGGCGGCCAACCCCGGGCTCTTCGCGCCCCGCATCCGACGCTACCTCGCCGAACTCGAAGCCCGCGTCCCCTCGGCCGCCGCGAAGCCCGGGTGACGGTGGCAGACGCGCTCATGCGACCATCCCGCCACGCCGCACTGCTCGTCACCCTCGCCGTCACCACCGGCGCGGTCGCGAGCTCGGCCGACCCCTTCCCCGAACCCCCCGACACGGAGCGGCATGCCGGCGGCCCGCCGTCCCCCCGGGAGGCGGCAGCGCTCGTCGACCTGCCGCCCGGCTTCCGCGTCTCCGTCTTTGCGGCCGAGCCGGACGTGCGCAATCCCATCGCCATGGCCTGGGACCGACGCGGCCGGCTCTGGGTGGCCGAGAACTTCACGTACGCGGACGGGACGACCCGGTTCGACGACACGCTGCGCGACCGCGTGGTGATCCTCGAGGACGCGGATGGCGACGGCACGGCCGATCGCCGCACCGTGTTCACCGACCGCGTGCGGATGCTCACCGGCATCGAGGTCGGTCGCGGCGGCGTGTGGCTCATGTGCCCGCCCCAGCTGCTCTTCATCCCGGATCGGGACGGCGACGACGCGCCGGACGGGCCCGCCGAGATCCTGCTCGACGGGTTCGACGTCGGCCTCGCCAGCCACCACAACTTCGCCAATGGCCTGCGGTTCGGCCCCGACGGCTGGCTCTACGGGCGGTGCGGTCACTCGTGTCCCGCGCGGATCGGTCGTCCCGGCGCGCCGGACGAGAGGCGGTTCGCGATGGAGGGTGGGCTCTGGCGGTACCACCCGGAGACCGGCTCGATCGAGGTGCTCACGACGGGCACGACCAACCCGTGGGGACACGACTGGACCGCCGAGGGGGAATGCTTCTTCGTCAACACGGTCAACGGCCACCTCTGGCACATGATCCCCGGGGCGCACTTCGCCCAGGCCAACGGCATCGATCCCAATCCGCTGACCTACGAACTGATCGACCAGCATGCCGATCACTACCACTTCGACACCGGGGCGGGCTGGCAGGCGTCGCGACACGGGGCGGCCGACGCGCTCGGCGGCGGCCACGCGCACTCCGGGTGCATGATCTACGAGGGCACGAACTGGCCCGCCGAGTCGCGGGGTCGCCTCTTCACGCTCAACTTCCACGGGCGCCGCGTGAACCAGGAGGTGCTCGCACGTGCGGGCAGCGGGTACGTCGCCCGGCACGCGGCCGACCTCTTCGCCACCGGAGACACCTGGTTCCGGGGCATCGACCTGGCGGCCGGACCGGACGGCAGCGTCGTCGTGCTCGACTGGAGCGACGCAGGCGAGTGCCACGAGCGCGACGGCGTGCACCGGTCGAGCGGCCGGATCTTCCGCTTCGCCTCCGGTGAGCCCGTGCGGCCCCCGTGCCGCGACCTCGACGCGCTCGACGACCTCGCACTCGCCCGCCTGCTCCGCGAGCCAGACGGCTGGCACGCCCGGCATGCCGCCCACGCCCTCGCCGCTCGCGCCGCCACCCGCCCCGTGGCCGACGCGGCCGTGGCGCTCATCGAAGAGCAGTTCGCCACGGCCGACACCCTCGCGACGGGAGCGGATGCGACGCGTGCCGCCGCCATCGGTGCCCCGGCCCTGCGCGTCAGGGCCCTGCTGATGCTGCATCGCCTCGCGACGAGCGTGCCGACCGCGGCGCATGCGGCCGACACCGCATGGCATCGCCGGCTGATCGACCTCGCGACGGCCACGGAAGGAGGCAGCGACGACGAGCACGTGCGCACATGGGCGATCCGCCTGCTCACGGAGACCTGGCCGCTCGACGCGGCGCTCGGTCCGGTGCTCCAGGACGACGACACGCGGGCGCGTGTCGCGCGCGAGTCCGACGACCTGCTGCCCCGGCTGGAGCGGATCGCCCGCTCCGACCCCTCGGGCCTCGTGCGGCTGGCACTCGCCTCCACGCTCCAGCGGCTGCCCATCGCGGCG
>Ga0172376_10003427_pt1 | contig 18720 bp, 16 predicted proteins | sample Lak35m_FD_121114 | JGI IMG/M metagenome (GOLD analysis project Ga0172376, IMG submission 121114) | Freshwater microbial communities from Kabuno Bay, South-Kivu, Congo - kab_092012_35m | ecosystem: Environmental > Aquatic > Freshwater > Lake | place: Democratic Republic of the Congo: South-Kivu... | reverse complement strand
GCAGTGATATTCCCATCATGTTTTACCTGTGCGTAATCTCGGACTCGTCGTAACAATCGGTTTGCGACCCTTGGGGTGCCGCGCGAGCGCTTTGCAATTTCGAGGGCGCCAGTTTCGTCTATCCTGGCATTGAGTAATCCGGCCGAGCGTTTCACGATGGTCGTGAGATCTTCGGCGTTGTAAAACTCGAGTCGTGAAACGATTCCAAAGCGATCTCGAAGGGGATTGGTGAGCATGCCGGCTCGGGTGGTGGCGCCAACCAGCGTAAAGGGCTGGAGGTCAAGCTTGATGGACCGGGCAGCAGGCCCTTCTCCAATCATGATATCGATCTGGTAGTCCTCGAGCGCCGGGTAGAGAATTTCCTCGACTACCGGACTGAGTCTATGGATTTCATCAATAAACAAGACGTCATTGCGTTCTAAATTGGTGAGAAGCGCTGCGAGATCGCCGGGCCGCTCCAGTACGGGCCCAGACGTCTGCCGAAGATTGACGCCGAGCTCGCGAGCAAGAATATGGGCTAATGTTGTTTTTCCGAGGCCCGGCGGGCCGAACAGCAGGACATGGTCAAGCGCCTCTGCCCGCTGTCGGGTTGCCTCAATAAATAAGCCAAGCTGTTCACGAACCTTGTCTTGGCCCACGTAATCCGCAAGTTGCTGCGGTCGTAACGCGCGCTCGATAGCCTCCTCGGCGGGGGTCTTGGATTGCCCGGAAATGAGGCGGTTCTCACTGTCGGGCAGGCCGAGTTCATCGTGTTCAATCATGCCCGTAGTTTACTGCGCCCGGCCGTTTCCCTGCGTGCGCGGCACTGAGAGGATTATTTGGCGAGATGTTTGAGGGCCTGCTTGATGCCCTCTGATACGGAGGTTGCGCTGGTTAGACCCTTGGTGGCCGCCAGGGCCTCGCGCTCGGAGTAGCCAAGCGCCAAGAGCGCGTTTGTAATATCCGCGGATCCACCGATTAGATTCTCAGGCGTCGTTCCAGCCGACCGACCGAGTCGGCCTTTGAGCTCAAGAATCAATCGCTCAGCGGTTTTTTTGCCAATCCCCGGAACGCGCGTGAGCAAGCCAGATTCTTGTAACGAGACGGCCTGCACAAGTTGATCGACCGTTAGACCAGATAGAACCGCCAAGCCGATTCGCGGACCGACACCACTGACTTTAATTAATTCACGAAATGCGCTGCGCTCCTCGCTCGTGATGAATCCATAGAGAAGTTGTGCATCTTCTCGTACGACCATATGGGTCAGGAGGGTGACGGGCTTGCCCAGCTCAGGGAGGTCGTAAAACGTGCTCATGGGAACGTCAATCTCATAGCCCAGACCTTGAACGTCCACCAAGACCTGGGGCGGATGTTTGCTGATAAGTGTTCCGCTGACGCGTCCAATCATGATGGGGTCTATTGTGCGTTAAATCGCGCTGTCGACTGAGGTTGTCGGTCTGAGGCGGCCTGGGCGGCGCGGCGCACCGCGGCGCTGTGGCCTAGGGTTTGCCACCAGGCCAGCGCGCAGGCAAGCGCATCTGCGGCATCAGCCCCGGGCGGCTTCGCAAGGCTTAGATGCCGCTGCACCATCTGTTGAACCTGTTCTTTTGTCGCGCGGCCGGAGCCCACAACCGATTGCTTTACCCGCAGTGGGGTGATCTCACCGATTGGCAGTGCTTCTTGCGCCAAGGCAGCGATGGCTACCCCTCGGGCCTGACCAAGGGATAGCGTGGACTTGGGGTTGACATTGACGAACACGCGTTCAATCACGGCTTGGTCGGGTCGGTAGTGAGCGATCAGTGTCATGACGCCGCGGAAAAGTTCAGCGAGCCGTTCAGGCTCAGTTCCTGTGATCGCAGGCCGAATGACACCACTTCCGAGATACTGAACTTTCTGGCCGCTCACCTGGATTACGCCAAAACCGGTTCTGCGTAATCCTGGATCAATGCCTAGTATTTTCATGAGCAAGCGGATGTTTTCTAGTGCCGGAAATGCCGCATTCCGGTCACCACCATTGCAATTCCTCGTTCATTAGCTGCGGCGATTACTTCATCATCGCGCATGGAACCCCCCGGCTGAATGACGCAGGTTGCACCCGCATCGGCGACCGCATCAAGCCCATCACGGAATGGAAAGAACGCATCTGAGGCCACAGCAGAGCCCTCGAGACGAAGCCCTGCATGCTGCGCCTTAATCGCTGCGATTCGTGCAGAGTCGATACGGCTCATTTGTCCCGCGCCAACACCAAGCGTCATCCCATTTGCGCAGAAGACAATGGCATTGCTTTTCACCCAGGTACAGACCTTCCAGGCAAACAAGAGGTCGTTGAGTTGGTCGGCCGTAGGCTGAGTTTTTGTGACCACGGTCAGCTGGTTAGCCGTCAGGGTATTACAGTCAGGTGTTTGCACCAGGAGACCACCGCTGACCCGCTTGATATCTCGACCAATGGCGGTCGCGTTATCGCTTCCTAGTGGCACTTGCAGCAGACGCAGATTTGTTTTGGTTGAAAATAGATCGATGGCCTCAGGATCAAACGAGGGCGCAATAATCACTTCAGCAAATTGTTTTGAGATCTCTTGTGCTGCCGGGCCTGATAGCGTCGTATTGAACGCCAGAATTCCACCAAAGGCGGAAGTCGGATCTGTCTTAAAGGCTTTCTGGTAAGCCGCCAGCCCATCGGCCGCAACCGCAACGCCGCAGGGGTTGGCATGTTTCACGATTACGCAGGCCGGTGCAGAAAAACTCCTGACACAAGACCATGCAGCATCCGCATCAGCAATATTGTTAAAGGACAGGGCTTTGCCTTGCAATTGCCGGTAGTCTGCGAGCGTTCCCGTACGGACGTCTTGATCGCGGTAAAAGGCGGCACGCTGATGCGGATTCTCACCGTAGCGCATGGCCTGAACTTTATCGACCTGCAGCGTGAGCACGCTCGGGTACTCATCGGCCTGTCTGGGAGAGGGTGGCATGCAGCCCTGCGCATCTGCGGGGCATGACACCGCCTCGAGGGAATTTAGAAAGTTACTAATTGCGCCGTCGTAGGCAGCGGTATGCGCAAATACCTTTTTGGCAAGCCGTTGCCGCGTTGGCCAACCCAGGCTGGTTTGATGTTCCTCTAATTCGCGCAGCAGATCGGTGTAATCAGCCGGATCCACAACAACAGCAACACCATCGTGATTTTTTGCGCCTGCCCGCAGCATAGCCGGCCCACCGATATCAATATTTTCAATAACATCCTCGTAACTTGAGTCCGGCTTTGCAAGGGTTTCGCGAAAGGGGTAGAGATTGACGACCAGCAAATCAATCGGCCAGAAACCTGCATTCGAGAGTGCTGCGGTGTGGTCGGGACAATCGCGTCGGGCAAGAAGCCCTGCGTGAACGGCCGGGTGGAGGGTCTTGACGCGACCCTCCAGCATCTCCGGGAATCGGGTGATGTCCTCTACCGGCGTGACAGGAATGTCATGCCCTTTGAGCAGTTGGGCGGTACCACCCGTAGAGAAGAGGTTTACCCCTTGGCGCACAAGCGCCTGCGCAAACTCGAGGACGCCAGTCTTATTCGATACGCTAATGAGTGCCCGGCGAATTGTGATTCGGTTTGGGCGTGGCGATGACGCCACAGGTGAGACAGCAGACATAAGGACTCCGGCAGGTGAAATGGCGGTCAGGCGTACAGCAGAATCAGAGTTTAGCTTTAGGGCTAGGACTGGAAATAGAGTGAATCGCTAATTTTTTACGAAGTGTATTGCGGGTGATCCCGAGGGCGAGCGCGGCATGGCTGACGTTACCGCTGTAGCGCGCCATGACATATTCCAGCATTGGACGCTCAGCGGCGGAGATTACCATGTCATAGAGGGCATGAGGTTTTTCATCGCCGAGCGTCTGAAAGTAACGTTCCAGAGCCTTGCGCACCGTAACATCGATCTTGGGAATCGATTCATCGGCCGCATGATCAGCAGGCGGCAGGTTATTGGAACTGGAGGGCATGCCGGCCTGCGAAAAAATCGTCAATTGCACGAAGTTGTTCGTCTGTCGATTCCAGTTGATTAAGAAAATCTCTGAATATTTTCACGCCGGGCAATCCCTTCAAGTACCACCCAATATGTTTGCGTGCGGTTCTTACCCCTGTGAGCTCACCATAGAATTGATAATGATCCATCAGATGACCCCTGAGCCAGCCCGCAATTTCGCTCTCTGTCGGATCCGGAATTGTTTCCCCTGTCTCGAGATAGTGCGCGATCTGTCGAAAAATCCAAGGCCGTCCTTGGGCAGCGCGGCCGATCATGACGGCATCGGCCTTCGTGTAATCAATGACAGCCTTGGCTTTCTCGGGGCTATCAATATCGCCATTTGCAACAACCGGGATATGAAGTTGCTGTTTAACTAGGGCAATCGTGTCGTATTCGGCACTGCCTTGGTACTTATCCGCACGGGTTCTGCCATGAATTGTCACCATGCTGATCCCGAGATCCTCGGCCATTCGCGCGATCTCTGGTGCGTTTCGATGCTCCGTATCCCAGCCGGTCCGCATCTTGAGGGTGACCGGAATCTGAGCATGCTTGACCGACTCAATGACTGATTCCAGTATCTCCCGAATGAGTGTCGGGGTCTGCATCAGGGCGGAGCCTGCAGCGAGTTTGCAGACTTTTTTTGCGGGGCAGCCCATGTTGATATCAATAATCTGCGCACCCCGTTCCACATTAAATCGGGCGGCTTGAGCCATCATGCTGGGGTCAGCGCCTGCGATTTGCACGGCTTTGGGGGAGGCCTCTCCATCATGGTTGATGCGACGGGTTGTTTTGTCGCTCGCCCATAGCAACGCGTTAGAGGCGGCCATCTCACTGACCGCATACGCTGCGCCAAGTTTTTTGCAGAGCTGCCGATATGGGCGATCGGTGACTCCTGCCATGGGTGCTACAAACACCCGGTTCCCCAGACGATAGGGTCCAATCGCGAGGGCAGAGGTGTGAATAGGAAAAGGTTGGCCCGACATCATCAACCGCCGTACATTAGTACTTGACCAAGTAGTCGCTTGGCGCCGGGAACGAGCGCAACGCCTCCAATGGCGCGTCGAACCCAGGCCTGACGCGCAAGCGTATCCGTTGCCGTTCTTACGGCCCATCGGTCGACTCGCCGTCGACGCGCATAGTCGGCAAGCCGCTCTGTGGTGCTGACACCGCGTTGCACGAGGCAGCTTGCGAGAGTCTGCGCGTCTCGAAATCCCAGATTGAGGCCCTGTCCCGCAATCGGGTGCAGAGTCTGCGCAGAGTTTCCTATCCAGACGGTGTTTCCCTGGGCGATCGTGTCTCGCCATTTAAGACCAAGGGGGTAGGCGCCTGTGAGTTCAATGGTATTGATTGCGGCGATTCTTCCGCCCATGACCTGGTCCAGCAGTCGGGCGCGTAAGGACTGCGAGGCGTTGGTAAAGGACTCTGCCCGTTGGTGACTACAGCACCAGATTAACGCATAGCGCCCCCCCAGAGGCAAAAGCGCAACGGCCCCGTCGGCGGTAAATCGCTCCCAGGCGGTATCCGAAGGTGCGGGTGTCGTGCTGACCCAGCCCAGCAGGGCCTGCTGGCCGTAATCACGCACCAATTCCATTTCACTCGTTGTCGCGCTGTCCGCATTGGAATTCGATGGTGCGTCTGAATTCCCGCCTGATGCTACGGCCGAATAAATTCCACCTTCGGCGATGACAATAATATCCGCCGCATCTCTGGCCTGGGATTGAATGCGCAAACCCAAGCCGTCGACTTTCTCACGGAGCTGGCCAAGCAGGGCGCTGTAATGGGCGAGGCCACCAAGATCGGTCACCCCGACGCGATCCGTATTAATCTGCATACTGCCAAAATGACCTTCGCTCGAGACGCGTATTTCCTTAATCCGCGTGGCCTGCGGATCGATACCCAGTTGGCTAAGACGAATGAGTGTCCCGTGTGAGAGCGCTAATACGCGCGGATCATTTTTAAAAGTAGGCTCTGTCGCGTCAATAGCCGGATCAACTAACTCAATCGCTTCTTGAGGCCATCCGTACTTTAAGAGAAACAGGGCAGTGAGGAGGCCTACCGGGCCTGCACCTTGAATGCGAACGGTTGCATCAGTCATTACGGTGGGCAGTCATCATTGTTGGAAGTTGCTTTAGTCGGGCTTTCGCATCAGCGCTTCAATGGCATCGGCTGCGACGGGCACCCCTCGCGTCAGCAGTTCAGCCTCGCCTGACGTCACCAGGGCATCATCTTCGATCCGAATACCGGTGTTCCAAAATCCAGGATCAATATCCTCCGCGGGCCGGATGTAAAGCCCGGGTTCAATCGTCAGCACCATGCCTGGTGTTAGTCGCGTGTTGTAATCGCCGACATCATGCACATCAAGTCCCAGCCAGTGGCCGGTCCGATGCATATAAAAACGTTTATAAGCGCCAGAGTCGACTGCACCTTCAAGTGATTGCTTGGGAATTAACCCGAGATCAAGTAGGCCCTGAGTTAGCACCCGTACTGCCGCAGTATGGGGAGCCGTGAAGCTCTCGCCAACCTGGGTTGCCTTCGTTGCTGCCTCTTGTGCAGCGAGTACAACATCGTAAGCCGCACGCTGATGGGCTGTGAATTTACCGTTCGCAGGGAAAGTTCTTGTAATGTCGGATGCATAGCCATCGAGCTCACAGCCCGCGTCGACAAGAACGAGTTCCTCATCTCGAATCGCGCGCACGCCTGCGCGATGATGCAGGATGCAGCTATGCGGACCGGCTGCAACAATTGATCCATAGGCCACTGATTGCGAGCCGGCCGAACGAAAGGCGTGTAAGAGTTCTGCTTCGATCTCGTATTCACGATGTCCGGGTCGGGTGAACCTCATGGCGCGAATATGTCCCGCCGCCGAAAAGTTAGCCGCCTGACGCATGGTGGAGATCTCAGAGGAATCTTTAACTAGACGCTGACGCGCAATCGACTGTCCAAAATCGATGATCCGATCGGGCGCGTTGACGCCTGCACGGGCCTGGGCACGCAGAGCATGAAGCCATTGCCGAAGCTTTTGATCACTGTCGTGATGGTTCGCGAGGTGGGCGTAGATCGCAGGCAGGTTCGCAGCGAGTGCAATTACAGTACGGTCAAGTTCACTGATCTCTATGGCGCAATCCATGCCAAATCGTTCCGCTGCCTGCTCGGGCCCAATACGGATGCCATCCCAGATCTCTCGCTCGATATCCCTCGGCCGACAGGCGATGACATTTTTCGTCTTTCCGTCGGGACTGACCTGCATCAACCACCAGGCGTCGGGTTCTGGGAAACCCGTCATATAGAGAAAATCACTGTCGCCCCGGAACGGGAAGGTCGTGTCGCGGTTGCGAACAATCTCTTCGCCTGATGACAGAATCACAAGGCCGCCGCCTTGTTGCGCAATCCGCGCTGCGAGGGCTGCTCGACGCTTGCCGTGTTGGTCTGCGTGGCAGGGGCCGGTTACCTCGAGAGGTTTTAACTCGGGGGCAAGTCCTCTCAGAAAATCTGTCGCTTGATGGGGCTCAGGTAATGTCATCCGGCCTGCTTTCCACGGGTTTCCGACCGCAACGCGTCATCCCCGGGAACTTGATTCAATTCCAGGAGCCGCTCCGGTGAGCCAACATCGGACCAGAGGCCTCGATGATAAGAACCGGTGCAATACCCTTGCGCGATCATCTGGTTCAGAAGGGGCGCGAGTGCGGCGCGATGACCCGGTGTAATCGTTGAGAACATGCGGGGATCATAGACTCCAATACCAGAGAAAGTCAGGTTCCCGGATGGGTTTTTTGGGCCGATCGTCTCGCCCCGAAGGCTGAAGTCCCCTTCAGGGTGATGGGCTGGGTTATCGACCATGACCAGATGGCATCGGCAGGTCGACGCCGGGCGATCAAAGAAGGTCTTCCGAATCTGGTGAGCCTGCGCCAATGGCCAGTCGGTCCAGATATCCGCATTGACCACAAGGAATGGTTGGGGTTGCCGGAGAGGCCCATGAGATAGCCAGGGCTGAGCCTGTGCAATTCCGCCTGCCGTCTCCAGCGCGCCGGGGGGCTCTTGAGAGAAGCGGACAGACAATCCGAAGCGGTCGCCCGAACCAACAAACGACTTAATCTGATCACCGAGATAGGCCAGGTTAATCACAACATGATGGATTCCTGCGGCGGCCATCGCCTCCAGGTGCCAGGCAATCAGTGGTTTACCCTGTACGCTCAACATTGGCTTAGGGGTAGTGTCGGTGAGGGGCCGCATTCGTTCTCCGCGCCCTGCTGCGAGAATCATGGCATGCGTAATCATCTCTGCGCTCATCATGCGCAACGCTCGAGAATTCTTGCCAGTGGTCCAAGCCCCTGATAGCGGCGCGCAACAGCGATGGCATAACGCAAGACAACGGGGAGATCTTTTAGGTAATTCTCTTTGCCATCTCGGTGGTAGAGCCTTGCAAAAATTCCGAGCACTTTAATGTGACGCTGCAAGCCCATCCATTCAAAATCCTTCCAGAAATCGGAGAAATCCTGTGCAACCGGAAGACCTGCCTGTCTCGCGTCTTGCCAATAGCCAATCGCCCAGTCAATCTGCAACTCTTCAGGCCATTCAATATAGGCATCACGCAGCAGCGATACGAGATCGTATGAGATGGGGCCGATCACGGCATCTTGAAAATCGAGCACACCTGGGCCATACGGTGGGCAGACCATAAGATTACGGCTGTGATAATCCCGGTGAACGATGACCTGTGGCTGTGCGGTACAGCGGTCGCAAATCAGCCGATAGATCGTTGCAAGCTGGTCTTTTTCGCTGCTGCTTAAGGATATCGGCCGATGCTGTCCGAGAAACCACTGGTCAAAGAGTTGCATCTCTTGGGTGAGCTTTGTCGCGTCATAGAGGGGTAGCTCGCGAAGTCCATCATAGGTCTGCAATCTCACGAGTGATTGCCAGGCCTGGCGATATAACGCTGTACGAATCTTGTGTTGGTGATCGTTGTCTAAGCGGGTGTTCTCAGCCAGTTGTTGGAGATAGGTCTGCTGACCGAGATCGGTGCAGAGTAAGAATCCTTGGTCGGGGTCCGATGCGACAATTTTCGGAACATGCAAGCCCGCCGATAACAACAATTCGGAGGCCTTGATGAAGGGTCGAATGTCCTCTCGGTCGGGCGGGGCATCCATCAGAATCAGAGAGGGCGATCCGCAACCACCTTGATCCGTCGAGTCGCCCTCACGAGGGGGATGACCATCAATTCGGAAGTAGCGACGAAACGATGCATCGCTTGAGGCGGGTCTCAGGGTATCGAGGTTAGGCCACCATCCCTGACGACCCAGAGTGGGCATCTGGCGGGCCACCCATTGGCAGGCGAGGTCGCGTCGGGGGTCATCATCAATAAAACCGTCGGTCTTCATGGGGCAAGGCGGACGGATAGTCCGGTGCAAGGGTGACGAGGCTCCCTATAATAGAGCATGGTATTTTTCTGGAACGCCACCCTGCCGGGGAGTCGCGCTGTGGCGCACTCCAGTTTGGTCGCTTTGGCGATTGGATTGGGCGTTCTTGTTCTTGGGTTCACAACACCCAGCAAAGCCGCGCCGTTTATCGGGAGTTGTCAGCGCATGGAGCTTGCACAGGGAGCGGCAGCAGAGGCGCCACCGATCTCCTTGGCGGCCGATGTTGCAAAGCCCCTGGGATTGAAATTTGATCCCGTGCTGAATCTTGAGCCGTCATCGGTCAACGATACGCCGGTCTACATCTTCGGCAGAGATGTATCCGGGCTCACGGATGATGTTGTGGAGTCTCGAGGCAATGCAGAGTTTCGAAAGCTTGGGCTTTTTATAAAAGGCGATTACATCCGCCATGATCTTGTTCAAGATGAATTGTTTTCAGAAGGTCAAGTGAAGTTATTTCGCGATGGCGAATACTTTGAGGGCCCCAAACTCCAACTCAAGCTCGGGACGACACAGGGGGTCTTTGATCGTGTCACCTACCAACTGATCTCTACAGGGGGCCGAGGCACCGCCAAACAAGCAGAGTTTATTCAGCCCCTTGAAACGAAACTAACGCAGGCGACCTACACGACTTGCCCTCGGGATCGGCCCGCCTGGGAGTTGCGGATGAATGAGATGTTGGTGGATCAAATTCGGGAGGTGGGGTCGACCAAGTCATCCACACTGTACTGGGGTGATGTTCCAATTGTCCCGTTTGGTGATGTCTCCTTCTCGATCGGAGACCGACGTAAAACAGGATTTCTACCGCCCTCCTATACCACATCAGTCAAGCTTGGGCTTGAGGTGCAGGTACCCTTTTACTGGAATATTGCGCCTGAGCATGACATGACCCTTTATCCGCGTCTCATTAGTAAGCGTGGTGTACAACTGGGCTCAGAATTCCGTTTTCTTCGACCCGATAGCCTTGGGACGGTTGTCTATGAGGTTCTCCCGAACGACAACGCCAATGGCAGGACGCGACAATTCGGATCAATCACCAGTACCTATCGGCCGATAAAGGATGTCACGCTGGGCATTAATGCCCAGCGAGCGTCTGACGATAACTATTTTTCTGATCTCGGGAATTCATTGTTGGCTTCATCGCAGCGACTCTTGCCTGCGACCTTGTCATTAACCACGGCGAACCAAGGCTGGAATATCCAAGCCCAGGCTCAGGAATACCAGCTCCTCCAAGATACGGCATCTCCCTTGATCACGCCTTATAGCTGGGCGCCGCGCGTGGCCGCCTCAAAAGCGCATCGGGCAGTTCCCGGTCGAGATGCGATTCCGTTGGACTGGAATGTCAGTACCGAGGCGACGTCCTACCGTCATCCGACTCTTGCAGAAGGGGAGCGTTATGTCGGTTCAGGTTCGGTGGCGTGGCGACATTTCCAGCAAGGGTTTTACATTACCCCAAAAGTATCGGTCCATGCGACCCACTATGCGCACCGGGAGAATGGAAGTTCAACCGCAACCGCAACGAAATTTAATAATGCGTCGCTTGGTATCTACCAGAACAACGTCGGAACAACCACGCAGTCCTATACGCGGATACTGCCTACCTTCAGTACCGAGGTCAGCACGATTCTCGAGCGCGACCTCAAGGTTGGTGACAATGCCATTGAACAGACACTCGAGCCGAAGATTTCCTATATCTACACGCCTTACAAAGACCAGTCCCGTCACCCTGTATTTGATACTGGCTCGCCAAGCCTAAATTTTGCTCAGATGTTCTCAGATGCTGCGTTTAATGGACAGGATCGGATTGCGGATTTGAATCAGGCGACGGTTGGGGTCACGACGCGATTTATCGAGGACCGCAGCGGAGCTGAGAAACTCCGCGCTGCCGTAGGCCAACGGTTTTACTTTGCGGACCAGCGCGTTACCCTGCCGGGGGGCACAGTGCGGACCGATCGAAAATCTGATTTGTTGGGCCAGATTTCTGCGCGGCCGCGTACCGATTGGACAGTCGACTCCCAGGCGCAGTACACACCGTCGAATTCCAAGTGGCAGAACGTGTCATTGGTAAATCGGTTTAATCCAAAACCTGCGAGCCTCTTGAGCGCCGCTTATCGATACGTGCGGGGATCATCAAATACGGTCGATATCGCCTTTCAGTGGCCTGTCGCCCGGCATTGGTATGCGGTTGGCCGTTACCAGCACGCCATGCGCAATCTTGGCGGTGGGGCGACGAATCAGAACTCTGGGCTCGTCGAGGCCCTGGCGGGGTTTGAGTACGATGGCGGGTGTTGGGTTGGCCGTGTGGTGGCCCAGCAATACGTGACGAGTGCTACCGAAAAGAATACAGCCCTCTTTTTTCAGATTGAGCTTAATGGAATGGCTCGGGTCGGTACCAATCCCCTATCGGTCTTGACGCGGAGTATCCCCAACTATCAACTGATCAACCAGATCACGCCGTTACCATCGAAATTTGATAACTTCCAGTAATCTACTGGTCTTGAACCACTTTTTATCAATACGCCGAGTCTTGATGTCACCACGAACCATTATCAATATCGTCATTGCGTCCGCCTGCTGTCTGGCCGGATTAGGGTCTGCCAGTGCTCAGGTTGTTGCGCAGTCGTCCTCGGGTGCACAGGTGACCCCCCTGGGATCGGGCGCTCAGGTCAGGCCCCTGGCACCACCCGCCCCAAGCCAGGGGTTAAAGGCGCCGGCGAGTCCCTTACTGATTGATCGTGTTGTGGCAATCGTGAATCGCGAGGTCATCACTGCGAGTGAGTTGGCCCGTCGAGAGCGGCAGTTTGCGTTGAATTTAAGGCGGCAAGGAGCCTCAATCCCCAGCGCTGCGAGTCTGCGTGAACAGGTCTTGGAGCGCATGATTAACGATCGGGCGATGCTTCAACTCGCGCGGGAGACAGGGGTTCGGGTTGACGAGGTGACCCTCGACCGAAGTATCTCCAGAATCGCAGACCAGAATGGAATGTCGGTGGCGGGCCTTCGCACGCAACTGGAGTCTGAGGGCGTGTCATTCGCATCTTTTCGTCAAGATATTCGAGAAGAAATCATTCTGACCCGACTACGGGAACGCGAGGTCGATAATCGCCTGCAGATTAGCGACAGTGAGGTGGATACCTTTCTTGCGGCGCAGGGTCAATCGATTCAGAAGATTGACGAGTTAAAGGTCTCACAGATTCTCGTGAAGCTAACCGAGGCAGCCACGAAAGAGGAGACCGCTACGGCGCAGGCAAGGCTTAGGCAAGTCGAAGAGGCACTTCGCGCCGGTCGGGCCTTTGCGAGCGTGGCCCGTGAATTTTCGGATTCCCCAGACAAAGATCAGGGTGGCGACCTCGGTTGGCGTAATCGCGATCGACTGCCAGGCCTATTTCTTGATGCGTTGGCCTCGCTAGAGGTCGGAAAAATAAGCAAGACCGTGAGAAGTCCAAATGGCTTTCATATTCTGCGGCTCGACGATAAGCGCTCAACACTCAAAACCCAAGAAGTCGCTGTCCATCGGGCCCGCCACATTCTTGTTCGTATTGATGCGCAGGTCTCCGAGGAAGCGGCACGCCGTCGTATTGTCGATATACGGCGTCGTATTGAGCTGGGCACCAGTTTCTCTCAAATGGCGCGTGATTTTTCCCAGGATCCGGGCTCCGCGCAGCGAGGCGGAGATCTGGATTGGGCCTACCCGGGCGACCTTGTGCCCGAGTTTGAACGGGCGATGTTCCAGTTACAGCCAGGGCAACTCAGCGAGCCTGTTCGCTCGGTATTCGGAATGCACCTGATTCAACTCCTTGAGCGCAAACGCGAGCCGTTGACGGAACAGCGTTTGCGTACGGCGGCACGCATGGTGCTCAGAGATCAGAAGTTAGCCGAGGCCGTATCCGATTGGACCCGTGAGGTACGTGCCAACGCCTATGTTGAAATCAAGCGCGACGATCTCTGAGGCTTCTCCTCACATCGCGCGTAAACGGTTTGGGCAGAATTTCCTTCACGATCCGGCCATCATCGCGAGGATCATCGCAGCGATCAGACCCAAACCCGGTGATCGAATTGTTGAGATCGGGCCGGGTCAGGCGGCTTTAACGGCCCCTCTCATCGAGAAAGCGGGTCAGATTACGGCGATTGAAATTGACCGAGATCTGGCCTTCAAGCTCGCCGAAAGATTCCCTAGCAATTTACTGCGCATTGAAGTCCAGGATGTCCTTCGGATCGACTTTGTCGCACTCGCCCAGGCACTGGGTGGAAAGATTCGGCTCGTCGGCAATCTCCCGTACAACATCTCCAGCCCTATTCTCTTTCAGTGCCTTGAGTCAGCACATGTATTCGAGGATCAGCATGTCATGCTTCAAAAAGAGGTCGTTGATCGGATGATCGCCTGCGCAGGCTCCAAAATCTACGGGCGCCTCTCTGTGATGCTTCAGGCGCGATATGTTCTTGAGCGCTGTCTGGTTGTGCCTCCCGGTGCGTTTTATCCGGCACCAAAAGTGGATTCGGCAGTGGTTCGTATGGTGCCCTTAGCCCCCCAGGAGATCCGCGTTCAAGACTGGGCAATATTTTCTGCGGTTGTAATGACCGCCTTTTCTCAGCGTCGCAAAATGCTTCGGAACACCTTGGCCGCCTACGGCGATGCAATTGACTGGACAGGCCTTGATATTGGCCCGACGCAGCGGGCCGAGGAGATCTCCGTTGAGGCCTTTATTCGGCTCGCCAATTCGTTGAGTGATGCGCTTGGGGTCGACCGTCAGGCAGGAACCTCCCAGCCGAGGCGGCCTGGCTAGAAGGTGGGTAGTGTGTCGAGACGTACTTTCCGCAAGACCTGCTTGCCCTCTTCGAAGTTTGGAAGAATCTCCGCCACTTCGTCCCAGAAACTAGCGCTGTGATCCATTGTGTGGGTATGAGCGAGCTCATGGGCAATCACATAGTCGATCACGTCTTGACCAAAGTGAATGAGTCGCCAGTTCAGTCGAATGTGGCCGTCTTCCGTGCAACTGCCCCAGCGGCCACGGGCATTACTCAGACTGAACTTAGAAAACCGTCGACCTGATTGATCACTAATTACGCCGAGACGAGCGGCAAATAAGCGTTTGGCCTGTGACTGCAGCCAGGCATGCACACTATCCCGAATCTGTTCGAGGGTTGCATCTGGGGATAACGCCAGTTGAAGCTCTCGCCGAAAGTCGTCGAACTGAACCTGCTTTAGCTGCGGAGCAAGCACGAGCGTCATCGGCTTACCAAGATATTGAAGGGTCGCACCATGCGCCCACTGTTGCTCAGGCAAAAGCCGGTGCTGATCACTCTGATACCACTCTGCCAATCGTGCGAGAAGCCAGTTTGATTTTTCTTTCAATATGTATTCGATATCACTCACCGGAACCCACTTCGGGGCATTGACCTGAATCATGCCCTGACCAATTGACATTCCGACTGTCTTACGACGGGTCCGTTTGAGCAGCCAAGGAACGGTCTGCCCTTGTAGTGCAACAGTACGATGCCTCTTCTTGAAGCCTTTTTCTTGATCCGAATTTGAAGACGGTCTGGATTTCTCGGAAGTTGACGTTGTAGATTCTGAGAAGCCAAAGGGCAGTAAAAACTGCTCTAGTAAAGTCATCGATGACCTTTCTCTGGTCGATGAGGACTGATGTGGCGCATTTCGTTTTTGATCCAAGTTTCTGCCTGAGCCATGAGAGTAGTCGCATCTTGCTTTTCAGGCAAGAGGGGAGGGCCAATTGAGACCGTGATGAGACCTGATTTTTTCACAAACGATTTTCTTGGCCAGACATCGCCAGAGTTCATCGCAATGGGAACTACGGGTGTATTCGTCTCGACTGCAATACGGGCTGCACCGGTCTTAAAACGAACTGCCTGCCCCGGCTTCACTCGTGTACCTTCTGGAAAAAAAACCATCCAACGACCCTCATCGCGCAGGACTGGCTTTGCCTTCTTCACGATCTCAGAGAATGCGGCACTCCCTTTCCCTCGGTTGATCGCAATCATATTTAATAGTGCGATACCCCACCCAAAAAAAGGAATCCAGAGTAGTTCACGCTTGAAGACAAAACATAGCCGGCGCTGAAAGAAGCTTGGATAAAACATGGTCTCCCAGGCCGACTCATGCTTGGAGAGAAGAATTGCGGGTCCGTCGGGCAGGTTCTCGAGGCCAATGACTCGATAGCGAATTCCCAGGAGCACGCGTGCTGCTGCGATTGTCATCGCGCACCAACGCATGGCAAATGAGTAGCGGGGTTGCTCTGGCAAAAAAGGGCCTAGGATTAGAAATAGGGTTGCCCAGATGATTAAGGAAACAATCTGGAAAATCAGGAAAATGGCAGATCGAAGTCGGCGCATAAGGCCCTTAGTGTGGAGACCGATGAAAACTCTACGGGTGTTCCTGAAGGAGGTGATCCACAACGGCACTCAGGTGATCAACCACCCGCGTTCCGATGGGCAGTGCGGTAGCCGGCTCGTCTGCGGCGGCCAATGTCTTCATTCCCTTGCCGGTTCGAACGAGCCAGAGGTCACAGTCGAGTGCCGCTCCCGCTTGGAGATCGCGCAGTGAGTCGCCGACCATCGGTGTTCCGTTAAGTGACCTTCCGAATCGGCGGCCAATATCTTGCAGTAGGCCCGGCGAGGGCTTGCGACAGGCGCAGGCGGTATTGGCGGTATGTGGGCAGAAAAAGATTCCATCAATTCTGCCACCCTGAGCGGCAACGGCATTCATCATCTTGTTGTGAATCGCATGAAGGACATTAATGTCAAACAACCCGCGCTCAATACCGGACTGGTTGGTTGCCACTGCCACTGACCAGCCTGCGTGGGTAAGCCGGGCAATTGCCTCGAGGCTTCCTGAAATCGGTAGCCACTCATCGGGAGATTTGATATACCGATCACTATCGTGGTTAATAACGCCATCGCGATCAAGAACAATAAGAGGTGATTGCGCGCTCGTCATTTAACGATTCACTTCGCAAGACGAGAGAGGTCGCCCACCTGATTCATGGCCTGATGCAGTCGCCTCAAAAGAGCGAGTCGGTTTGCGCGAAGCGCGGGATCCTCCGCATTGACCATGACATGTTCAAAAAATTCATCGACAGGTGTCCGAAGAGCCGAGAGAGTCGCCAGTGCCTGGCCATACTGACCCTCTGCGACTGCCTGGGAGGCTGCCGGCGCAAGTGTCGCCAAGGTGTTGGCAAGCGACTTTTCGGCAGGCTCCGATAGCAGCTCTGGATGAATATCGTCGCGGTGCGATTCCGACTTCTTCAGGATATTTCCAATTCGCTTGTTTGCCGCACATAAGGACGCACTCTCCGCTTTCTGCATAAAGTCATGCAGCGCCATCAATCGACTGGGAATCTGGTGAAGGGCATTTGGACACTGGCTCAGGACCGCATCAATCAGCTCAATGCCGTACCCTTTTTCCTTGAGTAGGGCCCGCAGACGATCGAGCATAAATGAGTGTATCGCCTCGAGATCTGGTGCCACACTCTCAATACCCTTGAAGCTCGCCGCTGTCTCTTGCAGCAGGGCATCGAGGCCTAGCCTGAGATTTTTCTCCATCAGGATTCGTACAATACCGAGGGCGTGACGCCTTAAGGCAAAAGGATCTTTGTCGCCAGTCGGCGAGAGGCCAATGCCCCAGATGCCCACGAGAGTCTCAAATTTATCAGCAAGGGAAAGCGCAAGTCCAACGGAGTTGCTGGGCAGACTGTCGCCTGAGAATCGGGGGTGATAGTGGCCCTCAATGGCGAGCGCAACGGATTCGGGCTCATGATCATGCCGAGCGTAGTAGGTTCCGATCACGCCTTGGAGTTCGGGGAACTCGCCGACCATATCGGTGAGCAGGTCGGCCTTAGCGAGATGTGCGGCGCGCTCGGCATCGCCAGCATCGGCGCCCACGGCGGGCGCCCAGCTCTTCGCAAGTACGGCTAGCCGTTCGATACGTTGGCGTTGATTGCCAATCTTATTGTGATAGACGACCGCAGACAGGCCCTCAATACGGCTGGCCAGCGATCTCTTGCGATCTTGATCAAAAAAGAATTTCGCGTCTGCAAGGCGTGCCCGAAGGACACGCTCATTTCCGGAAATGACCACCTGCGGTGATTTAGAGGCGATATTACTGACCAACAAAAAGCGGTTAGTGAGCCTGCCCTGGGTGTCTGTCAACGCAAAATATTTCTGATTCTGTTGCATGGTCAGAATCAGACACTCTTGTGGAACATCAAGAAATGCCGCGTCAAACTTCCCCTCGAGTACCACGGGCCACTCCACGAGACTTGTTACTTCGTCGAGTAGACTCTCTGGCATGATTGCCTCATCAGGCCTTGCCTGATCTTGGATTGCACGCGTGATGAGCGCCTTTCGCGCTGCAAATCCAGCGATGACTTTTCCTTGAGTTGTGAGAGTCTTCTCGTAGAGATCGGCGTGGGGTATTTCAAGAGCGTTATGAGCATGGAACCGGTGGCCTGATGTCCGATTCGAAGCGTCTAGACCGAGCACCTGGAGGGAAAGGATCTGAGCGCCATGCAGAACCACTAGCCCATGAGCGGGTCGAACAAATTTCACGGTATCGCCATTCGTTCTCTGATAGGCCATGAGTTTCGGAATCGGCAATGCGTGTATTGTTTCCTCGAGTGCGATCTGTGCGGATGCCGAAAGCGTTAACCCGGGTGCTGTGAATCGGTAGACAAGCTGGTCTTGCTTTCCATCGCTCACACGATCCAACTGGGTCAATTCAAGATCCTGACCTAGAGTTACGCCGAATGATGCGAGCTTCTTAATCAAAGGCGGGGTCGCCTGACCTGCTGGGTCGATCGCGATGGAGACGGGTAATAATTTTTCCTGCCGATCCCTGCTCGGAGCCTGCGCCAGTACCTGTGTGATATGGACTGCGAGCCTGCGAGGGCTCGCGAAGGACGTCACTACCGAGTGCTGATCACAAAGGCCATCTTTCGTGAGCCGCTGTGCAATGCCTTCCGCAAAAGAGTCGCCGAGGCGCTTTAGCGCCTTGGGCGGTAACTCCTCCGTCAAGAGTTCAATGAGAAGAGAGTCCGTCATGGCTGTCTGTTCATGGCCTTTGTATTAAGCATGGGGTAGCCCAGCGCCTCCCGGGACTGCACATAGGCCTGGGCAACCGCGCGGGACAGCGTGCGGATTCGGCCGATATAGTGGGCTCGTTCAGTGACGGAGATCGCGCCGCGTGCGTCAAGAAGGTTGAACGTATGTCCTGCTTTCAGAATCTGTTCGTAAGCCGGCAGTGCGAGCCCCGCCTCAAGCAAACGCTGGGCATCCGCTTCATGTTCAGTAAAACGCTGAAAGAGAACGGG
>Ga0172376_10003426_pt1 | contig 18725 bp, 18 predicted proteins | sample Lak35m_FD_121114 | JGI IMG/M metagenome (GOLD analysis project Ga0172376, IMG submission 121114) | Freshwater microbial communities from Kabuno Bay, South-Kivu, Congo - kab_092012_35m | ecosystem: Environmental > Aquatic > Freshwater > Lake | place: Democratic Republic of the Congo: South-Kivu... | reverse complement strand
TGTTTGACAGCACCCATCTGACCGCCGCCAGGTACCTGGCCGCCGTGCCCCAGCTTTTCCCTGCCATGGGCTACTTTAGTAAACCCTGGCGAGCCTGGGATGAAATTCGGGCCTTTGAACAAGCCTTCAACAGTGGCCTACTGGTGACCGATCTATCCCACTGGACAGAGCCCACCTACGACCGCATCCGCCACTACCTGGATTGGGACCGGCAATACAACTACCAAATGCTCAACCTGGAGGATGAAATCCTGCTGAACCTGGTGTTTAAGCAATACCTGCACCTGGCCCCCCGCTGGAACCGCTGCGGCTATGGTAACCTGCGCCCCATTGCCTGGTTGTTAAAGAAGGATTTGAAGGAGATTGGCCTGATCCACTGGAGTGGAGGCCACCATAAGCCCTGGCGTTCCGCCAACATCACCTATGGGTCGATCTGGCGCCAGTATGCCCTACCCCTTGGGGATGAGGCCTAGTGTGGAGTGATTCCTTAGGAGGGGGGGAGTTTAGGAGTCAGTAGTCAGTGATCAGTTAGGATGGGCAGAGGGCCTTAGCCCTTGCCCATCAACCATTAAGGTACAAGTGACTACTCAGGAGATAGGAGGGATAGGTGAACTGAAGATATGTGAAGATATATACTGAAGGCTGATCCACCCTTACCTCGATTCCTCCCTGTTGTGACCCAAACTCCCCTATCCCCCCCCTCCGTCGCTGCAGCTATTCCCCCCCGTCCAGATTCCCTGGGTCGATTTGGCCAATTTGGCGGTAAGTACGTGCCGGAAACCCTGATGCCGGCCCTGACGGAGTTGGAGCAGGCCTTCTACCAGTATCGCCATGAACCTGGCTTCCAGGCGGAACTCCAGGGGCTGCTGCAGGACTACGTGGGTCGCCCCAGCCCCCTCTACTTCGCCGAGCGCCTCACTGCCCACTACCGCCGTCCCGATGGCCAGGGCCCAGAGATCTACCTGAAACGGGAGGACCTCAACCATACCGGTGCCCACAAAATTAACAACGCCCTGGGCCAGGTGCTGCTGGCGAAGCGCATGGGAAAGGGCCGGGTGATTGCCGAGACCGGGGCCGGTCAACACGGCGTTGCCACCGCCACGGTCTGCGCCCGCTTTGGTCTGCAGTGTGTGATTTTCATGGGGGTGCACGACATGGAGCGGCAGTCCCTTAATGTCTTTCGCATGCGCCTGATGGGGGCGGAGGTGCGCCCGGTGTCGGCGGGTACCGGCACCCTTAAGGATGCCACCTCGGAGGCCATCCGTGACTGGGTGACTAACGTCGAAACCACCCACTACATCCTGGGCTCCGTGGCTGGCCCCCACCCCTACCCCATGATGGTGCGCGACTTCCACGCCATGATTGGGGAGGAGACCCGGGCCCAGTGTCAGCAGAAGTTTGGGGCCCTGCCGGATATCTTGATGGCCTGCGTGGGGGGTGGGTCCAATGCCATGGGCCTATTCCACGACTTTGTGGAGGAGCCCACGGTGCGGATGATTGGCATTGAGGCGGCGGGTAGTGGGGTTGCCAGTGGTCAGCATGCCGCCACCCTAACGGCGGGGCGGGTGGGGGTGCTGCACGGGGCCATGAGCTATCTGCTCCAGGATCAGGACGGCCAGGTGATGGAGGCCCACTCCATCAGCGCCGGCTTAGACTACCCCGGGGTGGGGCCCGAGCATAGCTTTCTCAAGGATATGGGCCGGGCGGAGTACTACAGCGTCACCGATCAGGAGGCCCTGGCGGCCTTTCAGCGGGTTTCCCGGCTGGAGGGCATCATCCCCGCCCTGGAAACCGCCCACGCCTTTGCCTACCTGGAGCAACTCTGCCCCCAGTTAGAGGGCAACCCTCGCCTGGTGATCAATTGTTCTGGCCGGGGCGACAAGGATGTGCAAACCGTGGCTAAGGCCCTGGGGGACGTAATCTAACCCCATGGTTAGATCGTCCCAGTTTACCGTTAAGCCTCTAAAGACCAGGCATTAGGATCACGGCCCGTTGCCACCGGCAGGTCAGGGTAATTCGTAGCTTTCAGGAGACCCCGGGCCAGACCGTACCCACGGGTTGGGGATTTAGCTCCTTACTCGGCTTTCTAGGGAATAATGGCTAACCTTTCCAGGACGTGCATGATGGCTGACAAACGGTTTTGCACCCCAAACTTTCGGTAAATGTGCTGCAGGTGCTTCTTGACGGTGCGATCGCTCATCCCCAGCGCCTCGGCGATCTCCACCGGGTTTTTCCCCTGACCCACCAGGAGCAACACCTGGGCCTCCCGCCGGGTTAACCCCAGGCGGCGCAGGTTATCGATGGACAGATCGCGGTTCTCTGTCTCCTCCAGCAGCAGCAAAAACTGACCAGGCTCTGGGTGGAGGCTGAGCCGTACCGTCAGCTGGTGACGTCCACCATTGTTAATTTGATAACTGGGGGAAGACCGTAACACCTGGTCAGCCTGAGCAGGTTTGATCTGGCCAAGTTGATGACGCACCCAACGCCCCAGGTGATCGGGCAGTTCCCGTCCCTGGACCGTAACGACGGGGAAATAGCTGTGAATTAATTCCTCCGCCAGGGTTGACATGCTCTGCACCTGACCCTCAGGGTTTAAGACAATGGCTCCGATCATGACCTTGATGCTACTTAAAAACAGGATTGCCCCTGCGGTCGTCAATGTAGATGCAACAGATATGGCAGCCTATTTTGGCAAATCATGGCGATGATTATCAGTAGCCATGAGGTAATCTAGGACTTTAAAGGGTCTTACCATGCTTAATTACTCATTTTTGAGTATAATTCTTGCCTATAAAAACAAAAACACATCAGAAAAGCTTTCTTTGGAGCCATTGAGATTCTTTGCATAGCTATTTGAGGAGAGATGGGAGATCTTGAGAGTTAAGAAGTCTTTACAAAGATGATGATGGAAGCTAGTTAATTGTTAGCATTTAATCAATCAATCAATCAATCTTTGTCTATACAGTTAATTATTCATTAAAGGTCTCTATCGAAGTGGGCTAGCTTTTAGATCAAACAAGACTAATCGTAAGGAAAATGTGAAGGCCGTTCCTGCTGACCCTTGACCCGTCAGTAGGGCGTCAACCCTCAGTTAGGGGAGGTTGCGGATGAAGGTTTTGGTGGTGGAAGATGATGGCGCTGTGGCGCAAGCTGATAGCTGCTGGCGCCCCTGAGGATTTGATTAAAACCCGGCACGGGTTTGGCTACCGCCTCAACCCCCTCTATGGCTCCGCCCCGGGGGAGTCTAACCTGACCCTGCCCCAGGCCGCTGAACTCAAGGCGGTAAATCAGGAATTGCGCCGGGTGCTGGAGCAGTTGCGATCAACCCAGGTAGAACTCCAGGAGAAAAATCAGGCCCTGGAGGCGGCTCGCCATCAACTGCAGGAACGGGTAGGGGAAGGCACCGCCGCCCTCAGGACCACCAACCAGTTGTTGCACCACCAGCAAAGGGTGTCTCGGGTTCTGTTTGACTCCATCGATGAGGGGGTCTGCCTGTTCGAACGCCTCCCCCGGCGGGCCGATGGCCGCCGCGACTACCGGTTCCTGGCCATGAACCCGGCCATGCAGACCATGTTCGGCATTGCTGACCTGAGTGGCCAATCCATCCGCGACCATTTCCCTGACGAGGTGGAGGATTGGTATGACGACTACGATCGGGTGCTGGAGACGGGGCAGGCGATCCGGTGTGAGCGCGAGTCCAAACCCCAGGCCATGGTGCTGGAGATATTTATTACCCGGGTTGAGGACAGATTGGGGCACCGACTGTTAGCGGTTATACGTAACCTGGAACGGGCCCGGGCCGAAGCCATGCTGCGGCAAAACCTGGACCATACCCAGCGCTTGCGGGAGCTGGGCAGTCGTTTTATCACCATCGACCAGATTCAGGACCTCTACGATGAAATCGTGGCCACGGCAATGGCGGTGATGGGCGCTGATCGGGGTAGTTTGCAACTGCTGGATCCCTCCCGACAGGAGTTGGACCTGCTGGCATGGTACGGGTTTCATCCGGAGGCGGCGGCTTTTTGGCAACGGGTCAGGGTGGGCACGGGAAGTGTTTGTAGCCGGGCCCTGGGCCGGGGTGAACGGGCCATGGTGGCGGATGTTGAAACCGACGAGGCCCTGGCTCACAGCCCTAATCTCCATTATTTTCGTCTCTGTAGCATCCGGGCGGTCCAGTCCACCCCCTTGATCAGCCGCTCCGGTGAGCTGATTGGCGTGTTCTCCACCCACTGGTGCCGCCCCCATCAGCCCAGCGATCGGGACTGGCAATTTCTCGATCTACTCAGCCGCCAGACCGCCGACCTGCTTGAGCACCATCGGGCCACCCTGGCCCTGAAGCAACGGGAACAACAGTTGCAACTTTTGATCAGTAATGGGTGCGTGTGCGTCGCCATGTTTGACCATAGGATGCACTACCTGGCGGTCAGCCAGCGTTGGGTGGAGACCTATCAACTGGGTTCTGTGGAGGCGGTGCTGGGGCGGTGTCACTATGACCTGCTATCGATCCCCGATCGCTGGCGGCAGGTACACCAACAGAGATTAGCAGGGGTTGGTCAACGCTGCGACGAAGACCAATATACCCTGCCCGATGGCTCCCTGCAGTGGTTGAAATGGGAGGTGCAGCCCTGGCGCACTGACACGGGAGCGGTGGTTGGCCTGCTGATGTTTTTTGAAGACATTAGCGATCGCAAACGGTCAGAGCAGGCCCTGCAAGACAGTCAACAACAGCTCCAGGCTATCCTCGATCATTCTCCCGCCGTGGTTTACCTGGTGGATGCCCAGCAGCAATACCAGTTGGTGAACCGCTGTTTCGCTACCCTGTTAGCCACCACCCCAGACCAGATCATCGGTCAAACCCTCCAAGATGTCTGGCCCCCGGCCCTGGCGGATGACCTGGCGGCCCACCACCGTCAGGTGTTGGCCACGGAGCAATTGCTGCAGGTTGAGGAAACCCTGGTGGACCGGGAGGGCAAGCCCCACACCTTCCTGACGGTCAAGTTTCCCCTCCGGGATGCCACCGGTACAGCCTGGGCGGTCTGTGGCATTGCCACGGACATCACCGACAGGAAAGAGCTGGAGGCCCTATTCCATCGGGGGCAGCGGTTAGAAAGTCTGGGGGTGCTGGCCAGTGGCATGGCCCACAACCTTAACAATGTGCTCACCCCCATGATCACCATTAGCCAACTGCTGCGGTTGCAGCAGGCCAACCTGGATCGGCGATCGCAGGAGATGCTCGAGGCGCTGGAGGCCAGCGCTAAGCAGGGAGCTGAGATGGTTAAGCAAATAATGACCTTTGGCCGCGGTAGCGACGGCAACCCCGTACCGCTCCAGATAGCCGATCTGCTGCAGGAGGTGATCAACCTGGTGCAACAGAGCTTCCCCCCCTCCATCACCCTGCGCTGTGTTTTACCCCACCAGCCCCTGGGTTTGGTGGTCGCTGACCCCGCCCAGCTTCACCAGGTCTTGATGAATCTTTGTCTGAATGCCCGGGATGCCATGGCCGAGGGGGGCACCCTCACCCTGGCAGCCCAAAACTGTGTGATGGATGATCAGGAGGCGGCCAAACATCTCCATGCCCAGGCGGGTGCTTACCTGCGGGTGACGGTGACCGATACCGGCACGGGCATTGCCCCGGAATTACTGGACCGAATCTTTGAGCCCTTTTTCACCACCAAGGCGATCGAACAGGGCACGGGCCTGGGCCTGTCCACCAGCCTGGGCATTATCCAAAGCCATGGTGGCTTCCTGGAGGTGGTCAGTCGGGTAGGCCAGGGTACTGAAATGAGAGCCTATTTACCAGTAGCAGATCTTTAAAGGTTAGCGCCAACCCATTCGTAACTGCAGGGCCGCTGCTTCCCCTTTTGCTATCCTGTTGCCAGAAGGCTTCAACGTCTGACCCAATCCCCGTCTAGAACAGTCTCTTCTTCGCTGCCAAAGCCAGGATTTACACAAAACTCTGATCACTCCCCTAAACATTGTGAGTGTGTCGCTCCGGATCGCAACGGTCATGTCCCTTCCTACTCCCCCTATGGCCTCTCCCCTCGATTCCACCCTACAGCGCCACCACCACTGGATGGAACGGGCCCTGGCCCTGGCGGCGGAGGCGGGGGAGGCCGGAGATGTACCGGTGGGGGCGGTGATCCTGGGACCGGGGGATGAGGTGCTGGCGGAGGCCGCCAACCGTCGCCAGCGAGATCAGGACCCCACTGCCCATGCGGAAATTCTGGCCCTGCGCCAGGCCAGCCAACGGCTGGGCAACTGGCGACTAGACCGCTGCACTCTCTACGTCACCCTCGAACCCTGCCCCATGTGTGCCGGGGCCATTCTCCTCAGTCGCTTGGGGTTACTGGTCTACGGCGCCGATGACCTGAAGGCAGGGGCGGTGCGATCAGTGTTGAACCTACCCGCTAGCCCCTGCTCTAACCATCGCCTACCGGTGCTGGCGGGGATTCTGGCGGAGCCCTGCCAGGAGTTGCTACGGGGGTGGTTTGTCCAACGGCGATCGCCCCACTCACCCGACTAAGGAACGTGGATCTTTTAAGCTGTAATTTTTGTAGGTCATTCATCTTGCCTGGCCGTTGTCAGCCAGGACAGCTATCCTAGGTTATTTGGTTCACGATCCTAAGCCCCCTGACTCCTGACTCCACCTACAGTACCGTGCTCAGATTCCCTGGGCTAAGGTGGGCGTTCACCACCTCACCGTCTTTAAACCAAAGGATGCGCTGGCTAGCCCGGGCCACCTCCGCCTCGTGGGTAACCATTACCACCGTCATTCCCTGGCTATGGAGGTCGGCAAAAATAGCCAACACCTCCTGGGTAGTGCGGCTATCAAGGGAGCCCGTGGGCTCATCCGCCAGTAGTAAGAGGGGGTGGTTGACAATCGCCCGGGCGATCGCCACCCGTTGCTGCTGCCCCCCCGACAGTTGGTTGGGGCGATTTTGCAGGCGATCGCCAAGGCCCACCTGGATAAGGGCGGCCCGGGCCCGTTGTTGGCGATCCAGCCGACTAACCCCGCCGTAGATCATAGGTAGTTCGACATTTTCCTGGGCACTGAGCTGGGGTAGCAGGTGAAACTGCTGAAATACAAAGCCAATCTTCTGATTGCGAATGTGGGCCAGGTTGGCATCGTCCAGATTGGCCACATTCTGGCGATCGAAGAAATATTCCCCAGAGCTGGGGCGATCCAGGCAGCCAATCATATTCATAGCGGTGGACTTCCCTGAACCGGAGGGACCCATAATGGCGCAGTACTCCCCCCGTTCAATGGTCAGGGTGACATTGCAGAGGGCCCGCACTTCGGTGTTACCACTGCCATAGGTCTTATGCACTTGGCAAAACTCTACCAGGGGATCGGCCATGGTCAGTATTTTATCGTTTTGCTCACCGTCGGTATCCGTTCTGTCCGTGGGGTTTACAGCGGGTAATCTACCCTTTATGATAGAAGACTGTGTTTAATCTCAACCGTCTGAACTAGAAAATAGCATGGCTAAGAAAAGCATGATTGCCCGGGAACACAAGCGAGAAAAACTGGTGGCCCAGTATGCCAAGAAACGGGCGGCACTGTTAGAAGAGTTTGAGCAGTCCCAGAACCAACAGGAGAGGCTGGATATTCACCGCAAGATTCAGCAACTCCCCCGCAACAGCGCCCCCACCCGGCTGCACAATCGTTGCTGGATGACGGGTCGGCCCCGGGGCTACTATCGAGATTTTGGTCTTTGTCGCAACAAACTTCGGGAAATGGCCCACCAGGGACTCCTACCTGGGGTGGTTAAGTCCAGCTGGTAAATTGGGCTGAGTGATCGGTTCAAAGCCCTTTTTCGTCTCCCCTAAGGGTTGAGCCGTGGTCCTCTAATATCCAGGGTGGTGGAGCGGCCACAGCAGCGATCAATGCCAAGGCGATCGCAGAGTAAATCCCCCACGGCGTTGGCCACGGTGAACTCGCCGTAGAAACTTTGGGAAAAATCAAAGGCCTGGAGTTCTGTCAAAATCGCCATCACAATCGAGCCCAGGTCCGCCTCTCCCTCCAGGCGCTGGCGCAGGAACACCTGGGCCACCCGATCGGCGATCGCCCCATTCGCCGGCTCCGGTAGGTACTCGGCATCCAGCCAGGCCAGCAGGTGCGATCGTAGCCAGTCCACCTCCTCCTGGAGATTTTCCAAGGGGGGTAGGGTAATCGAGTCGGGGGGGTTAGCCATGGTCTGCCTGCCTGGTGAATCGGTCCCGGATCAGCTCAAACACCGCCCGCATTCCCATGGCCTCTCCCCCCTCCGGTCGACCGGGCAGGTTACGCAGGTTCCAGGCCATCAGGTCAAGGTGCACCCAGGCCAGGTCAGGGCGAACAAACTCCTGGAGAAACAGGGCGGCGGTAATCGCTCCGCCATAACTACTATCGGAGATATTCGATAGATCCGCCACCTTGCTATCCAGCAAAACCCGGTAGGGCTGGTGTAGGGGCAGGGGCCAGAGCGGGTCATCCACCCGTAGACCGCAATCCACCAGCTGTTGGGCCGTGGCCGGGTGGTTGCTAAAGCAGGCCGGTAGCTCCGTCCCCAGGGCCACCCGGGCGGCGCCGGTGAGGGTGGCAAAGTCGATCAGCAGTTGCGGCTCGTCCGCCACCGCCTCCCAGAGGGCGTCCGCCAGCACCAGGCGACCCTCCGCATCGGTATTGCCCACCTCCACCGTCAGCCCCCGGCGGGAGGGCAGCACATCCAGGGGGTAGATGGCATTGCCAGCGATGCTGTTTTCCACCGCCGCGATCAACAACCGCAGGCGCACCGGCAGCTGTAACCCCATGATCAAGGCCGCCACCCCTAGGGCATTGGCGGCTCCCCCCATGTCCTTCTTCATCAGCTTCATACCCGCGGCGGGCTTGATATCCAGGCCACCGGTATCGAAGCAGACCCCCTTGCCCACCAGGGTGACCCGCGGTGCATCGGGATGGCCCCAGGTCAGGTCCAGCAGGCGCGGCGCCTGGCTACTGGCCCGGCCCACCGCATGGATGAGGGGATAGTTGTGGCTTAGCAGGTCATCGCCGCAGATCACCCTCAACTCAGCGGCGTGGCTGTCCGCCAGGGTTTGGGTGGCGGCCTCCAGCTGGGCTGGCCCCATGTCCGCGGCGGGGGTATTGATTAAATTCCGCACCCAGGTGGTGGCCGCCACCACCTGGGTGACGTAGGCCTGATCGGCATTAGTCGGAGGGGCGAGGTGGGGCTGGGGCCGTTCCTGGGGGCGTTTATAGGGGGTGAAGCGATAGCTGCCCAGGCCCCAACCCAGCCAGAGTTTGGTGGCAATCGCCACCGGCCAGTCCTGGGCCAGGTAATAGCTATGGGGGGGCAGGATCTGGGGCAGGGCTCCCAGGGTCCAGGTATCCAGGGCTTCCCCCCGGCCCACCAACACCCTGGCCAGGGTACCCTCGGGCCCGGGCATCAAGCAAACCTGGTTAGCCTCCGCCCTAAAGCCGGTGGCCAGGGCCCAGGGCTGGCTATCCTGGTGCTCTGTAGCTAACTCCGTCGTTGTAACCAGATAAAGGGGAATGGGCCCTGACAAAATCCGATCCTCGCAACTGTGCACTCCAGTTGTCTAGTTTAACGAAGTTTTCCGGGCAATCATCAGGTCATGCAGGGGAGAAACCCCGGGCTAATGTTGTGGATTACTGATATTGCCGGGCAGCTAGCTGGCTAGAATCCAATTAGGGGTGACTGACTACCTGGGGTGGGGGTGCCGGTCCAGTATTGGTAGCAACTGTAGGCCAGGGTGACCACCCCAGCAGCGATTGCCGTTTCATCCACCTCAAACTTAGGATGATGCAGGGGATAGTTGTGGGCCCGGTCTTGAAAGCCCACCCCCAGGCGAAACATGGTGCCTGGGGCGTGCTCCAGGTAAAGGGAAAAGTCCTCCGCCCCCAGGGAGGGTTCCTGGAGAATCTGTAGACAGCTAGGCCCCAGGGCCTGGCGAGCCGCCTCGGCGGTCAGGTCGGTGAGGGCCGGATTGTTTAGCACCGAAGGAACTCCCCGTCGGTATTGGAGTTCGTAGCGAGCTCCGCAGGATTGGCATACCCCCGCCACCACAGTTTCAATCCATTGGGGGAGGTGGTTACGGCTATCGGGATGGAGCGATCGCACGGTGCCGGTTAACTTTACCCGATCGGCAATCACGTTGGGGGCCCGGCCACCGCTAATCTGACCAATGGTCAGGACCACCGGGTGGAGGGGGTTTTGGGTACGGCTAATGGACTGTTGCAGGGTGGTGACCACCTGGGCGGCGATCCAGATGGCGTCGATCGCCTCGTGGGGCCGGGCTCCGTGGCCTGATTCGCCGATGATGGTAATCTCCAGGTCATCGGCGGCGGCGGTGAGGGCCCCGTAGCGGACCCCAATGGTGCGGGCGGGGAGACTGGGATAGGTGTGCAGGGCCAGGATGGCGGACACCCCCGCCATCACCCCATCCTCAATCATCCAGCGGGCCCCCTGGGCGGTTTCCTCCGCCGGCTGGAAGAGGAAGCGGGTGGTGCCCGGCAGGGTCAGGCCCAACTGAGCCAGCACCATGGCGGTGCCCAGGGCAACGGTGGTGTGAACATCGTGGCCACAGGCATGCATGAGGCCAGGGTGGCTGGAGGCAAACTCCAGTTCCACCCGCTCGGCGATCGGCAGCCCATCCATATCGGCTCGAATGCCCAGGATGCGGGGATCATCCCCCCCGGCCAACTCCCCCACCACGCCGGTTTTTCCCACCAATTCCTGCACCCGCAGGCCACAGGAGGAAAGCACCCCGGCCACGTAGGCGGCGGTTTTGTACTCCTGGCCGCTCAGTTCCGGATGGCTGTGGAGGTGGCGACGGATCTCAATCAACCGGGGGGTCAAGGTCAGGACCAGGGCCTGGATCTGGCGGAGCATGGCGGGGGGATAGGGAGTGGGCGGGGAAAACCGACGGTAGCCCCCTCAGCGGGGCAGGGCGCTCTCATGCCAGGGGCGAAGCAGGGCATTGGAGAGGGCGGAGAGCACCAGGAAAATCCCCATGCCTAAGCAGGTGATCAGCACCAGGCCGGCGAACATACGGGGGATTTCCAGGTTATAGCTGGCCATCAAAATCTGGTAGGCCAGCCCCGAGTTAGCGCCCCCGCTTCCGGCTACAAACTCCGCCACCACCGCCCCGATCAGGGCCAGGCCGCCGCTAATCCGCAACCCCGCTAGAAAATAGGGTAGGGCGCTGGGCAGGCGCAGGTAGCGCAGGGTTTGCCAACGGGAGGCGCGGTAGAGGCGAAATAGGTCCTGGAGGTTAGCATCGGCGCTATTGAGGCCCAGGGTGGTGTTGCTGATCACCGGAAACAGAGCCACAATCCAGGCGCAGATCACCAGGGCTAGGAAGGTACTATTACGCAGCCAGATGATGATCAGGGGAGAGATGGCGGCGATGGGTAGGGTTTGCAAGATAATCGCGTAGGGGTAGAGGCTTTTTTCCACCCAGGGACTCTGGGCCATCAGCATGGCCAGGGCCAGGCCCGACACCACCGCCGCGGCAAAGGCCACCAGGGTGATTTTTAGGGTCACCCCCAGGGCCGGCAGCAGCACCGGCCAGTCCTTCACCAGGGTCTGGGCCACCAGCCAGGGCCCCGGCAGCAGGTAGGGGGGAATGTGGTTGATCCGCACCGCCATTTCCCAGGTGACCAGGGCGATCAGGCCCAGGGCCAGGGGGGCGATCGCCGTCAGCAGACGGGTGGCCAGGGAGGGGGGGGACATGGCGGACACCTCAGGGGGATAGGACTGCACGGCTAGCCCCCTCGGCCATGGCGGCCCCCAGGGCTGTCGCCACCTGCTGGCAGTAGGCTGTATAGGCGGGGGAGTTGCAAAAGCTGGGGGAACGGGGCTGGGGGGAGTCAATGACGATGTCCGCCGTGATCCGTCCGGGTCGGGGCGACATCACCATCACCCGGCCAGAGAGTAACACCGCCTCGTAGAGGTTGTGGGTGACAAACAGCACGGTCCAACCCTGCTCCCCCCAGAGGGTCAGCAGGTCTTCGTTCAACTGGGTGCGGGTAATGTCGTCCAGGGCCCCAAAGGGTTCATCCATGAGCAGCACCTGGGGATCGGTAACCAGGGCCCGGGCAATGGAGACCCGCATTTTCATGCCCCCGGAGAGCTGACGCGGGTAGGCCTGGCGAAAACCCTCCAACCCCACCAGGCGCAGGGCGTCGGCGATGGCTGAGCGAACCTGGTGGCGAGGCCGGCCCGCCAACCGCAGGGGTAGGCCCAGGTTATCGGCAACCGTAGCCCAGGGCATCAGGGCTGGCTCCTGGAAGACAAAGGCTAAATCCGGTGGCTCCATCCCTGCACCCCAATCCACCCGGCCGGTGGAGGGGGCCGTTAACCCCGCCACAATCCGCAACAGGGTGCTTTTACCGCAGCCGGAGGGACCCACAAAACTGACAAACTCCCCTGGGGCCAGGGTCAGGCTGGTCTCCTGCAGGGCCGCTACGCCGTTGTCAAAGGTCTTAGTAATGCGATCGAGGGTGAGGGTCATGCTGGCTGAGGCAATTGATAGTACTCTACCCCCCGATTGATGTAATCCAGGGTGTAGGCCTGTTGATAATCCAGCTGGCTATCCAGGACCCCCACCCCCCTCAGTTCCTCAAAGAGGGATTGCCAGCGCTGGTCGGTCATAGCCCCAATTCCCATGCGGCTGGCATCACCGCCGGTAATCACCTGGTACTCATCTAGCTTAGCCAGGCTAAAGGCCAGCAGTTCCTCCGACATATCCGGGTTGTCCGCCCGAATTGCCTGGTTGCCCGGTTGGGGGTTAGCCAGGTAGCTATACCAGCCCCGGATCGAGGCGGTGACAAAGCGCTGCACCAGGTCGGGGTTAGTGTCTAGCAGGCGGCGAGTGGTGTCGATGGTAAAGGTATAGGGATTATAGCCCCCCTCCGAGAGGGGCAGAATCACCGGTTTAAAGCCCCCCTGCCGTTCAATCAAGAAGGGTTCTGAGGTGAGTAAACCCTGCTGGGCCGAATTTTTATCCGCCAAGAAGGGGGTGATATTGAAGTTGTAGGGCCGCTTTTGATCATCAGTAAAACCATACCGGGCCTTTAACACTGGCCAGTAGCCACTGTTGGCAGAGGCACTGATGAAAATCGGTTTTCCCCGCAGCTGGCGGAGGGAGTCGTTACCGACGCCGGGGTGGGCCAGGAGGACTTGAATTTCTTTTTGGCAGATGGCGGCGACGGTGACCACAGGGATCCCCTGCTGCACGGCCTTCAAGCTACCCAGGGCGCCGCCAATGGAAAAGTCCACCGCTCCCCCCACCAGCAGTTGGGTGGTGTTGGTTTGGGGCGGAGTGTCATCAATGGTGACCGCCAGGCCATAGTCGCGGTAAAGACCCGTCGCCGCTGCCTGGTAGTAGCCGCCGTATTCCGCCTCCGCCCGCCAGCCCAGACCCAGCTTCACCCGATCTAATCCATTGGCGTCAACCTGGGCGGTGGGCTGCCCCAGACCACAGGCCGCTAGGCCGCCCGTGGCCAGCCCCAGGCAACCCGCCTTCAGCAGGCGACGACGGGACCAGTAGAGCGTATTATCCATAGACCTACCCTGTGCTTTAAAGGTATTGTAACGGGTCGACTGTCCTGTCGCCGCCCAGGCTTCCCCCATCCGGTCCCATCCGGTCCCATCCGGTCCCATCCGGTCCCATCCGGTCCCATCCGGTCCCATCCGGTCCCATCCGGTCCCTAAGTGGTGTACATTATGGGAAAATTATGACAACAGTTTAAGCAACCCTATCCTGAGGAGGTCTTGATTATGGACTGGCGAGTTGTAGTGGTACTTTTACCAATTATTATTGCTGGCAGTTGGGCCCTATTTAACATTGGCCGAGCCGCCCTGGGGCAACTGCAGGAGTTTCTTGATCGGCAAGCCTAGGGGCGCAGACTGGCCAGGGCCGGCCATAGCTGGCGAAAGGCCAGGCCCCGGTGGCTATGGTGGTGTTTTTCCAGGGCAGACATTTCCGCAAAGGTTTGCCCCACTTCCTCCACGTAGAACACCGGGTCGTAGCCAAAGCCCCCCTGCCCCCGAGGCTCGGTGAGAATTACTCCCCCACAGATACCCTCTGTTTCTAGGGCAATGGTGCCGTCGGGGCGAGCCAGGGCCAGGGCGCAGACAAATTGGGCGCGTCGATCGCTAATTCCAGCCATGGCAGACAGCAGGCGTTCTACCCGGGCGCCATCGCTGTCGGCGTAGCGGGCCGAGTAAATGCCCGGAGCCCCGTTCAGGGCATCGACCTGCAGACCCGAGTCGTCGGAGATCGCCCATTGCCCTAAGGCCCTGGCTACCCCACTGGCCTTCAGACGAGCATTTTCCAGGAAGGTTTGACCGATTTCCTCAATCTCCAGGTGGCTGGGTTTCAAAGTCAGGGACCAATCCAAATCCTTGAGGTAGGCCTGCATTTCCTTTAATTTTCCTGGGTTACCGGTAGCGACAACAACGGTGGCCATAGGTTAATTTGGTAATGATGATTTAGATCATGACAATCTCCGGGGATCAAGCTCCCTGGGATTTTTATTGTATAGCTTTGGCCAGCCTGCTTAGGACAGGATTGATCTGTGACTGGGTAGATGTTCTGGCTTATCACCACCAGGCTGGGGCTACAGGTTTTAGATGCCCTGCCGGGTTCAACTCAACCCCTATACGGTCTTCCCTATGGATGAAAACGCCAAAATTTATGTCGCCGGCCACCGTGGTTTGGTGGGCAGTGCCCTGGTTCGAGCTCTGCAGGCCCAGGGCTACCCTAACTTAGTGCTGAGATCGAGTCAGGAACTGGACCTGCGTAGTCAGGCCGCGGTGGATCGATTTTTCGCCGAGGAGCGGCCGGACTACGTCTTCCTGGCGGCGGCCCGGGTGGGGGGCATCCAGGCCAACAATACCTACCGGGCGGAGTTTATCTACGAAAATTTGATGATCGCCGCCAATGTGATCCACAGCGCCTATGGTCATGGGGTGACTAAACTACTCTTTCTTGGGTCCTCCTGTATATACCCCAAGCTCTGCCCCCAGCCCATGAAGGAGGAGTACCTGCTGACCGGTTTTCTAGAGCCCACCAACGAACCCTATGCCATCGCCAAGATTGCCGGTCTGAAGCTCTGCGAAAACTACCAGCGTCAGTACGGGGCTAACTTCATTGCCGCCATGCCCACCAACCTCTACGGCATTAACGACAATTTTAACCTGGCCAACTCCCACGTTCTACCGGCCCTGATGCGCAAGTTTCATGAGGCTAAGCAAGCAGGGGAAGATACGGTCACCGTGTGGGGCAGTGGCACCCCCCTGCGGGAATTTATGTACGTGGATGACCTGGCGGAGGGGCTGCTGTTCCTGATGGACCACTACGATCACACCCCCGATTTTATTAACATCGGCACCGGTGCAGAGGTCTCAATTCGGGAACTGGCCCTCACCCTGCAGGCGGTGGTGGGGTTTGAGGGGGATCTGGCGTTCGACCCTGACAAACCCGATGGCACCCCTCGCAAACTGATGGATGTGTCCCGATTGCACCAATTGGGCTGGCGGGCTAAAACCGATCTAAAAACCGGCATTGAGCAAACCTACCAATGGTTTCAACAGCAGTACCCCAGCCTGGTTTAGCTCCGAGAGTCCTAGACCGGGCAGGCCACCTGGGTGCCCCCCAGGCCACAGTACCCCCCAGGGTTCTTGGCTAGGTACTGCTGGTGGTAGGCCTCGGCGTAGTAAAACTCGGGGGCCGGCAGGATCTCCGTAGTAATCGAACCATAACCCGCCCCCTGCAGAGCCCGCTGGTAAGCCTCCCGGGAGGCCTCCGCCTGCTGCCGTTGGTCCTCGGAATAGACGTAGATGCCGGAGCGATACTGGGTGCCGACATCGTTGCCCTGGCGCATGCCCTGGGTGGGGTTGTGGCTTTCCCAAAATAGCTTTAGGAGCTGGCCGTAGCTCACCTGGGTGGGGTCAAAAACCACCCGCACCACCTCATTGTGGCCGGTCAGGCTGGAACAGACTTCCTGGTAGGTGGGGTTGGGGGTGTAGCCAGCGGCGTAGCCCACCGCCGTGGAGTACACCCCAGCCTGTTGCCAAAACTTCCGTTCCGCCCCCCAAAAGCAGCCCAGACCGAACAGGGCCAATTCCAGACCCGCTGGGAAGGGGGGGGTGAGGGGGTTACCGTTGACGTAGTGGCGATCGGGGACCGCCATGGCCGTTGACCGCCCCGGCAGGGCCTGATCGGGGGCAGGCATTTCGGTCTTTCTACCTTTACCTAAACCAAAGAAAACCATAGGACCGTCTGAAGCTAGGGGTTCACTCTACCCCTTCACTATAGGACAACTTTCCGAGACTAGCCCTAGCCCTGTTACTCCCTCAGGTAGGCCACCAGGGCCTGCAGCCGATCCCAGGCGGCGCCGCTGCTAAGGATGTCGTGGGCCAGGCCAATGCCCTGGATCATCTGATCCTGTAGATCTCCGGGCCGCAGCCTTTCCCCCACCTTGAGGGCCAGGGCCGCATTTAAGGCCACCACATCCCGCTGGGCGACAGTCCCCTGGCCCTGCAGGACGGCGGTGAGGATGGCGGTGTTTTCTGTGATATCGCCGCCTCGCAGGGCGCTGGTAGGAGCAGGGGTGAGCCCCAGGGCCTGGGGATCGATCACCACCTGGGTGACCTGACCAGCGGTCACCACCGCCAGGTCAGTTTTATCCCCTAACCCCGCCTCATCCAACTGCTCCCGTCCGTGCAGGACGATCGCCTGGGGGCGACCCAACTGGTTGAGGGCGGCAGCCATGGTGGCCACCACCGCCGGATCATAGACCCCAATTACCTGACCGGTGGGTTGGAGGGGATTGACCAGGGGTCCTAGCAGGTTAAATACCGTGCGCACCTTCAGGGCACTCCGCAGGGGGGCCACCGCCTTCATAGCGGGGTGCCAACCGCGGGCAAATAGGAAGGTAATGCCCACCGCCTCCAGGGCCGCCTGCACCTGGGCCGGGTGTGCTCCCAGGTTAACCCCCAGGGCCTCCAGCACATCGGCGGAGCCCACCTGACTAGAGGCGGAGCGGTTACCGTGCTTGGCTACCCGGATGCCAGCGGCGGCGGCCACAAAGGCTACTGCCGTGGAAATATTAAAGGTCTGGGCACCGTCCCCACCGGTACCACAGGTATCAATGCAGGGTTGGAGGTGATGCACCGACTGGGAGGCCCCCACCGCCTGACTTTGCAACACCCGCGCCATGCCAGCCAGCTCATCCGCCGTCACCCCCTTAGTCTGCAGGGCGGCCAGCAGTGCCCCTGACAGCCCCTCTGGGATAGCCTCACCTAGCCAGCCCTGCATTAGCTGTTCAGCCTGCTGCTGACTCAGGGATTGGCGCCGGATCAGGGTACGGAGCAGACTGGACCAGTCTGGATGAGAAATCTCAGGGGGGGAGGGCAGGGAGGATACCATCGATATTCCATGGCGATACCCAGGGACTCCCCGGGCCGAACCAGGGGAACGGCTCGGGCGGCTTGGGCGGAGTCGAAGGGGAAAGACCCCTTCAATCTACCAGAATCTAGGACGGCAAGGGGGACTAACCTGGCTATCTGCGTCGGCGATACCCAGGGCGAGCTGGGGGCAGGGGTTCTGCCATCAGGCCCAACAAAGGCCCCAGGATCATCCCTACTAAAAAGCCACCTGAGTGGGCCCAATAGGCAATTCCTGTGGAACCTACATTTATATTTTTACTGAGGGCAAATAAACTGAATAGGGCCTGCTGGATAAACCAGAAACCCAGGAAGAATAGAGCCGGAATCTGTACCGTAGTAAAGAAAAAGGGTAAGGGAATTAAGGTGATAATCTGAGCTCTAGGGAAACGCAGTACGTAGGCGCCCATAATGCCGGCAATGGCCCCACTGGCGCCAATGGTGGGTAGGGCAGAATCGGGATCAAAGAACCACTGAATTAAACCTGCCGCTACGCCACACCCCAGGTAAAAAACCAGGAATTTAAAATGTCCGAGATGATCTTCAATATTATTGCCAAACACCCAGAGGAAGAGCAGATTCCCGGCCAGGTGCAGGAGCCCACCATGCAAAAACTGAGAGGTTATTAGGGTAGCCCACTCCACACTAGGGACGATTGGCATTGGTCCAAAACTATCGGTCAGTTGGGCCGGGACGATCGCCCAACGATCAAAGAAGGACTCTAGTTCGGCAATCGGCAAACTTGCCTGGAAAACAAATATTGTAATGTTTAGAACAATAATGCCATAGGTAACGATAGGGGTTGTGTTAATCGGATTATTATCACGCAGGGGAACCACAATCTATGCCTCAAAGACTAGGTGAATAACTGTTTTTTCCAGGCGCTTTCTATCTATACCAACTCCATAGGAAAAGTCTCCATTACAATCTAGAAGTTCCCCCGAGAGAGGTAATGATCACTAAAGGCGGCCTGCTCAAGGCAAAACTCATAGAAATTACTGAATAGATCAGAGCTATAGAAGTCTTCCAACGAACCTTTGCAGAGATTGATTTGGGGTGGTCATACTCGATCATCAAACTGAATCCATCTAAGAGGTTGTTTGAACCTACATTCCGCAGGTTGACAAGATATTTCCAATATGTATGTGTATGCTAAGAGGCAATAGCTGAGATGTATATTCGAAAAGGATTTCAGGATTAGAGTAGATTCCTCGTCGCGTCCCATGCTTAATATTTCGAAACTCAGGTTGATCCTGGATTTCGAAGCGT
>Ga0172376_10003425_pt1 | contig 18726 bp, 18 predicted proteins | sample Lak35m_FD_121114 | JGI IMG/M metagenome (GOLD analysis project Ga0172376, IMG submission 121114) | Freshwater microbial communities from Kabuno Bay, South-Kivu, Congo - kab_092012_35m | ecosystem: Environmental > Aquatic > Freshwater > Lake | place: Democratic Republic of the Congo: South-Kivu... | reverse complement strand
TGGCGATTTCATCAATATGATGTTCCACCGCCCAGGATTTACTGTGGATAAGGAAATTTCCCGCGCGCTCGATATTCTCTTAATTCTGCATGCAGATCATGAGCAAAACTGTTCTACTTCGACTGTGAGAATGATTGGTTCTTCGAAGGCCAATGTTTTTGCCGCTATTTCTGGTGGAATCGATGCGCTTTGGGGCCAGCTCCATGGTGGGGCCAACCAAGCGGTGCTGGAAATGTTGGACGAAGTTCTAGCAGACGGTGGCGATTATAAAAAGGCGATTGCTAAGGCCAAAGATAAAAATTCTGGTTTCCGCTTAATGGGATTTGGCCATCGCGTGTATAAAAATTTCGATCCGCGCGCCAAGATTATTAAGCAAGCGGCCGATACTGTGCTTAAAGTCCTCGGAGTTAATGATCCATTATTGGGAATTGCCAAGGGGATGGAGGAAGAGGCCTTAAATGATAGCTACTTTAAAGAGCGCTCCTTATATCCAAACGTCGACTTTTATTCCGGCATAATTTATCGCGCGCTAGGAATTCCAACCAATATGTTTACGGCGATGTTTGTTTTAGGCCGCGTTCCAGGCTGGTTGGCCCAGTGGAAGGAAATGACAGAAGATTCGATGACCAAGATTGCTAGGCCAAGGCAAATTTATACAGGCAAAAACAACCGCAATTTTGTTGAAATGAGTGAGAGAAAGGCCTAGCTTGGCCCATGGTGACTTCTTTTTTTCCAGCGGTTTTAAATACACCGCCGACCGCGTCGAAGAATTTTGAGATCGCTGGATTTCCCTTATCGCTGGAAACTCTTGTTCCCCATTTGTTAAAAGAATCTATTTCGGAGGGGGAAATTGTTGAAGGCATAGAGCAGCTTTCTCATACCTTTACCCGAGATCGTGAGAGTGTAGAAGAGGCCTACCTGACCGATTTACAAGTTTCGGCCTATAGCAGTTTTTATTTTCCCACCAATTTCCCGAAGCTCCACTACCTTCTTGATCGCTTGCCCTTGCAAGTGCTGCAAGAACTAGGTAGCGCAGTCCTCATTGATTGGGGAACTGGGCCCGGGACTTTTGCTTTTTCTTGGTGTCAGTATTGGTCGCAAAAAGGGCAAACGTGGAACCAATCGGGGCCGAGAGTATTTGCCATTGATCGTGCGTCGTCTATGATAAAGCAGGCCAATAAATTTTTAAGCGCATTTCCTCAACCTATAAAATTTTCGACGGACAAAGATATTCCTTGGGGGCCAATAAAAGAGGCTTCTAAAAAGGCGCTTTTATTTGGCCACAGTTTTAATGAAATGACCGGCAGCCAGGCCTATGAATTAATTGCCAAGGTAGATCCAAGTTTTATTATTTTTATTGAGCCGGGCACAAAGGAAGTGTTTAAAAAACTTCTTCCCTTGAGGAACAAACTTCTGAGCGACAACTTCAAATGTCATTTCCCTTGTGCCCATTCGGTGCAAGTGCAGAACGAAAAAAGCTGCCACCTTCAAGGGGGTGATGATTGGTGCCACCAGATAATGGTGTCCTCTCATCATCCTGATATCGAACGTCTGTCTCAAAGATTGAGACTTGATCGTCGCTCTCAACCGCTCATTGCCCACTTTTATGAAAAGAGAGAGCGTCAACATGAGGCAGCAGATAGTCTTAAAGACAATATCAAAGTCGCTAGGCTGGTCCGAACATTTCCACCCAATAAAGTGGGAGTGGAAATGACTGTGTGTGACTCCAATCAGCAACTTATTAATCTGGAATTTTTGGCGCGCGAATTTAAAGGTGAAGAGGGGCGCCGCAAAGAAAAAATAATTTTATCTCTGCGCGCCGGAGATCTTATCCAATATAAAGTATTAAAACAGTTACCGAATAAAGTTCCAGGTAAATTAAATTCCGCTGAAGACCCCATAACAACTCAGCATGGACATCAATCGTGGCGCGCGACATTTATCGCGTCTGAATAAAGGGAAATAGACTATGAGCAAGGGTTTAACTTCTTCCAATTCAAAAGCGTCTCAGTTACAGGATATTATTGTCAGTGAACTCAATCATTTGCTCACCGTTAAAAAGGGGAGAAAACAAGAATGGCTTTCGCGCGCTAGCGGATTAAGCAAGGCCACCATCAGCAAAATGTTAGCAGGAAAAACCAAGGCCACTCCAAAAGTATTGAAGGAGCTTTGTTTATTTTTATTAAGTGATACCAACCGAAGCTTTCTTTCCAAACAAAACAAGATGACTTTGCAAACATGGTTGGCGACAGAGGAGCAAGAAGTTGCACTTGAGATGACGGAAGATTTACGGCGCAAAATTGAGCGCTACCTTTTAGAGAATGATGATACCTCTCTCCATGTTTTTTTGTTGTGCACTCACAAGAGCGGTGTGTCTGCCAAAGAGCTCTATAACTTGGGACAGGTATTTATCGATAGATTAAATGAGCTTTTGGCGAAGGGTTGGGTCAGTTTAAACAATGGGCGTTACTATGCGAACTTTAGCGACTTCTATTACAAATCCCACCAGCTTACTCGCCGCCTGGCCCAACTGGTTGCCAGGCAGATGCGGCCTGAATCCTTTAATAAAAAATTGGAAGCTGGGCCAAATACATTTGGGATGGTTATTGATGAATCCCTTAGTCTTGAAGCGATTGATGAAATTATTCAAGACCTAGTCAATGTTACTAACAAAATCGAAAAGTTTATTAATGACCCTAAAAAAATCGGGCCCCACCACATGGTCTTTTTAGGTATGGTAGAAAAATTGGCCTAAAAATTTTAGACTAGAGAAGGCCGGGCGCCATTTTTTTTAAGCGATAGAAGGTGCTTGCAGATATTTTTAGGGAACGCAGCATAGAACGAATATTTGGGGAATTATGAATAAGATAATTATTAATTTTGTTCCACAACATTGTTAACTCCATTTTACTGCGACGGTGAATTTTCTTTTTTTCTTCCTTATATTCATTTTCATATTCATAAAAATGTTGATTCTCGCTTATCTTAAGAATCTCCATGAGGAATTCTCCTCGGCGAACCCTCGACCAGATCGAACGCGGGAATATCATAAATAGTTTCATGGCACTTTTATTTTGTATTTCTATCAGTTGTTTTAGCATGAGCTTTTGTTGCTCCAGTCCTCCATGAACATGAATACCATTCCAGGTGATGATCAAGACCCCAGGACGAAGCTCCTGCTTCGTGGACGGAATTTTCGAGATAAATTGAATTGGGAGAATTTCTTGCTGTAGTGGAATGCCCAGCGAATGAGCTAATATATAAACTTGATTTGGATATTCTTCCTGACAGATTTCTACTATTTGCTTTAAACTATTTTCCCCATGGAGAGAGCGAGTAAAAAACGCTCCACAGGTTATTTGCTGAAAGTGTCTTCTAGAAAGATTAAATTGCCTCATCTCCATTGCTATCTCCTGGTAAGTTCCCCGCCGCTATCTTCTCCCAAATATTTTGTGTTTTGGGAAAATAGGTGGGCTTGGCCTTGAAATTTCATTTCCGGGAAACTAAATCATGGTCTGATGGTTTCTTTTGTCTCATTTCCATTGCCTAACCAATTGAATTGATTGGTGGGTGGAAATGAACTCCTTAGTAAATTAATTTGGTCAATAAACCGATAAAGGATTGTCTCATAATTCGAGGAGCCAGATATGAACGAGAGTCAAACCTTTCATCAACATGAAAAAAAATCGCGTATTAAAAACATGGCGAAGGGTATCGCTGGCAGATTGGAAGTTCTTCCGAGAGAATTTTTTAGGAAACAAATGGTAAGAGAATTATCTTTGTGGTTTATCTTATTTTGTTCCATTTTTATTTTTACAATATTAAATCAGGCCAAGGCCAATTCTGCTAAATGTGAAGAGGGAAAGCGGGATGCAGATATTTTCTTAAGAGAAGTAAACGGTAGCTGTGGAAATCTCCATCAGTGCCTTGTTCGTAGGGACACCTGTCTTCGACAAGGAAAACCTACGGACCAAGAAAAGTGTGAACAGCTCGATCAATGTATGTTGGCCAATAAGAGCGAATTTCCGGATTACAATAGTTGTCGTTATGAGTGGAAAGTGGTGGAAAATGTAGGTCAGTGTAACCATAAGAAGGTGTCCTTTATTTCTAGCTGGACTTGCCCTGGGCGTATTTGGACGGGCATGGGTGTTGTCGGTTTGATTTTGGCCCAGGGAGATATGATTGATTATTCGGTAGATGGTCAGTTTAACTGTGATGCTCACAACAAATATCACCTGTCGCATATTAAATCTCTTGATCGTGCCAAGGAAAAAATTAAAAAGTTTTGTCCCAATGGTGCGAGTTTGGCCAGTTTGATCATTCCCCAAGTTTGCGCCTATTCAAAGAATTTCAAACCAAAGTCTGATGGCACTTATTCTCTAGAGAATGAGAAAGCGCACAAGTCTGTAGGCGATGGCAATCGTGGTAGTGGTGAAGATGATGATGACGATGAAGGTGGCGGGGAAGAATCTGGTGGTGGTGGCAAACCTAAATAAGTCTTTGCCCACGCTTTAAATAAGATCTTGTTCAGTCTCAGGATTATTTTCAAAAATAATTTCTTCTTCTTGATGCATTGATGTCGTGGCCGGATTTTGTTTTTCAACTGACATTTCAGCATAAATAACTAGCTCAGACTTCATAAGTTGGATGGCCTCTTTTCCGGAGTCCAATTCAGACCAATCCATCTTTTCAAAATCTGAAAAGATTTGGTGAAGCTCGTTCCAAAGACCTTTAAATTCTTTTTGTTCAGTCGGATGCAGCTTTGTCAGCGTCGGTGCATCGTCATTAAAACGGAAGGCGATTTTATCAACCTCTGCCTTCGCCAAAAGGGTTGAAATCTTTTTTATTTTAAGACTTAATTTCATGCTGAGCTGATCTTGGGGCAGGGGCTGATTTTGATAATTAGAATCAGTTTTAACGGAGTCTCGGCGTAGGTCGCTAGAACTGTCTTGGTAACTGTCTTGCTGGTGGAACAGGGGCCTTGATTCTGTTTCACTTTCACTTTTTTTAAACTCTGAGTGAGTTGCCATGGCCCTTTCACGAACTGAGGTTGTGCCTAGAATGGAAACAATAAGGCCGAGAACAAGAAGGGCGACAAATTTTCCGCGACCTCTGAGGAGGTCTAATATAACCGCTAAGTTGTTAGAGTTCTTTGTTTTACATGGTTTAATAGTAAACATGGTGGATTATTGTAGGGGGGCCAGACGAGAGAAGCAATCAAGGCCGTAATATTTGCGGCCTGGTCAATAAAGTAGCGGTTGTCGTAGGCGAATCGTCGCCTCTGAAGTCGTGCATCCGGGACATAAAAAAAGGCCCAGTTTGGGCCTTTTAAAGACTTATTTATACGACCTGCTCTAAAAAACAGGGTCCAATAAACTACTTTTTAGAAGCGTAAGCATTTCCGAATTTCTTGCGGAATTTCTCAATACGACCTTCAGAGTCGAGAATCTTTGCTTTACCTGTGTAAAACGGGTGGGTGGCAGAAGAGATATCCACGCGAATGAGAGGATATTCCTTTCCGTCTTTCCACTTAATTGTGTCTTGGGTTTTGATGGTTGAACGAGTTAAAATTGCGAAATCGCCACCAACATCTTGAAATACAACTTGGCGATACTCTGGGTGAATTCCTTCTTTCATAAACATATCCTTCACAAATAATTGGAATTGGGATGGTTCTAGGGCGAGCAATTTAGGAAATGAACGGCCTTTCGTCAAGTGATACCTTTAGATTTCGCTGGAAAATGAATGGGATAGGGTATGGAAGTTTTAGTGGGCCTGACAAGTTCCGCAGCCCCCGCCTTGTCCTTGCGATCGGTCAAGAAACTCCCAATGGCCATAATTTCGATTGATATGGGTTAGGGCCAAGGAGAGGTCATGGAAGGTTTTCTGAAAGATGGCTTCCCCTTCCTCGTTTAAGACCGAGCAATGGTAAAGGAATTCAATAGGTTCGGCCGGCTCAGCACCGAAAGTGATTTGGGCCACAAGATTTCCGGCCTTGTAGGCCGCAAAATTCCAGTTATCGCTGTTTATTGTCTGAATGCTTGCTTCCATAAGGTTCCCTTAACAGATTGGCTTCTCGAATGGGTGAGGGCCCCACTATAGGTCAAGAAGACCCTTTCATCAACTTAGTCTCTTGTCAGAAGAGAGTTATTCCGTTAATTTGTGCGGCTGTTAATGAACTGATCTTTCCCGGAGGAAGTTATGGCCAAAGGCCCACGCGTAATCGTTACCCTTGAATGTACAGAGGCACGTAAAGAAGGCAAGTCTCCTTCACGCTATACAACTACTAAAAATAAGAAGACCACTCCTGACCGCTTAGAGATGAAAAAGTATAATCCAGCTCTTAAGCGTCATACACTTCATAAAGAAGTAAAATAGTTCAGTAGGCTTTAAACACTGTTTCTCGTCTGAAATTGTCAGTTAAAATGGCACCTTCTGAAGAGAGACTAGGTCTCATCAAAAACAAAAAGCAGATTAATTTAATCTGCTTTTCCTATATCCCATTTTCCTCACATCTAAACAGCCACAACCGATAAGAACCCATCTAGTACTGCGCCTTTACGAGGTGTTATTTGGCCTTACGAGTTTTATTAATTGATCCTTCCAACGATTGGCTTGAGACCATGGCGGGATATTTGCGCCAGCATATGTATGAAGTTGAAGTTGCTCAAAATGGAAAAAAAGCACAACTGGCCATCTACAACAAACCATTTTTCGCTGTCGTATTAAATTTGAGTGTTAAGAATCACAGCGGTCTAGAGGTCTTAAAATTTGTCCGTGCCAGAAATCCCGGGCAAAGGATTGTAGTCATTTTAGATAACCAAGAAATATTAAAAGATGGTGATTTGACCATTGAAAAATTAGTCAAAATGGGTGCCACCGAAGTTGTGATTAAACCTTTTGAAGATTCTTTTATTAAGGATGTTTTGGAAGGCCAGCAAACCATTGATGATCTAGTTCAAAATATTCCCAAGCCTTTAAGCAATGAAGAGAAAGAAGTATCAGAAAGTGACAGTAACTTTACCTCCGTTAGGATTGATGAGTTTTATTCTGGCAAGGCCCTGTTGTTTGATGTCTATATTCGTTTGACGTCCAATAAATATGTTAAAATTCTTTATGCTGGGGATACCTTTAGCAAAGATAGACTCGACAAATATAAAAATGAAAAGAAGGTTGAATACCTATATTTTCACAATTCAGACCGACGAAAATACATCCAATACTGTAACTATTTGACTGAAAAGATAGTTACAAGTGATAAAGTCAGCGGCAATTCCAAAGTCAAAATGATGAAGTCCACCGCTGATAAACTGATTGAGGAAGTCTTTGCAGTTGGTTTGAAGCCACAAGTGGTGGAAGAAGGAAAACAACTGGCACAAAATATGTATACACTGGTTGAAAAGCAACCAGACTTATCTAAAGTGCTGCGCGAATATCAGGACTTTGATCCATCGGCCTATACTCACTCTTTCTCTGTTAGCTTGTTTACGACTGCGATCATAAGACAATTTGAGTGGCAATCCCGCTCCATGATTGAAACCGCTGCTATGGCCTGCCTGTTCCATGATATTGGTAAAATGAAATTACCAAAGGAATTAATTACCAAGAAGCGTTCAGAAATGAATCAAGGTGAATTAGAGCTCTATCAAAAGCATCCCGAGTATGGTCAGGAAATCCTATCCGGAAATATTATGATCAATCAAAATATCCGCCAGATTGTAGGGCAACACCACGAATATTTTGATGGCTCTGGGTATCCCAATAAATTAAAAGGAAACAAGGTTCTTACTTTGGCGAATATTATTTCTCTGGCCGATGATTTTGTTCATATGGTGGCAGAGTTGAAATTAACTCCACCAGAAGTGCTGAAGAAACTATTATCTAATCCAGATCAAATCCGCAAGTATAACAGTCTCATCTTGGAACATTTCATTAAAGTGTTTGTTGATCCAGGAAAGGTTGGGAAAAACTTTTCATTGCCAAGCAATTCACGAATCGTTCCTGGGCGCAAATTAGCATCTTAAAAATTCATCATTAGAGTTAATTAGTAAAAAAGTTTTTTGACAGGAATTTTTTTAAATCGCTGGGGATTGATTTGATCAAAGAAAGTAAAATAGGATTTATCAACCACATAGGGAAATTTTAAGTGCTTGGCGCTCACTAAGAACATCGTACGCTTTTCAAGCTTTAATTCAGGAATGGGACGATCAATAAGTTCACTAATGAGGAGCTCAACAATTTCCCCCCCCGCTAACTCTAATTCAAAAATGTAAAATGGATTGTTGTTTACCTTATCTGTTAGCTCGCCAAAATTGCTTCCTTGAAAATCAAAAATGGCCATGGCCTTAAGATTGCTAAGCTCACTAATTGTCTGTAGGACGGATTCTTCGCTCAAAGGGTTATTGGATTGATCGATCCAAGTTTTTTTGGAGAGCTCTTCATTGGTCTTATCAGATTGATCGCTTCCACCTGGGTTGCCGTCCGATCCTGAGGAGGCCGACTTAGAACCCGAGCTATTGTCATTGTTCGAAGGATTTGTTTGGTCTGCAATTTGAGCCTTAAATAAAATTGTTTTTCCACTTGGGCCATTTTTATAAAATGTCATGGATTTAATTTTTTCTTGTGCGTAAGGAGCAATCCTAGGCTCCATAAATTTTGGCAGGTCAATGACTTCGAGAACTTCAGCCGGGCCGTCGACGTGGTAAATAGAATTTTTGTTGCTAACGCTTACATAGGTAGAATTATCCAAGGAGTTAATGAGGCCAAAACGAATGTTAATTAACTTTCCTTCGCTGTTTTTTAAATCTATTTCAAAAGTAGGATTATCAAGAGAAAAATTATAAGTGTTAATAGGATCAATTTCGAAAGTTTTGCGAATCTTTAGGTTATAAAGGTGGTCTAAAATGGCATTGATGGGTGATATGTTGGCCGGCATTTGTCGTGGCGAAATGAGCTGCCAATCGACGATTTCAGAACCACTACGCTGTAGGCTAAATTCACCCAAGCGATTTTTAAAGCGGAGGCCAATCAAATGGTCAAGCTCTCCCTCTTGAAAGATAGAGCGGCTATCGGATAAATGAGAATTCGTGTCTCGGGGAGCTTGGTAAAATTCCGAATACAAGGCCATGGCCACAGTAAAAAAAGTTACGATGGTGATGACGACTGTCGATAATTGTTGTCCGCGTATTGGCATGAAATATCTCAAAAATGTTACCCTTTATTTTAGAGGGCCAAGACGCGTCATGGCCACTGTTGTTTTTAACTGTTCCACTTGTTATGATTGGGGCCGTATTCTTAAGCAATTTTGTTTGCGATTTGGTGCTTTTTTGCAGCTCATTTAAGAGGTGGTGTTTCGATGTCTTCTTCAATGCATTTTTTGACTCAATCCAAGGCCGGTGGGCCTATCATGATCCCTCTGCTTGTTTGTTCCTTAGGGGTTTGGGCCGTGGCTTTTTTAAAGTGGAAATCTATTCAGGCCCTGCATCAAGAAATTCAATTGTTGGCAGGTAAAATTCCCCAACTTATTCAAGAGAAAAAGTTGCATGAGGCTAAAGGTCTTTGTCATACAGTGGCCCTGCTTGGGCCCGCCATGGAAGCTGTGCTCACGGGGAGTGGGCAAGGGGGTCATCGGCGCGAACAATGGCAAAGCAAGGTCTACAGAAGATTAAGCGAATCAATGCTTAAGGCCAAGCAAGGTGCTTGGATGATGGGTACTGTTGGTGCTTTAGCTCCCTTTATTGGTCTTTTTGGAACGGTTGTGGGGATTATTAGTTCTTTTGAAAGTATCTCTTCCAGTGGAAAAAGTGGGTTCAGCGTCGTGGCCGCAGGTCTTTCTGAAGCCCTCGTAGCAACTGCTGCTGGTATTGCTGTCGCCGTCATGGCCGTGGCCCTTTATAACTATTTTCAAAATAAATTTTCTCAAGTTCAAACCAAGGCACGTCACCTTCTTGAGGATTTAATGGATTTAATGGAGCAAGGTCATGGCCTTTAAGCTTAATTCGCCAGACAACCAAGGCGACGATGGCGACATCATGGCGGACATCAACATGACGCCATTAATTGATATCATGCTCGTGCTGCTGATTATTTTTATGGTGACTTCTTCGGTGAGCCTGGATTCGGGCCTAGATATTGATTTACCTAAAACCAAAGAGGTGGCCAATAAGAGTGAGGATAAAACCATCGTCGTGTCTTTAGATAAAGAGCAGAGACTTTACGTAAATGGGCAAGTCGTGGCGAAAGACCAGTTGGAGGGCGCAATTCACGATGCCTTGACCAAGGAAGGAGCAGGCCTAGTGGTTTTTCAAGGTGATACCCAAAGTCCCTTGGGAGATGCTCTCGAAATTATGGAAATGGCCAAGCGGGCAGGTGCAGAGAAGTTTGCCATTGCCTCTGAACAACAAATACAAAAATAAAATCATTTTAGCTAAAGGTATTTAGACATCGAGGTTGTAAAGGTCGTCTAGCTCTCCGCCGCCACTACCCTCACCGATCTTTTGTGGTTTAAGGTCTTTTGGTTTGACTTGCGTAAGATCTGGTTCAATGCCTTGCAAGAATTCGCGAAGTAGGGTGCGCTCGCCTTGACGTAAAAAGGTAAAATTAACAGCACATCGAAAGGGCATTTTGGTTTCGCTAATAATACGACTACGGATACTATAGGGACGGCAATAAATAACATCGGCATTAACGATAAAGCGTTTGGGGATCAAAAACTCAATGACAATTGATTGCCCTTCAAAAAAGCGCATTTCAGTGAAAAATAACATGTGATCCATATAGACTTCGGCCAATAGTGTTCGACCGAGTGAATATTTATCTACAGTTAAAGTGGGGCGCTTAAATTTTACTAATATGCCCGAATCAGGATTTGGTTTTGTTTCAGGATTGGTTTTGCCAATATTCGCCACGGCTTGATCCACTGGATTGGCCGCAGCATCGGCGGCTAAAGGCGTTCCGTCAGCATTAGTCTCCGGGCTGGCAGCGGCCGCTTCGGGTGATGGAGCTTCAGCTTCACCGGCAGGCGCTTCAGTGGGAGGTGGCGCTGCTTCGCCTTCTGTCTTTCCACCTTGCAAAAGATTAAGTCCAGGTTTGGCATCATCTGTTGTTTTATCGATATCTAGTTGTCGTTGGGTATATTCATTAAGCATTTCCTCTAAGACCTTGGCCCACTCAGGATTTTTTTGGACCATTTGCTCGATATCGGCCAGGGAAGAGCCTTCTACTTGATCTGCACCGTCTGGGGGATTAGACATAGTCCCGAGCTTTTCAGCAATACGGGCCTCGACCTCATCACGCAGAGTCCATACTCTGAGGGAGATTTTTTTAACGAGAACTGGATCATTAGATTGACGATGAATCATACCGAGCTATTTTCGCATAACGCCGATAAAAGACACCTGGTTCTAAAAAGGGGCAAAAGCTGCCCGGACTTCGCGAGCACCGCAGCATGGAAATAGGCTAAAAATACCCAAAAAAACCTGTCGTGGGCCAGGAAGGCCTACACGTCACGCCTAGGAGTGAATGCATGAAAAAACTGTCATCTAGAAGGTTGGCAACGTTAGTTGGACCACTAACACTACTTTTGCCTTTGTTGCCCTATTCCGCTGAAGCGGCCAGAACCATGGCCATCGATTGGAAAGTTCCCCACGTTCCGGGAGAACTTATTGTAAAAATGAAAAGTGGCCAATCGGCAACTTTACTAAGAAATCAAAAGTTGCAAGCGAGCAGCATTCACCATGTTCAATCCTTTAAAGTAAGTTTCGGCAATTTGGCAGTGATCAAGGTTTCAGATAAATCTTCACTGGCCTCAGTGGCAAAAGAGCTTGAGAGTCTTCCTGAAGTTGATTACGTCGAGCCAAATTATTATTTGAGCATTGGCGCACCACAAGTTTCACGCGTCACTAATCCACGCGCGAATTTTCTTCTCAATGCCCCTAACGATCCACGCTTTGGACAACTTTGGGGCCTCCAAAATACTGGAAACAATTCTCCTGATGGTGCGGCCGGAACTGCCGGTGCGGACGTGGGAGCTCTTCGCGCATGGGAAATAACTAAAGGTTCAAGGCAAGTTAAAGTGGCGGTTATTGATACAGGTATCGATTACAACCACCAAGATTTGAAGGCCAACCTATGGACGAACGAAGCAGAGGCGAATGGCCGTGCAGGTGTGGACGACGATAAAAACGGATTTGTCGATGACGTGCATGGGTACGATTTTAGCAATAATGATGGCGATCCACTTGATGGCCACGGCCACGGTACTCACTGCGCTGGTACGATCGGCGCTGTTCACGATAACGGCGTTGGTGTTGCAGGGGTCATGGGTGAAGTAACCATGGTTGCAGTTAAATTTTTATCTGACGCTGGCTCGGGTACTACAGCAGATGCTGTTAAAGCTATCGATTATGCTACAGGCTTGGGAGTTGATATTATGTCGAACTCTTGGGGTGGCGGAGGCTTTTCTCAAGCGCTGCAAGATTCTATTGAAGCCGCCAATGAAAAAGGCATCCTCTTTGTCGCTGCCGCTGGTAACAGCACATCTGACAACGATGCTTCTCCTCATTATCCATCGAACTATCCTGTGGCCAACGTTATTTCAGTTGCCGCTCATACCAACGGCGATGGTTTGGCCAGCTTCTCTTCTTATGGATTGAGAACGGTCCACGTAGCTGCTCCAGGGCACAAAGTTTTATCGACCGTCACAAATAATGGATACGCCGTTTATTCTGGTACATCCATGGCCACTCCCCACGTTTCAGGTGCTTTAGGTTTATTGCTTTCAAGAGAAGCAGGTTTAAGCCCAGTTGAAGTCAAAGAGCGTTTGATGGGAACAGCTGAGCCGATTCGCGCTTACAGAAGAAAGACGATTTCTGGCGGACGCATGAATGCCTACAATCTTTTGACCAATAGACGTCCAGCTCGTACAGAACCAGATCCAAGTTTGTGGCGTCCTTTTTCTCTAACTCAAAAATTTGAGACGGAGCATCCTTATGCCAACAATTCTAGCTTTGCTCGCGAATACACTGTGGCCGGAGCAAAATTTGTACGCGCTAAAATTAAACGTTATGACATTGAAACAGGTTATGACTTCTTAAAAGTTCAAGGAAAGTCTCGCGCTGAAATTGAATCCCTTTCAGGTGTTGGTGCTAACTACGTAACAGATTATGTAGAAGGCAATACTATTCGCTTAGAGTTTACTTCTGATTCATCTGTGAACAAATGGGGCGTATTAGTTGAAGAGCTTGAGGCCATTTACGAATAATAGATTTTATATCTAGTAATTGCCTTCAAAATAAAAAGGGCCACTTTGCAGTGGCCCTTTATTTTTTTGTTCAAATTAATTAGGCAAGAAGGTGCTTGTTCTTGCGCAAAAATTTAGAAAGACCGCCAACTTTATCAAGAGTTTTAATGGCCTTTGTAGAAAGACGAAGACGAACTAGTTCACCAGTTTCTTCATCAAATACTTTCTTAGTATGAAGATTCACTTCTGAAGTCTTCTTCGTTTTAATGTTAGAGTGAGAAATTTTGTGGCCAATAAGGCGCTTTTTTCCAGTCAATTGACATGTTTTAGACATAACGTTTTCCTTCGCTAATTTCCGATTAAAGCCGCGAGAATATAGCCCCCACTAAGGCCTTTTGACAAGCTTCTAAGGCCCTTTGGGCCAAATTATTTCTTAAGCAATTCCCGCGTCTTGGCCCTAATACTCTCGGCATCCAAGCCGTGCTTTTTATAAAGCTCACTGGCCAGATAGGCCGATTGGCCATATTTCCCGTTAATTCCAAGAGATACGGCACGTCCTTGCCAACCATGGGTCACCATTTCATGCAGAAACAGGGCGCCCATACCGCCGACCAATTGGTGATCTTCAACCGTTAACACAGTTTGATTGTTGGCCTTAAGGAGTCCAAGGAACTCTTCTGTCGCGCCATTTTCATAGTTGTTGATAAAAACATGGTTATAAACGGAGGCCTTAATACCATCCTTGGCCAATAGCTGCGCTGCTTCCAGCGCCATTTCAGTGGTCGGACCTGTGGCCACAATAAGGATGTCCTTGCCTTCGGTTAATAATTGTCCTCGCTGCCACTTAAATTGAGTCGTTCCATTATTTTCAGCAAAATTTTCGCGGCCATAGAAAAAGAGCGTAGAAGGGGGAACTTTGCCCTGACTTCTCTGCTGTTTGAAATCTTCAATGGTTTTTTCCAAATAAAATTCGGCCTCGGCCGAAGTTGAAACGCTCAATACTCGGGTGTGAGGAAGAGAGCAGGTAGCAGAGAAATAAGTGGTGGCCTGGTGGCTGGCCCCGTCTGCGGCATCTTGAAAACCTGTATGGCTAAATAGGCCAATGACTGGACCTAATGAGAGACCGCTCATAATCAATGGCAAGGTACCTTTGGTAATTCCAAACTGGGCAAACGTATCGACAGTGGGAATGTATCCTAGGCGAGATAAACCAACCGCGGTTGAAATCATGTTGGCTTCGGCCACACCTACATCCAATGATTGGGCAGGAAAGGCCTTATGAAAATCGGCCACGCCCGTCGATCCTTGGAGATCGGCCGCGACAGAAATAATAGGATAGTTTTGCTTGGCCATTTTAATCATCGCTTTGGATAAACCAACTTGGACTTTTTCCCTTTTGATAGAACTACCAGAAGAGGTTTTTGCCGCCGGCGCACTTTTTACCAATTCATCGGCCCAAGCAAGAAAATCTGCAGGAGGAGTTTGTCCTTGATAAACCTCTTTGATGAAATCAGGCAATTTTGCGTCGTAGGCCTTAAGGGGATAGCCGTGACCACCGCTTGAACTATCTTCAGTGCTTTTGACGCCTTTGCCTTTGATCGTACGGTACACGATGGCCACAGGTTTTTGGCCTGCGTTTTTTTCCAATTTGGCAAGCGCTCGTTCCATACTTTGGTAAACTTGTTCAAGCTGATGCCCGTCTTCCACAAAAGTTAAATCCCAACCTAATTCGCTGAGTGCTTTAAAAGTTGGCGCCATACTAAAAGAATCTTTATCGATGCGGCCGGATAATTTGGTGTTGTTATCGGAGACTAAAAGTAAAAATGGATTCAGGCGACCATTTTGCGCCAAGCCTGGGATGGCGGCGAGTGCTTCACGAGCTTCACCTTCCATGGCGCCACCATCGGAGAGGGCGCAAATTGTGACGCGAGAATTATTGGCCAACTTGTCGGCGACGGCCAGGCCTTGGGCCTGTGGAACGCCAGAACCTAGTGGACCGTTGGAAATGAGGACTCCTTCAGGATTGAGGTGCGCTTCACCGTGACCTGTTAGTTTACTTTCAATGGAACGAAATTTTCGAAGATGATTAAAAGTTAAATTATCCATGCCGTAATTGGCACGTAGTGCATAGATGCCATTTTCAGTATGGCCAGCATCGTTGATAAAATTGAAAAGTTCGTACCATTCTTTTTTTGCTTTCCCAGCATGATCAAACATCAGGCCATGGACGGAAGACATGATTTCTGCAAAAGCTGAAGGGCCACCCCAGTGACAAGCAGCTCCACCGATCACCGCGTGTTGATTCATGAGGGCGACTAGAGCGCGAGTGGCCTTGGGATCACCGAGGGAAATTTTTTGTCCCTGCACATTTTTTATTTCGACTGCGTAGTGGGGTTTTAAATTTTTTGGATTGGGGGCCAGACCTGTTTTAATAGTAAGAGGAATGACTGGTCCGGTCGATTTAGTTGTTGGCGTGGAAGGGGCAGTATCTTGAGACATAACTTACTCCTTGTGGGGGCCGATTGAATTTTGGGGATGCTTATGGACGGAAAAAGTACCGAATTGTGAACACTTGTACAATAAAAAGTTAGAATTTTTTCAGTCCGAAAATTTTGGCCAGAGTGTTAAGGATGCGATTAGTCAGGCTTTCAATTTCACTATTGAGCACATCCGTACAATTTTGGCGAAAATTGAGAGCGTCGCTTGGGTTTCCTAACAAGAGTTGATAGGTTAATTCTTGGCCATTTCTCCAATAGATGAGGGGCTCAGAACATTGATCACCTAAGGGAGGATAGCGCCTTGTTTGCCAAGTGTTATTGAAGTCGCCTTGGTCGCTAAAAACAAATTTGTGCTCTTCAAATTGGCCATTCAATCTTTTGGTCCATTGGTTCGCATTGACAGTAAAAAAACTCTGCAAGGTCGTGTCAGCAAAGGGGATGTGAATTGAAAATATCTGCCCCTCTAGGGAGTCCCATGTTTCAAGCGGGAGCTCCCAACTAAATAAATCACTATGTGAAATAAAGTTGGCGCTGTTGTGGGACACGGTCAATGTGTAGGGAGTTGTGCCTCTAAAATGGTATGATAGTCTTTGTACTTTCATCCCTCTGGCATCGCTAAAGTTTTGGATACAGGCCTTAAAGAGCAAAGGCAATTCGACACCTTGGTATTGTCTACAATCTGGGCCAACGGGAGTAATGATAAATTCGCGATTCAGGCGAAAAAAGAAAGGGCGCAGGCCTTCAAATATTCCCACCACTACGTCATTGGGAGAAAGGGAGTCGGCCATTATTTTGTTTTGGATTTGGGCGTGGCCATTGGCCATGCTCAAAGTCAGAATGGCGGCGCTTGTGATGATGAAGCGGCGGAGTCTGGTGAAGTTAGATATATTCATGCACTACTCCCCACTACTCGGCAGGACGATTATCTTCAATTCGCAACAGACCTGCTTCAATGGCCTCTAGGGCCTTGCGAACAAAATTTCTAACTAGGTTGATATCAGTATTGTTCAACAATTGAATTTGCGCCAATTCAAGCTCTTCTTTGAAACGATTTTGTTGAATCCGGCCGACGGAAAATTGCGCCTTGGGAAAGTAATACATGTGGTAATCAATAATGTTTCGAATTCTCGTTAATCCTTTTTCAACGGCATTTTCCTGTAATTTGAATTGAAATTGTTGGCGTGAAATAAAACCATCGGCAGTACTCCGGTAGTTCACTATTTGGTCTGGACCGGCACTGGTGGTGGTCGCAATTTGCCAAGCTTCAATGGAGCCCACGGGGATTTCTCGCTCTACGGTACTATTGTAATAGGGCATGCGGTATTCAAACTTAAACGGATAAAATGTGTAGCGTTTGTAGAGACGACCCGAATCCCATTGCAAGATGCTTTTCATAAAATCTTGGGAAAATAATCGCACCATTTCAAGCATCCCTTCCCCTTCGTTGCTGGACTGGACAGAAATAATCTCTTCATTGCGTCCATTGGTAAGCTGGTAGCTCGAGAAGGTCGTTCCTGGATCTAGATTAAGGCGACGTTTGCCGCGGCGAAAATCACTATCACTTGGAATGGAAGGATTGCTGCCGCGCCTGACTATCATCTCGGTCAAATTAATGTTGCCACTACAATCGCGGTAATGAATTCTTTCCACCGTTTCGAATTGACTTGGGCCCAATTCTTTTTTGTTTAAAAAATAGTCGATCGCTGACAATACCGATCGAGCAGGGGCCTTGTTAAAAGAACAATCCATTTCTTGGCTAGCAAGAAATTGCCAGCGACCAGCATTTTTTTGGACAATAAAATTATCAAACAGACCTAGCACCAGTCGTTCTAAAGGCGACCTAAATTCGTAAACCAGTGAATCGATGTCGAGGGTGCCCGGAATATTCACATTCACCAAATTGGGGCGAGTGGCATTGGCCGCTTTTGCTTCAGGAATTGCAAGCAACCATGCAGTGAAAGCAATTCCTAAACAAAGCAAAGAAATTTTCAAACCTTTGAGCATGGAAATATCCACTACTTTAAAAATTCATTGGTGGCAGGGTTGTAAAAAAGATTTTTCTTGGCAGGAAAAAGGGTCCTCTTGCCAAAAGGTTTTACCGTCACCTTAAGCTTTACGATATGCGCTTGCAATTGAGCGACTGGTAAATCATCTAGTTTGATGCCTGTAAGCATGAGTGATTCTAAAGTTCTAACTTCTTTTTGTTTAAAGCCTTTGGTGGTGATGGTGACTTCAACATTCTTTTTAATATTGTCAGGGCGGGCAAATTGTTTATCTAGTTTTACATAAAGCAAGCGATCTCCTGAAAGACCTAATTTACTAAAGGCCTGCAGGCTTTGCGCCATAACCTTAAGTGGAACTTCATCGTTTGGCATGGCCTGGATTTCTTCTTTGGTAAAATTGGCCTTGCTTTCAAGTAAGCGAAGCTCGCGATTGTGGGCCACGAATTCTTGAAAGCTATAAGCTTGGGCGCGCATGACGATCATAAGTTTTGCACTTGATTTTCCACTGTCAACGCTGAGAGGAAGACCTAAGGCCATATTGCGGCGAAGTTCAAATGTGTTGGTACTTACAACCACTGAGCTCACACCATTAACTAAATAAAGTTCTGGGTTATTGATGGAAAGCACGGCCACGCGTGGCCCATTAGCAATACCTTGAGGAACTTCAACGCCGTAGCTGAGCGAGAAATCTTTGACCAGGACTTGGTTTGCATCATTGCGGTTCACAGAAACGGTGCCGCCCAATTTCAATCCGGCTTCTTGTTCCTTAGAAACACCGGCGGTTGGTGACACAAATATTTGGGTTAGATTGGAGTAGCTCAAACTAGAAAAATTTGGAATCACTTGTTGAACAGTGGTAATGCGACTCACGCGATTATAAATGCGTTGGCCAGACAGTGCAACGCTAAGAGAATAGGAGCCAATGCCGAAGCTTAAATTAAGTCCTGCGGCGGCAGGGTCTGTGCTGGCGCCATTATTAGACAAG
>Ga0172376_10003424_pt1 | contig 18728 bp, 11 predicted proteins | sample Lak35m_FD_121114 | JGI IMG/M metagenome (GOLD analysis project Ga0172376, IMG submission 121114) | Freshwater microbial communities from Kabuno Bay, South-Kivu, Congo - kab_092012_35m | ecosystem: Environmental > Aquatic > Freshwater > Lake | place: Democratic Republic of the Congo: South-Kivu... | reverse complement strand
GGTTTCTTCGATGAGAGCTTCGCGAGGGAGGATCACTCCATCCGTCCGATGTACCGGGAGACGGCGGATTACTTCGCCAACCTCTCGGACGACCGCATGAAGTCGAGCCTCCGATCGCTCGAGCGGACCTTCCTGAAGCAAGGGGTGACTTTCACGGTCTATTCGGACGGGCAGGGGACGGAGCGGATCTTTCCCTTTGATCCCTTTCCCCGCATCATTCCCGCCGATGAGTGGGCAACCATCGAACAGGGCCTCCGGCAGCGGATCGAGGCGCTGAACTTGTTTCTCAAGGACATCTATTCCGACCGTCGCATCCTCAAGGAGGGGATCGTGCCGGAAGAGTTGATCAAGACTTCGAAACACAATCGTGCGGAGTTCGCCGGGGTGAAGTTGCCGCACGATACCTATATTCACATCTGCGGCACCGACCTCATCCGTGACAACGACGGCCGCTATTGCGTGCTGGAGGACAACGGGCGCTGCCCCTCGGGCGTCTCCTACATGCTCGAGAATCGACTCGCGATGAAGCGGACCTTTCCCGACCTTTATCGGAAACTCAACGTCGAGCGGGTCGCCGACTATCCGACAGAGTTGCTCAAGACTCTGCGCTCCGTCTCTCCGCGACAACAGGATACCCCGGTGTGCGTGCTTCTGACGCCGGGCCAATTCAACAGCGCCTATTTCGAGCACACCTTCCTCGCTCAGCAGATGGGCATCGAGATCGTCGAGGGGCGCGACCTCCTCGTGGAGAACGACCGGGTCTACATGCACACGACGCGTGGGCTGGTGCAGGTCGACGTGATCTACCGCCGCATCGACGACGACTTCCTCGATCCACGTTTTTTCCGCCGCGATTCCATCCTCGGTGTCCCCGACCTGATGCGCGCGTATCGTGCCGGGAACGTGACCCTGGTGAACGCGGTTGGCACCGGGGTGGCTGACGACAAGGCGACCTATGCCTACGTTCCCGACATGATCCGTTTCTATCTCTCGGAGGAGCCGGTTCTCCCAAACATCGAGACCTACTTGGGAAGCCGGCCCGATGAACTGGTCTACATGATCGAGAACATGGACAACCTCGTCGTGAAGGCGGTCGACGAGGCGGGAGGTTACGGGATGCTGATCGGTCCCGCCGCGACGAGGGAGCAGGTGGCCGACTTTCGCGACAAGGTGCGGGCCAATCCCCGTGGCTACATCGCCCAGCCCGTGATCTCGTTGTCGCGGCATCCCACCTTCTGCGACGGGAAACTCGAGGGCAGGCACATCGACCTTCGTCCCTTTGTCCTGACCGGCAAGGAAACGGTCGTGATTCCCGGCGGCCTCACCCGCGTCGCCCTGAGAAAGGGATCGCTTGTTGTGAATTCTTCCCAAGGTGGCGGCAGCAAGGACACGTGGGTGCTGCGCGCCTCTCCGCCTGTCGAGACGTGAGTGGCGGGGTGAAACCGGAAATTTGGAAACTCGAATTTAATACCTGACAGACCCCTTCATGCTCTCCCGTGTCGCCGAAAACCTTTATTGGATGAGCCGCTCCATCGAGCGGGCCGACAATCTCGCCCGTCTCGTCACGGCGCATCAAAACGAATTGCTCGATGCCACTTCGGACCTGACTGGCGAACACGAGTGGCACCCTCTTCTTGAGGTGACCTCGATGGGCGACGAGAAATCGAGCGAGGATGTGGTCACTTACATGGTCAGTTCGAAGGAGAACTCCGACAGTGTCCTCAACTGCGTTTTTCAGGCCCGCGAGAATGCCCGCGCCGTGCGTGACCAGATCTCTGAGGAAATGTGGGTGGAGCTGAACGCTCTTTGGCTCGACCTGAAACAGATCCCTGACTCGGATCCCGAGCGGCACGGCCGCATTTGCGAGGCGACGGTGCGGTCCTCTCTTCTCTTCCGCGGCATCGTCAATACCTCGCTTCCCCGCACGGATGTATGGGCTTTCGTGCAGCTCGGCGAGTACATCGAACGGGCCGACAAGACAAGCCGTATCGTTGATCTGCCGCATTTCCTTCCGGCCCACGAGGCGGCGCCGGCGTGGAACACGATGCTGCGGGCCTGCACCGCGACCGCGGAGTATCGTCACCGCTTTGGCGGGGAGGTCGATGCCGCGAACGCCTCGATGCTCCTGCTCTTTTCGACCACGTTCCCGAGGTCGGTTCGTTTCTGCGTGCGCAAAATGGACGAGCTCCTCCATCAAATCTCCGACACCGACGAGGGCGAGTATCTCAACGAGGCCGAGCGGGCCACCGGTGCCTTGCTCGCGCGCCTGAATTTCGCCGGCGTCGAGGAGATCGGTCAACTCGGTCTCCATGAGTATGTGGACTCCGTGCAGGTCGACCTGAACCGGATCGGCCATGAGATCTCGCAGCGGTATTTTCTCCTTCGTCGCGATGCTCCGCCCGCGAGTGCCGAGGATTATGTCAATAGCCGCATGCAGGCTCAGGTCAGCATGCAGCAGTGACCTCTTCCATGGAGTGTCGAAGTCCGGATCGTGAAAGCCGGGAGTTCCGAAAGCTCTGCCGCTGAAATCTGAACCCTAAAAACCCTTCATGTCGATCCAAGCGGCCCTTTACCACCGGACCACCTACACCTTCGACCGGGAGATCTCGCTTTTCCCGCATGTCGTCAGGTTGCGCCCGGCGGCCCATTGCCGGACCCCGATTCTTTCCTATTCCCTGAGAGTCGAGCCAGAGGTGCATTTCATCAACTGGCAGCAGGACCCCTTCGGTAATTTCCTCGCACGCCTCGTCTTTCCAGAGAAGACGAGGAAGCTCGAGATCGTCGTCGATCTCGTGGCCGAGATGACTTCAGTCAATCCCTTCGACTTCTTTCTTGAAGAAGCATCGGAGAGCTTTCCCTTTTCCTATGGGCCTTGCCTCATCGCGGAGCTGGCACCCTACCTCGTGCGCAGCGACCCGGACCCGGGGCTTGACGCACTGGCGCGAGAGTGGATGCCGGTGGATCCCCTCCGAACGATCGATTTTCTAGTCTCGGTGAACCAGCGGGTTCAGGAGTTGATCCGTTACCGGATTCGGATGGAGCCCGGAGTCCAGACCTGCGGGGAGACGCTCTCTCTGAAGTCGGGCTCCTGTCGCGACTCCGCGTTTCTCCTCGTGCAGCTCTTCCGCGTGATGGGGCTCGCGGCTCGTTTTGTCTCGGGCTACCTCGTGCAACTGGTGCCGGATGAAAAGCCGATTGCGGGGCCCGAAGGGCCGGTCTCCGATTTCACCGACCTGCACGCCTGGACCGAGGTCTACATCCCCGGAGCAGGCTGGATCGGGCTCGATCCGACTTCCGGACTCTTCGCCGGCGAAGGGCACATCCCGCTTGCCTGCACGCCCGAGCCATCGAGCGCCGCGCCGTTGACGGGAGCGGTCGAGCCTTGCGAGACGAAATTCGATTTCGCCAACAACGTCACCCGACTGCGCGAGGACGCGAGGGTGACGAGACCATACGCTGAAAACGAATGGGCCGCGATCGATTCACTCGGCCGCGCTGTCGATGCCCGTCTCGTCAGGGGCGACGTGCGTCTGACGATGGGAGGCGAGCCGACCTTTGTCTCCATCGACGACGTGGATGGCGACGAGTGGAACACCACGGCCGACGGCGAACGGAAGCGGACCCGCGCGATCGACCTGACCTGCCGTCTCCGTGAGGCCTTCGCCCCGGGCGGCATGATCTGGTTCGGGGAAGGGAAATGGTATCCGGGCGAACCGGTGCCGCGCTGGGCCTACGGGATCTTCTGGCGGAAGGATGGCTACCCGATGTGGCGCTCGATCACGACTCTCGCCGATCCTTCCAAGCCGGGACATTACGGCTACGAAGAGCCCGGAATCCTCGCCCGTGGCATCGCCGAGGTCCTCGGAATTCCGCAGGAGAACGCCATTCCCGCGCTCGAGGATGTCGAATACTACCGATGGCGAGCCTCGACCCTTCCTCACTTCGAGACGGAGACGGAGGCCTCCGAGGATGACTCCCTCGAACGCCGTACCCTCGCCGCTCTTGGAAAACGCGGTCTCGAGGTGCCGAGCGGCTATGTGCTGCCGGTCTACCATCACAAAACGACAAAGCGTTGGGCCGGGGTGCGCTGGCAACTGAAGCGTGGCAATCTTTATCTGATCCCGGGTTCCTCCGCGATGGGGTTTCGCCTGCCGCTGGACTCGATCCGCAAGGCGACGAAGGAGGACCTCCTCAAGGAGCGCATGCCGCTGAAGGACGTTTTCCCCAAACTCGCCCCCGATCCGCTCAGCCGCTACGATACGGTCGCCCCGGTGACGGATGATGGATGGGTTCCCCGGACGGCCCTTGCCGTGGAGATGCGCGAGGGCAGGCTCCATGTCTTCTTTCCGCCGACCGCGACCCTCGAGGCGTATCTCGAGTTGCTCGCCGCCGTTGAAATGGCGGCGACGAGGGCGAATCTCACCGTCGTAATCGAGGGCTACGAGGCACCCCACGATCCCCGCATCGAGCGGCTCAAGGTGACTCCGGATCCCGGAGTGATCGAAGTGAATATTCATCCTTCGGCCTCCTGGGACGAGTTGGTTTCGCGCACAACGACGCTCTACGAACAGGCGCGCCTCGCCCGTCTCGGCGCGGAAAAGTTCATGCTCGACGGAAGGCACAGCGGCACGGGAGGAGGAAATCACGTCGTCATCGGAGGCCGGACCCCGGCTGACAGTCCGTTCCTGCGACGTCCCGATCTTCTCGCCAGTCTCATCGCCTATTGGCAGAATCACCCGGGCCTTTCCTACCTCTTTTCCGGTCTTTTTATCGGCCCCACGAGCCAGGCTCCGCGTGTCGACGAGTCGCGGGATGATCGTCTGTATGAACTCGACATCGCCCTCGCGACGCTGCGGCGCGGGGTCGATCCTCCCTGGATGATCGATCGCATCCTGCGGCATCTGCTCACCGACCTGACCGGCAACACTCATCGAGCCGAATTCTGCATCGACAAGCTCGCCTCTCCCGATTCCGCGAGCGGTTCGCTGGGCCTGTTGGAGCTGCGCGCCTTTGAGATGCCACCGCACCGGCGGATGGCGCTCGTGCAGTGCCTTCTGGTGCGCTCGCTCATTCTCCTGTTCTGGGAGAAGCCGTATCGCCACTCCTCGGTCCGATGGGGCACGGGATTGCACGATCGTTTCATGTTGCCGCATTATGTGTGGGAGGATCTGGTGGGTGTTTGTGAGGATCTCAAGGCGGGAGGGATCGACTTTGAGATCGAGTGGTTGCGTCCTTTTCTCGAGTTCCGCTTCCCCAAGTTCGGGGCGGTGCACCATCAGGGCATCGACCTCGAGCTGCGCGGTGCGCTCGAGCCCTGGCACGTCCTTGGCGAAGAATCGACCAGCCAAGGCACGTCGCGCTTCGTCGATTCGTCGCTCGAGCGGCTCCAGGTGCGGGTCAACGGCCTCACCGAAGGGCGTCACCTCGTCCTCTGCAACGGCCACCGCGTGCCCTTGAATCCTTCGGGGCGGAACGGCGAGTGGATCGGTGGGGTGCGTTTCAAGGCGTGGGATCCGCCGTCTGCCCTGCATCCCATGATCGGGGCTCAGGTGCCGCTCGTCTTCGATATTGTCGACACCTTCAATCGCCGGTCAATCGGGGGATGCGTTCATCACGTGAGCCACCCGGGTGGGCGCAGTTTCGAAGCCTTTCCAGTGAATGCGCGGGAGGCCGAGTCGCGCCGGGTGGCGCGCTTCTGGAACGAAGGCCACAGTGCCGGATTCATCGAAACGGGAGCGGTCGGTTGGAGGCACGGTGGACAGGATGCGCCGAGCCATCACTTCGAGGAAAACGCCGGCGGAGCCGAGATCCTCGTCGTGCCGCCGGAGACCATCAGTGGTGAATTCCCCAAAACCTTGGATTTGCGCCGTGCTTCCCATTTGCAAGTCGATGAAATGGACTAGCTTTGCAGATGAGTGGGATCGCGACGCCCCCATTGGGTTTCATCAACGTGAAAGTGCCTCCTGAATTGTATTCGAGCAGGAAGGGCTTTCGTGACGAGGCCTTGAGCCCCGATGGCTTTCCCATGCAGGGGTGGGGCGAGTTTTTCGAGTCCTACCAGCGCCATGGCGCCGAAGGATTGTCGGAGTGGCGCGAGATCGCCTTGCGCATTTCTCGCGATCGCGGTCTGGCCTACCGTCCTGACCGGGGAGAGGGACCGCACTGGTCGCTGGACCCCATTCCCTGGATCTTCTCATCGGAGGAATGGCGGGGGATCGAAGCGGGAGCGGCTCAGATGTTGCGTCTCTCATCGGCTATTCTCAGCGACCTTTATGGTCCCCAGACTTTGCTCGATCGAGGCTTGATCCCGGCGACGATCATCCTGGGACATCGTGGCTTTTTGCGAGCCCTTCACGATTTCCCCCCCGGCAAGCAAATCACGGGACTTGGGCTGACCGCCTTTGACCTCGCCCGCGGTCCCGGCGGCAGCAATTACCTCCTCAACGGACGATTCGACTGTCCTTATGGCCTTGGCGTCGCGCTAGAGAATCGCACCGTCGTCAACCGTGTCCTTCCGAACCTGTTCCGCCGTTGCCAGGTCCGGCGTATCGGATACTTTTTTAATGAGTGGTTCAACTACCTCGCCGAGTGTTCGCCGAACCGGGCGGAGAATCCCCGAGTGGTCATTCTCGACTCGGATCATGGGAGCGAGAGTTCCGAGATCGGTTTCCTCGCCAACTACTGCGGCATCACCCGCGTCCTGCCGTCGGATCTGACGGTGCGAAACGGAAGCGTCTGGCTCAAGGCCCTCAGTGGTCTGATGCCTGTCGATGTCGTCTGGAAAGCCACCCATGGCCGCGATCTCGATCCGCTTGAGGCGAATTGGCGCCTTACCGACGAGGGTGTTCCGGGAATCTTCGAGGCGATCCGCCGTGGGACCGTTGCCGTCGCCAGTCATCCCGGGGCCGAGGTCCTCCAAAGCCCGGGCCTTTTCCCTTTCCTCCGCAAACTCTCCCGAGAGCTGCTCGGCGAGGATCTCCTGGTTGCTCCGGCCGAGACCTGGTGGTGCGGTGATGCTTCGTCGAGGCAACACGTTCTCGAGAATCTCTCCGGCATGGTCATCAAATCGGTGGGGCATCATCGGGACTTCAGGACGCGCTACGGGCAGAGACTTTCAGCGGTCGAGTTGGCTGACCTCCGCGCCCTCATCGAAGCCGATCCAGACCGTTACGTCGGCCAGGAGGAACTGCAAATCTCCACCGTGCCCACCTCGCAGGGGGGCGGGCTCATGCCTCGCGGAGCAGTGATGCGATGCTTCGCTTTTCTCGACTCGAAGGGCGATCCCCGCGTGATGCCCGGCGGCCTGGGGCGCGTCAGCACCGCTGAAGGAGTCATCATATCGACGCGGGAGTCGGGTGATTCGAAAGACATCTGGGTGCGCTCTCTCGCACCGGATGCCCCCATCAGCATCGAGCGACGCCTCGAGCAGTCGCGGGCCATCAGTCCCGAGGTGGTGCCGAGCCGGCGTGGCGAGAATCTCTACTGGGCGGGGCGATACGGCGAGCGCACCGACTCGATCGCGCGCTTCGCGACTCGTCTTGTCACCGGACGCACCGCCGGCTTTTCCTACGGGCGCAATCTTGAGGCGATGCACGAGAAGACTCTCGTCGATGCCCTGTTCCGCGTCTTCGAGGCCGATTCGCTGATCAAAACGGTAACCGATCCAGACAAGCGCCTCTCGCTGATCCTTTCGGACCCAGACTGTCCCGCCGGAGTCGGACCGAACGTGAGCCGCTTTTACAGGGCCTGCATGGCAGCCCGCGAGGAGTGGTCCCTCACGTCCATTCTCGCGATCGAGTCGGCCAAGAGCCGGTGGTTCGCGGGGACCGCGGGAGACTTCGAGTCGCCCTATCGCTACGAAAACGAGCTTGAGAATCTCGCCCTTCACCTCGCCGCCTTCCACGGGTTGAATCTCGATTCGATGACTCGCGATGAGGCCTGGGGGCTGCTCGATGCAGGCTGCCGGATCGAGCGTATGTCCATCCTCGTCAGCCTGCTCGCGTTCATCCTCGAGGTCGATGAACCGGCTTCGATGGGAACCCTGTTGATTGAGTCTGTCCTGTTCGTTTCCGACAGTCTCGGGACCTATCAGAGCAAGTTTCACTCCGTCCCGACCACCGACCGTGCCCTGCTCTTGCTTCTCGGCGAGGAGGATTACCCGCGTTCGATGCACTACCTGCTCGAGCGTCTCGAAACGGTGCTGCAAAAACTAAAAACTCCCACTCGCAGCGCTTCCCCTCACGACCGGGTCGCGGCCCTCCGCCTCGACCTGGCGACCTTTCTCATCCTGCTCAAGGACGGGGAGGAATTCGGCCCTGAAAAGCAGCGGGAAGCGCTCGTCTTCCTCGATTCCATCGGGACGAGGCTCAACGAGCTTCATGATTACATCACCACCACATGCTTCAGCCATGTCGGCTACCAAGGTTGAAGCGGGAGAGACTCGATGAATCAGGTTCGCTACCGCATCCGTCACCGCACCGCCTACACCTATTCGGGCAGAATCGACCTGTATCACAGCCTTGCCCACCTCCGCCCTCGCGAGGACGAAGGACAGGAGACTCTCGCGCACCGTATCGAGGTCATCCCCGAGCCCAAAGTCCGAGCCGAGCGGCGTGATTGCTTTGGGAATATCACCAACTATTTCTCGATCGAGCAGTCGCACGACTTTCTCGAGGTCATCGCCACGACCACCGTCTTGCGGCCCGAGCACGCTGCGAATCTCCCCGACTCGAAGGTCGCGTGGAATGATCTCGTGGTCGCGCCAAGTCAGAAGGACGCATCGGGTGTGCGCCTCGCCAACTACCTGCTGCCCACTCCGGCCTTTCCCTCCTTCGCCTCGGTGTCTGGATTTCTCGCACCCTCCCTCGTCCCGGGGCGAGATACCATGGCACTTGTGAACGAGGTGATGGGCCGGATTTTCAACGAGTTCGACTATGTTCCCGGTGCCACTGAAACCGGCACACCGCTCGAGACCGTGGTGCAGCAGCGTGCGGGGGTTTGTCAGGATTTTTCCCATGTGATGATCGCGGCCCTGCGGACGATTGGCATTCCGGCCCGTTATGTGAGCGGATATCTTGAGACCCAGCCGCCGCCAGGCAAGGCGAAGCTTCAGGGAGCCGATGCAAGCCATGCGTGGGTGGAGGCGTGGACGCCTGCGACGGGCTGGGTGGGATTCGATCCGACCAACAATCTTCTGCCCACCTCCCGCCACGTGAAGATCTGCCACGGACGCGACTATTTCGACGTTCAGCCGCTCAAGGGTATCTTTCTTGGCACGGGAACGCAGGGCCTGCACGTCGAAGTGGATGTGGAGCGGATGTAGCAGCGGAAGTCTCATCCAAAGGACGGCCTTGTCCGTGGGCCACCTCTCCTTGCGGGCCCGGGCTTAACCGCTCCGGCTTTCCCCAGGCGGGTGCCTCCGACCGGATGACTCAAGTTCTCGACGAGTTGCCGAAAATACCCGACCGTGGGAGTTTCATCGCAACCATGATCCGCGACCCTTCTCCCCTCCGCATCGGCCTCATCGGCATGGACACCTCCCACGTCCCGGCCTTCACCAAGCTTTTCCACGATCCGGTCGCATCGGGCGACTTGGCCGGATTCCGCGTTGTCGCCGGGTTTCCCGACGGCAGCGACACGCCAATGAGCCGCGATCGCATCGAGGGATTTACGAACGAAGCCCGGGACCTTGGCGTCGAGATTGTCGATTCGATCGAGACCTTGATCGAGCGTTGTGACCGTCTCATGATCCTCAGTGTCGATGGACGCATTCATCTCCGGCAGGCGAAGGCGCTTTTCGGGGCGGGCAAGCCGGTTTTCGTCGACAAGCCGGTCGCTGGCTCGCTGGCCGAGGCGGTGGCCCTTTACGGACTCGCCGAGCGTTTGGGCCTGCCCTGTTTCTCAGCGTCCTCGACGCGTTTCGGGCCGAAAATCGTCGATCCGGCCTGGAGGGAGGAAACAGGAGCCGTTTTTGGCGTCACGAGCTGGGGGCCACTCGCCTACCAAGCGGGCCAACCGGAACTGTTTTTCTATGGCATCCATGGCATCGAGGCTCTCTTCACCGCGATGGGCCCCGGATGCGAGTCGGTCACGCGGGTGAAAACACCCGTGCACGAGATCGTCACCGGGGTCTGGAGCGATGGACGCGTCGGCGTTTATCGCGGTCTCTTGCAGGGGGCGAAACCCTACGGTCTCACCATTCATGGGGAGAAGGCCGTGGTGAATCTCATCGAGGAACCCTCGTATGAGACGCTCTGCCGTGAGATCGGCCGCTTTTTCAAGTCCGGCGTGCCGCCCGTGAGCCCCTCCGAGACCCTCGAGATCTGCGCCTTCATGGAGGCGGCGGAAGAGAGCCTGAAAAGAGGAGGGGCCCCGGTGCGGTTGGCCGAGGTCGTGGAGCGGGCGAGGACCTGAGCTTGAAAAGAGCCTTGGTTTGGACGCAAGATCGGACCGACTGCGGGCTTTCCCGGTCTCCGCTTTTCGGTTACCGTGCCCTCAGAGTTTCATGAAAACACCCACGCCCTACCTGATCGGATTCGCCGGATTGATCGCCCTTTCCTCCCTTTCGGCCTCCAATTGGCCGCAGTGGCGGGGGCCCGACGGCACGAGCCTGGCCTCGCCGGGAGAGTATCCGACGACGTTTTCGCCTTCCGAGAACGTGCTTTGGAAAGTGAAGCTTCCCGGGATCGGCAGCAGCACGCCCGCCGTCTGGGAGGATCGGATTTTCGTCACCTGTGGCATCGCTGGAGAAGACGGCATCATCGCCTACGACTGGAACGGCGCCGAGATCTGGCGTGAAACTCTCGGGCCGGAGCGTGCCGGCAAACACAAGAACGGAAGCGGGTCGAATCCCTCGCCGATCACCGACGGGAAAAACCTCGTCGTCTATTACAAAAGTGGCACGGTCGCCTCACTCACCCACGAAGGGAAGGTGAACTGGAAAACCAATCTGCAGGAACAGTTTGGCGAGGACACCCTCTGGTGGGATCTTGGCAGCTCGCCGGTCTTTGCCGCGGGGAACATCGTGATCCCGGTGATGCAGGAGGGCGATTCCTACGTGGTCGCCCTCAATCCCGCCGATGGCACGGTGGTCTGGCAGGTCGACCGCACCTTCCCGGTGCAGAAGGAAACGGGTCAGTCCTACACGACGCCTTATCTCACGACGATCGAAGGGGTCGAGACCCTCGTGATCTGGGGCGCGGACCGCCTCACCGGTCACGATCCGAAGGATGGCAGGACGCTCTGGACCTGCGGCGGTTTCAATCCCGAGGACAAGGCGATGTGGCGTGTCATCGCCTCACCCGGTTTCGTCGATGGCATCGCGGTGGTGCCCTACGGACGCACCAAATACACCGCGGGCGTCAAACTCGGTGGCAGGGGAGACATCACCGCGACGGCCCGTCTCTGGGAACGCAGCGATCTCGGTTCCGATTGCCCGACTCCGGTGGGCCGCGACGGCAAGGCCTACCTGCTGACCGACCGCGGCGAGATCCACTGCCTCGATGCGAAGACCGGAAAGGATCTCTGGAAGGGGGCGATCCCCCGGGCCTCGGCGAATTTCTACTCGTCGCCCATCCTCGCCGGCGATCTCCTCTACGCCGCCCGCGAGGACGGCATGGTCGCTGTGGTGAAGGTGGGCGAAGCGGGCATGGAAGTGCTCTCGCAGAACGAGATGGGCGAGCGTATCGCCGCCGCTCCCGTGCCGGTGAGCAACAAGCTGCTCGTCCGTGGCATTGATCACCTCTTTTGCCTTGGTTCGAGGTGAGACAACGGAGGCAAGCCGCCCACCGCACCGATGAAACGCGCCCTTCTTACCTGGTTCCTCCTCTCCGCATCGTCTGCGATTGCGGATGAACTCAAGCTCGAGCAGAGGGAGGATCGCCTTGTCATCACCGATGACTTGGCCCCGGTGGCCGAATATGTCTTCAAGGATGCGAAGATACTCCGCCCCTACTTTGCGAACGTCCACGTCCCCGGGGGGCTCCGGGTGACGCGGACCCATCCGCCCGATCCTGACAAAGATGCCACCGATCATGCCGACATGCATCCGGGGATCTGGTTCGGATTCGGGGATGTTTCAGGACATGATTTCTGGAGAAACAAGGGTCGCATCGTCCACGAACGGTTCTTGCTCGAGCCTGCGGCGACGGCGGACCGTGTTTCGGTCTCGACCGTTTCGTCGATGCAGGGGCAGGACGGGATGAAACTCGCCAAGGTCCTCGGTGCCTTCATTCTCTCCCGGCTCCCCGACGGATGGCGGCTTGATTGGAACCTGCGGATCACTCCTCTGGTCGACGGATTCGCCTTCGGTGATCAGGAGGAGATGGGCCTCGGCGTGCGTGTTGGGACGCCGCTCACCGAGAAGGAAGGGGGAGTCATCACCAACAGCGAACACCAGTCGACCGCATCCGCGACCTGGGGGCAGCCTGCGGCTTGGTGCGACTACTCCGGAAAGGTCGACGGCAAGCGGGTCGGCGTGCTGCTCGTGCCAGGCTCGGGCAATCCGCACGCCAGTTGGTGGCACAACCGCGACTACGGAGTGCTCGTCGCGAATCCGTTCGGCCGCAAGGCGATGAAGCAGGGCGAAGAAAGTCGTATTGTGGTGAAGAAGGGCGAATCCTACTCCTTCAATCACACCGCCTATCTCTACGCGATCGATTCCGCTGGAAAGCCGGCCTGGGAGAGATACCTCCGTTGAAGTTCCGATGATGAGAATCCCCGTCGTTCTTTTGCTGTCGTGCCTCGTTCCTTTTGTGGGACGCGGCGACATACCCGCCGAACCGATCGCGAAACCTGGCGGGGTGATTTTCTCCGATGACTTCGTCAGCGGGAACGCCGAATGGAAGCCGGTGATTCCGTCCTTCGAGGTGAAAGACGGTGTGCTTCGCGTCTGGCAGACCCGCAATGATCACGGGGCCGTATGAAGAGTTTCCTGATTTCCGTCGCGACTCTTATGGTTTTGTCAGGAGCAGTCGCGGCTCCGCCTTCATTCTCCGTCGCCGACTATCCCTCGATCCAGGCGGCGCTGGATGCGAATCCGGGCAAGGTCCTCGAAGTGCCGCCGGGTGACCACGAAATCTCGGAGAAGATCCGCTTGCGGGGCGACGGCAGCGGTCTCGCCGGTTCGGGAAGGATCATCCAGATCAACCCCGACCAGCCACATCTCGAGATCGAGGATGCCGTCGCCGTGGCGGTGACGGACCTCACCCTCGTCCGCCCCGAAGGAAAAACCGAAACCCGGCACGAGGCCATCGTCGCGATCCGTTGCCGGGACCTCGTCATCGAGAATGTCCGTGTCCTCGACAACTGGTCCAACGCCGGCACGATCTCCCTGCGCGAGTGCCGCGATGCGCGGATCAGCCATTGTCTTGTCCGCAACTACATGCGCATCAGCATCGACGACCGCACCGCGAGCGGGGACTGGGGGTATGCGTTTCGTTGCACGGACGGCACCGCGATCAGTCTCGACCGCAGCAGCGGGTGCCTCATCGAGGGCAACCGGATCGTCGAAGAGCGGCTCGTGCCGACGAAGGACGTGCGTGATCAACACGGTCTCGGCGATTTCGTAAAGAAGAACCCGGTGAAGGGAAAGATCGTCAACGACGTGATGTGGAATGCCGACTACACCGATGCTTGGCAGCAGGGCTCGGCGATCGTGGTCAACGCGCCGAAGGAAAGTTCGATGACACGACTCCTCGGCAACCAGATCGAAAACGCCGCCCAGGGCATCGACCTTCATAGTGATCAGGTCATCGTCGCGAACAATCTCGTGGTGAATGCCTTCATCGGCATGAAGGCGATGCACGGATCGCGCAATGTCCTCATCACCGGCAACCAGTTCGTGCGAAACAGCCTCTGGGCGATCGGCCTGATGCCCGGCACGGGTGCGGATGCGGGGAACTCCGACGGGGGATCGATCGTGGCGAACAACCTGATTTCCCAGTTTGGCCACGGCGACGCCGCCTGGATTTGGGGTAGAGAGCGTTCTCCCTTCAAGTTCGACAACGGGCAGGAGCCCGACGATCCGCCACTGCGCGATGTGCTGGTGCAGGGAAACGTCGTCGATTGCATCGGAGAGCCGCTGTTTCGTTACGCTGTCATTGTCGCCGGCGGCGATGATGGACCCGAAGGCCTGCGTTTCGCGAACAACCTCTTCGCCCCGGGGCGCGACGGGGTGGCGAACGTGGAGTTGCCGCCTTGAACGAACCCGGCCGCCTATGTGGCGCGGGCTGGAAGCCCAGGCCCTGGATCACTTCACGGCCGCCTTCTTTTTGGTCACCTTTTTGGTAGCGACTTTCTTCGCCGCCGCCTTCTTGGCGGGAGCGGCACCGCCGTCGTCGACCTTGACGGTCTTGGTCTTCGCATTTTCGCGGGGCGGGAATTCCCAGGCGAGCATGCGTTTGCCTTTCAGGTTGCAGACAAGGGCGGCGGAGAAGGGACGACCCTTCTTGCTGATCCACTTGTCGATGACGTCGGTCTTGAGCTCTTGGAAATATTTGATCGCCTGGTCGCGAGGGATCGCAAATTTGCACATCTCCCTGGCGAGGCGGGCTTTGCAGCCGTCGCCAGCGACCCTCCGGTCGCAGATGTAGCTGCCAGGGGTCTCGTAGATCTCGCCTCTTTCGCAGGCAGGGCACTTGCAGAGTCGGTTTTCGGGGAGGATGGCCTCGGCCTCGGCCTCTTCTTCCGGGGACTTTTCGAAGACAAAAGAGGCCTTGAGTCCGGTCTTCTTGTCCTCCTGTAGCTCGACAGCGGCATCGAAGGGCATCTTGAAGCGGTTCACGAACCCGGTGAGTGGCCCGACGTGCCGGGTCGTGAGCAGGGTCTTCGCCTCTTCCTCGGATAGGGGGCGACTCGCGATGACCTTGGAAAGGGAGAATTTACAGTCGGGCTGCCTGCACTTGTAGCGGCCGTCGTCCTGCCCGAGCGAGGGCGCGCCGCAGCCCGGGGCGGGGCAGGGGACGGGGAACTCGGGCCATTCCCGCTCAACGGCGTTGCGGGCGTAGTCTTTTGCGGTCGCGACGACATTGCTGGTGAGATCGCGGATCTCGCGCATGAAAGTCGAGCGATCGAGCTTGCCCTGCTCCATCTGCTTCAGCTTGTATTCCCACTCGCCGGTCATCTCGGGAGAGGTGAGAAGGCCGATCTCCATGTTGTGAAGTTGTTCGATGAGACGCATGCCGCGAGTCGTGACGAAGAGGTCGCGTCCGTCGCGGGTGATGTATTTGTCGAGGATGAGGCCTTCGATGATGGCGGCCCGGGTCGCGGGGGTGCCGAGTCCGCGCTCGGACATGGCATCGCGGAGGTCCTCGTCGTCGACGCGCTTGCCTGCGGTCTCCATCGCGGAAAGCAAGGTGCTTTCGTTGTAGCGCGCGGGCGGACGGGTCACCTTCTCGAGGAGCTCGATCCGTCTGAGCTCGGCCGATTCGCCGGGTTTCACCGGCACGATCTGGCGCTCGCCCTTTTTGGTTTCATCTTCCTCGTCCTCGCCGGCCTCGGTGGAGGTCGCAACGTCGGCGGTCTTGCCGTAGACGGCGAGCCAGCCCGGCTCGACGAGGATCTTGCCTTCGCTCTTGAAGAGGTCTTCGCCGATCGTGGAGATCCGCGTCGTGTTCTCGAATTCCGCTTGCGGATAAAACGCGGCGATGAAACGCCGGCTCACCATGTCGTAGAGTTTCTGCTCGGCCTCGTCGAGATTCAGGGGAATCTGGCCGGTGGGGATGATGGCAAAGTGGTCGCTGACCTTGGCGCCATTAAAAACGCGGCGGTTCGATCCGGTGACGAGCCGGTCTCGCAAAGCCTTGGCGGCGTGGCCGGGCAAGTCGGAAACACTCCGGCCCACGGCTTTCGAGATTTTTTCGAGGGTGCCGGTCGTGGTCGCGACGTAATCGTCAGGTAGGTAGCGTGAGTCGGTCCGCGGATAAGTGAGCGCCTTGTGCTTTTCGTAAAGGGCTTGGGCAAGTTGGAGGGTGCGGCGGGCGGAGAATCCAAAACGGCCGTTTGCCTCGCGTTGCAGGCTGGTGAGATCGTAGAGCTGGGGGGCAATCTGCTTGACCGGTTTTTTCTTCTCTTCGACGGAGGCGGACTTGCCCTCGCAACGCTGGATGACGGCCTCGGCCTTGGCTCGGTCCCAGAGGCGTTCGGCGCGGGCGTGGGGTTTGTCTTCGCTCTTCTTGAAATCGGGATCGAACCACCGGCCGAGGTAGGTCCCCGCGATGACGCTGAAATTCCCGACAACTTCGAAATACCCTTCGCTGACGAAGTCGCCGATCTCTTGTTCGCGCTCGGCGAGCAGGGCCAGGGTGGGGGTCTGGACTCGGCCGACGGGAGTCTTGTTGAACCCGCCGAATTTGCTGTTGAAGGCGGTCATGGCCCGGGTCGAGTTGATCCCGACGAGCCAGTCGGACTCCGAGCGGCAGTAGGCGGCATCGGCGAGAGGGCGCATCTCGGCGTCGCTCCGGAGCGAGGCAAAGGCTTCGCCGATCGAGCCATCCGTCATCGACTGCATCCAGAGGCGGCGGACGGGCTTCTCGACGCCACAAAACTGCACAATGTAGCGAAAGATCAATTCTCCCTCGCGCCCGGCGTCACAGGCATTGACGAGTTCGGTGACATCCTTGCGCTTCATCAGCTTTTTCAGGACGGTGAGACGTGATTTGCCGCCTTTTTGCTCGCTCGGCTCGAGGGCGAACTCCTGCGGAAGAACGGGAAGGCACTCGAAGTTCCAAGGCAGATTCTTTCCTTCGGCGGTGGTGGGGAGGGCCTGCTGGACGAGGTGGCCGACCGCCGAGGAAATGACGTAGCGGTCGTTTTCGAAGTATTCGTCGTGCTTTTCGAAGCGACCGATGGCCGGGTCTTTTCCGAGGACGCGGGCGAGGTCGTTGGCGACGCTGGGCTTCTCGGCGATGATGAGAGACTTCGACATGGAGGATGGGCGAAAAGGCTGGGAGGACACGGAGTGCCCCGGTTTCGTGGAAAGGTCAACCCGCTTTCGCGAAGTATTTCCCCGGCAACTGCCGGATAAGGCGCTTCATTTCGAGTTGGAGCAGGGCGGCTCCGATGCGCCCGGCAGGCAATTGAGTGGCGGCGGCAAGGGCATCGATGGTGGAGTCGCCAAGGGCCAGCTCGCCGAGGAGACGCTCCTCGAGCGGGCTTAGATCGATCTGTCGCCTGGGTATCGAGTTTTCTGCGGGCGTCTTGTTCCCTTCCTGTTGGGCGGGGATTTTCGTAAAATCCAGGGGCAGGGCGTTGATTTCCAGGCCCAACTCATCGATGACGTCGTCTGGCGTGCAGACGAGGGTGGCCCCCTGCTGGATGAGTCGGTGGCAACCTTCGGACGAGGGGCGATCGATCGGCCCCGGGATCGCGAAGACGGTGCGGCCCTGCTCGAGGGCCTGATTGGCGGTGATGAGGGATCCGCTCCTCGCCGGGGCTTCGACGACGAGAAGCCCGCTCGACATGCCTGCAACGATGCGGTTCCGCAGGGGAAAGGATTGCTTGTCGGGAACGTAGAGGACAGGGAACTCGGAAAGAACGGCCCCACTCGCGGCAATGCGGTCGGCGAGGGCCTGATTTTCGGGTGGGTAGACCTTTCCGATTCCGGATCCGAGCACGGCGATGGTGCGTCCATCGGCGGCGAGGGCGGCCTCGTGGGCCGCGGTGTCGATACCGCGGGCGAGGCCGCTGATGATCGTGAACCCGGCACGGGCGAGTTGAAAACTGAATTTCCGAGCCTGCTCCCGGCCGTAGTGGGACATGCGGCGGGAGCCGACCACGCCAACGGCGGCGGCGTCCGCTCGGGTGATCGTGCCTCTGAGGTAGAGCAGGAACGGGGGATCGTGGATCTGGCGCAGGGCGGCCGGGTAGCGGGGATCGGCGAGGGTGAGGAGCTCGATCTCGTGTTCACGGATCCGGCGCAGCTCCTCGGGCAGGTCGATGCGATTTTCCCAATCGGCAATCTGGGCGGCCGTTTCTTCTCCGATCCCGGGAACGAGAAGGAGGTCTCGCACTGGAGCGGAGAGGATCGCTTGGGGCTCGCGGAACTGCTCGAGAAGTCGTCGCACCCGGATCGGCCCAATGTTCGGAAGCAGATTGAGGGCCAGGTAGGCGTCGATCGCGGTGAGCATGTCGGTGTTTTACCATTGACCAGGTGAACAGTCAAGGCCCTTTCTCCTCCTCTGCGGTGTGAAAGGGGTATGGAAAATCCGTTCGCGATCCTCGGCCGTCCCGCCTAAGCTGAGCGGATCGTTTCATCAAATGGGGGAGCACTGGACACTCGAATCGGCGGCGCGGGAAAAAGCTCCGGGCTTGCATCCGTTTGCGGGGGCGAGGCTGGGCGTCTTCCTGCGCCACGCTCTCCTGACTCCGGGGCTCGATCCGCGCACACGCTACCAGCGGGTTGTTGCGGCCGTGGCCCAGGCGGTGCGCTTTCCATTTACGACGATGGAAGGCCTGCTTCATGACGCGGCGATCCGGCGCCATCTTCCCTCGGCGCCGCCCATCTTTCTGATCGGACACTGGCGCAGCGGCACGACCCACCTGCACAATCTGATGTGCCGGGACCCTCAGTTCGGCTTTCTCAAGTTCTCCGAGACGGCGATGCCGCTCGACATGCTGGGGCCGCTCCTGCCCTTCGCCTGCCGTCGAATCGAGAGGGCGTTGCCCGAGACGCGCGGTTTCGACAAGGTGAAACTCGCCCTCGAGGAGCCGCAGGAGGAAGAAATGGCGCT
>Ga0172376_10003423_pt1 | contig 18737 bp, 17 predicted proteins | sample Lak35m_FD_121114 | JGI IMG/M metagenome (GOLD analysis project Ga0172376, IMG submission 121114) | Freshwater microbial communities from Kabuno Bay, South-Kivu, Congo - kab_092012_35m | ecosystem: Environmental > Aquatic > Freshwater > Lake | place: Democratic Republic of the Congo: South-Kivu... | reverse complement strand
GCGGCACTCAGCTTCTAAGCCGAATACAGGGCGCGGATGGCAGCCGAACCGTAGGTCGCGCCATCCGTTGCGATGCAGTGGTGCGTACGTCGAGCGTCCCCACGCCCTGAACACAGTGCTCAGCGCTATACCGCAAAGGCCGGCTCCCCCAAGGGGCCGGCCTTTTCGCCATCAGCGCCGCCGGCGTCAGTTCCGCACGCTAGGCACCGCCTGCGTTGTTTCGTCGCGATGCTACCTAGGCAGGCCTTTTCCGGTACTCAAGTAGCATTTTCGTGCCATATGCCCTGCCCAAGAATGGGGTCATCCGATTCAGGCTGTGCGGGGTGCGAGCGTGACCGAACATCAAGGCGAAGTGATCCGCACGGCGATGTCCGATGCACGGCTGGCCGAAACGGTGGCCCAGGATCTGGCCCGACAGCTGATGCATCCGCATCTGGGCTTCGTGCTGTTCTTCTGCTCGGCCGAATACGACCTGCCCGCGCTGGGTGATGCGCTGCGCCAGTACTTCGGCGGCGTGCGCCTGGTGGGCTGCACCTCGGCTGGCGAGATCACGTCCCAGGGTTACGGGCGCAGCTGCGTGACGGCGGTCGGCTTCGACCACCGCAGTTTTTCCATCGCCTGCGAGCTGATCGACGAGATGGACCGCTTCAGCCTGATCGAAGCGCAGCAGCTGGTCGAGCGCCTGGGCAGTGACTGTCGCAGCAACTCGCTGGCGCCGATCAAGGATCACAGCTTCGCGCTGACACTGCTCGACGGCTTATCCAGCCGCGAGGAGCTGGTGCTGTCGGCCCTCAGCGCCGCCTTCGGCAGCATCCCGCACTTCGGCGGGTCGGCCGGTGACGACAATCATCTGAGCGACACCTACGTCTATTACGACGGCCGCTTCTACAGCGGCGCGGCAATCGTGGTGCTGATCAACACCTGGCTGGATTTCGAGGTGTTCACCACTCATCACATCCTGCCGCGCGAGGAGAAGCTGGTGGTAACCCGCGCCGACAGTACCAGCCGTCGGGTCTACGAACTGAACGCCGAGCCGGCCGCCGAGGAGTATGCGCGGCTGATCGGTGTGCCTGTCAGTGACCTCGACCATCGACTGTTCGCCGCCCACCCGCTGGCGGTGCGTATCAACGAACACTACTACGTGCGCTCGATCCAGAAGGTCAACGACGACCTGAGCCTGACCTTCTATTGCGCGGTGGAGAACGGCATCGTCCTCACCGCCATGCAGCCCGGTCCCTTGATGCCCAACCTGGAGGCGCTGTTCCAGCGACTGGAGCAGCGCCTTGGCCCGCCGCTGCTGACCATCGGCTGCGACTGCTTCCTGCGCCGGCTGGAAATCGAGGCCGATGGCAGCAGCGAGCAGACATCGGCCTTTCTCCGACGCCAGCAGGTGATCGGCTTCAACACCTACGGAGAGCAGTTCAATGGCATGCACATCAACCAGACCTTCACCGGTGTCGCCATTGGCCGACCGGGAGGACGGGCGAGTCGCTGAGCTGCTGGCGCGGCAGGCCGAACTCGAACGGGAGAACCACAAGCTCAAGCGCATCAATGCGGCACTGATCGAGCGTGTGGAATCCAGCGGTGCCGGCCGCGATGCCTCCTACGCGGCCTTCCAGCACTCGGTGGAACTGGCCGAGCAGGTGCGCGAGCGCACCGATGCCCTGAATCAGGCGATGGCTGAACTCAAGGGCAGCAACCAGCTGCTCAGCGATGCCCGCTTGCGCGCGGAAACCGCTCACCAGCATCTGGTGGACGCCATCGAGAGCATCTCCGACGCCTTCGTGCTGTTCGACCGCGATCAGCGCATAGTGCTGTTCAACCGCCGCTTCAAATCGCTTTGGACACGCACCCGCGCGCGCATCAACGCCGGCACGCGCCTGGCCGAGGTGCGGCGCATGGCCGAAAGCACCGGCCTCATCGTGGAGGAGCACCGTGGCAAGGGCGACGAACCCACGGTGTACCGGCTGAACAACGGTCGCTGGGTGCAGGTCAGCGAGCGGCCGACCCGCGAAGGCGGGCTGGTGATTCTCTACACCGATATCACCGAGGTGAAGGTCAGCGAGACCATGCGCCGCGAGCAAGCGCTGGCGCAGAAGTCGCGGCTGCTGCAGCGGGCGGTGGACAACCTGTCCCAGGGCGTGGCGATGGTCAGCGCCGAAGGCGCGCTGGAGCTGTGGAACCGACGCTTCCTCGAGCTCTGCGGGCTGGCGCCTATCGAGGCGCATCGACCGTTCGAGGAAGTCATGGCCGACAGCGAGCTGACCCTGCTCACGCCCAACAGCCGTGACGCCCGCGGCCGGCCGATTCGCGAACTGGAACAGCGTCTGTTCGATGGTCGGGTGCTGGAGATTCGTACGCACCCACTGCCCACCGGCGGTTTCGTCAATACCTTTACCGATATCACCGAGCGCTACCGTCATGCCGAGGCGCTGCGCGAGAGCGAGCGCTGGATCCGCCTGATCACCGACCATGTGCCGGCGCTGATCGCCTACGTGTCGGCCGATCTCACCTACGAGTTCACCAACAAGGTCTACGAGGAGTGGTACCGCTGGCCCAGCGACGGCATGCTCGGCCAGTCCCTGCGCGAGGTGCACAGCGGCGAGCACTGGCGGCAACTGGAGCCCTACATCGATCGCGCGCTGTCCGGCGAGAGCGTCAGCTTCGAGATGGCCGAGCGCAACCATGCCGGCCAGCAGCGCTACATGCTGCGATCCTATGTGCCGAACCGGCAGGCCAACGGCGAAGTGGCCGGTATCTTCGTGCTGATCCAGGACATCACCGACCGCCGGCGCACCGCCGAGGCGCTGCATCAGGCCTACCAGAACCTTGAACAGCGGGTTCGCGAGCGCACCGCCGAACTCACCAGCCTCAACGACCAGCTATTGCGCGAGATCGACGAACGCAGCCATGCCGAGGCGCGGTTGCGCGAAGCCAAGCGCGAAGCTGAATTGGCCAACCTGTCGAAGACCAAGTTCCTCGCGGCGGTCAGCCACGACCTGCTGCAGCCGCTCAATGCCGCGCGGCTGTTCACCAGCGCTCTGCTGGAGCAGCCGGGCGCCTCCAGCGGCGGGCTGATCCGCAATATCAGCAATTCACTGGAGGACGTGGAAAATCTGCTCGGCACTCTGGTCGACATTTCCAAGCTGGATGCCGGCGTGATCAAGCCGGATATCGCCCCATTCGCCGTCAGCGAACTGCTGGAAAACCTGGCCATGGAGTTTCGCCAGATCGCCGGGGCTGAGCAGTTGCAGCTGGACTTCATTCCTTGCTCGGCGCTCGTGCGCAGCGATATCCAGTTGCTGGCGCGCATCCTGCGTAACCTGCTGACCAACGCCATTCGCTACACGCCCAAGGGGCGCGTGCTTCTGGGCTGCCGCCGGCGTCGGCAGAGCCTTTCCATCGAGGTCTGGGATACTGGCGTGGGCATCCCCGCGGACAAGCTCGAGGAAATCTTTCAGGAGTTCAAGCGCGGCGAGGGCGTGCGACCGAATCAGGATCGCGGCCTCGGTCTGGGTCTGGCCATCGTCGACAAGATCGCCCGCATGCTCGGCCATCGCATCCGGGTCAGCTCGCATCCGGGCCGCGGTTCCTGCTTCGCCATCGACGTGCCGCTGGCCAAACGCGCGCCCAAGGCGCGGCCGGAGCCGAGCACCACCGAACTGGTCCTGCAGCGACTACAGGGTGCTCGGGTGTGGGTGCTGGACAACGACACGGCGATCTGTGCCGGCATGCGTACGTTGCTCGAAGGCTGGGGCTGCAAGGTGATCACGGCACTGTCCGAAGAAGACCTGGCGCGGCAGGTGGACAACTTCCACGCCGAGGCCGATCTGATGATCGCCGACTACCACCTGGACAACGGCCACACCGGCATCGATGTGGTGGCCACCGTCAATGCGCGGCGCGCCAGCCCGCTCCCGGCCCTGATGATCACCGCCAACTACAGCAACGAGCTCAAGCAGCAGGTCCGCGAGCTCGGCCATATGCTGATGCACAAGCCGGTGCGGCCGATGAAACTGAAGACTGCCATGTGCCATATGCTCGAGCACGGCAGCGCGGGCTAGAGGCCTGCGCTGCCTTCGCGGCTGGAGTGGTCAGCGCTGCGGCCGCGTCCAGATTCCACGCCCCGGCAGCCGCTCGCGGTCATGCGTGCGCTCCAGGCCCAGCGCGGGGCCCTTGGGGACGATTCCAGTGCCGTTGATCTGCCGATGGCTGGCATAGTAGTGGTGCTTGATGTGGGTGAAGTCCACGGTCTCGGCGATTCCCGGCCACTGGTACAGCTCGCGCAGCCAGTTCGACAGGTTCGGATAGTCCTCGATGCGGCGCAGGTTGCACTTGAAATGCCCGTGATACACCGCATCGAAGCGAATGGCAGTGGTGAACAGGCGCCAGTCGGCCTCGGTCAGGTACTCGCCGGTCAGGTAGCGCTGCTTGCCCAGTCGCCGCTCCACCCAGTCGAGTTCGCGAAACAGCTCGTCGAAGGCTTCCTCGTAGGCGTCCTGGGTGGTGGCGAACCCGGCGCGGTAGACCCCGTTGTTGATCGCCGGATAGATCCGTGCGTTGAGCGCATCGATCTCGCCGCGTAGCGGCTCCGGATAGAAATCCAGCCGCGAGCCGGTGATGCCATCGAAGGCGGTATTGAGGATGCGGATGATCTCGGCGGACTCGTTGTTGACGATGCACTGGCGCTCGCGGTCCCACAGCACCGGCACTGTGACGCGGCCGGAATAGTCCGAGTCGTCGCGGGTGTAGCGCTGGTGCAGAAATTCAAGATCGTCCAGCGCGTCGCCGCTGGAGCCGGTGGCCTTGTCGAAGGTCCAGCCGTTCTCGGCCATCAGCCAGCTGACCACCGAAACGTCGATGAGCGATTCCAGCTCCTTGAGCTTGCGGTAGATCAGCGTGCGGTGAGCCCAGGGGCAGGCAAGTGACACGTATAGGTGATAACGACCGGCTTCGGCCGGATAGCCGGTCTTGCCCTTGGGGCCCGGTGAACCGTCCGGCGTGATCCAGTCATGGCGCTTGGATTGTTCGCGCTCGAATCTTCCGTCGCGGTTTGCATACCAGCGGTCATGCCACTGGCCATCGATCAGTAATCCCATGATGCCCTCCTGTTACGGAATAGGAGGGCAGTCTAGGAAGCATCGTTCGATCGATGTGACCGAACGGCCGCTTAATCCTATCGATTAAATCGATGAGTGGCGGCTCTGCCAGTAGTCACGCGCCTGCTCGAAAGCCGCGTCCCGCGTGGCGCCAAGGCCGCGCAGGGCCAGGGCCATGGTGGCGATCACGGCGAGTTCGCCGTAGGCATCTTCTTCCCGACCTTCCCAGACCGCCAGCAGATGCCGAGGGTCCAGCTGGGCCGGTTTCACATGGCGGCGCTCGGACAATGCCGGCCATTCTTCATCCCAGGGCAGCCCGCCAGTGGTGCCGTAGAGGTGGGAAATATTGTCCGGATTCATCTCGACCTCGCCGCCTTCGCCCTTGATGACGATGGCGTGGTCGCCGAGCAGGGTGCTGGCCTGGCGATGGGTGTCCTGATAGCCGGGATGGAAGATGCTCTGCAGCCCGCAACGCGCACCCAGCGGGTTGAGCAGGCGCGCCAGCGAGTGGATTGGCGAGCGCAGGCCGAGCAGGTTGCGCATGTCGATCATGCGTTGCAGCACCGGCATCCAGGCACCCAGTGGAATGAAGGCAAGGCGGTTCTCATCCAGCGCAGCACCGACCTCGGCCCAGTCGTCGCAGCGGCGGATACCGAGCAGTTGCAGCTGCTGTTCGGTATAGATGCGCCCGGCAGTGTGGGCGCCGCCGCCGTGCATGACGATGCGCACGCCGTTGGCTGCCAGGCACCTGGCTGCGAGCAGGTACCAGGGCAGGTGGCGTTTCTTGCCTGCGTAGCTTGGCCAGTCCAGGTCGACAGCCGTCTTCGGCGCTTGCACCCGCTCGCGTACCGCTTCGGTGAATCCGGCCAGCTCTGCGGCGCTTTCTTCCTTGTGCCGCAACAGCATGAGGAAGGCGCCGAGCTGGGCCTCCTCGACCTTGCCGTCGAGCAGCATGCCCATGGCTTCGCGGGCTTCTTCACGCGTCAGGTCGCGGGCGCCACGTTTGCCCTTGCCGAGGATGCGCACATACACGGCGAAGGGGTGTTCGGCAGGAGTCTCGAGGATCATAGGCAGTTGCTCGGTTTCGGCAGCCCCGCCAGCTTGGCGGCCAGTTTGGCTGGGGTGCCCTTGAACAGACGGTTGAGGTGCAGGCTGTTGCCTTTTTCCGCGCCGAGTTTGAGCGCGGCGTACTTGATCAGCGGTCGCGTGGCCGGGGAGAGCTGGAACTCGGCATAGAAGGCGCGCAGCAGATGAATGATCTCCCAGTGCTCGGCTTCGAGGGCCAGTTCCTCCCGAGCCGCCAGGGCCTCGGCCACGGCTTCGCTCCAGTCCGCCAGATCGACGAGAAAACCATCCTGGTCCAGCGCGATCTCGCGCCCTTCGACGATCAGGCTCATAACCAGCTGTTGACCCGCGGATAGCGACAGGTCAGCTCGACGAAGCCGGGATAGTCCAGCAGCTGGACGCGCGGCGGCAGGGCGGTGATCGAGCGTGCCTGAACGTCCTCTTGCAGGGCGAACAGCGCGACCTGCTCGGGAAGCTGGTGCAGCGCCAGGCACGGTTGGCTGCCGGGCTGTAACGCGTAGGTGGCGTCACCGGTCAACAGCAGGGCGTCGGCGTCGCCCAGCAGCGGCAGGCAACTGGCGAAGCGGCTGTCGCTGAACGGCGAATGAGAAAGCAGGTGCAGAGTAGCCATCAGAGGGTGATCACGTGGTCGTAGCGGTTGATCAGGGCGCGCAGGTCTGCATCGTCGAGGACCTCGACCGGCAGCGCCAGCGTCGATTCTGCGAGCTGGCGCTCGCTGAGGCTGCGTCGCGCAGCGAACAGGGCATCGATACCGAACAGCGGCAGTGCCTGCAGATTCGCGGTCAGATCCTTCTGTTCGACGGATGCCGCCAGCTGCGCGGGGGCGAGCTGGAATACGCCGTCGTCGAGGAACAGCAGCCCCAGCGGCAGCTCGAAGGCGCCGCCAGCCAGCACGATGTCCAGCGCTTCGCGGGCGGATGGGCCGGACCAGGGCGCCTGGCGGCTGATGATGAGCAGGGAGCGCGCCATCAGTGACCTCCGAAGCAGACGAGGCGATCGGCTTGCTGTGCCGCCTCGTGCAGTTGGCCCAGCCCGGACAGCTCCCAGCCGGCGGCGAGGTTTGCCGCGGGTCGCCGATAGCGCTGCGCCTCGCCGGCATCCAGCACGCCGCGACGCAAGCCGGCCGCGATGCAGACCACGCCATCCAGTTGGTTGGCGGTGACGAAGCGGCTCCATTGCGCCGCGACATCCGGTTCGTCCTGGGCCGCGACGATGTTCGCCGAGGCGCTGTGTACGCCGTCCTGGTAGAAAAACAGGCGACTGATCTCATGGCCGCCAGCCAGCGTGGCTTCGGCGAAGCGCAGCGCGCGACGCGCGGCCGGTGAGTGGGGCGGGGCGAACAGGGCGATTACGAATTTCATCGGGGCACCATTGCGAAACAGCCGACATGATACGCCAGCCGGGCGTATGAAGAATCCGTCGTCGACCATTCCGGTGCTCGTCCGTCAGCGACGGTGCCGCGAGAATGTCCGAGTCTGCGAGCGGGCGGGGAGGGGCGGTCGGGCGGGCCGGCATTGCTCGGGTCTTCGCCCCTCCGGTAGATTGGCCGGCTTTCTGCCCGGTACCGGGCCTGGCTGTCTGGATATCCCATGTCTGTTGCCGACGCTTCCGCTTTGCCTGATTCCGTCTACCGTCAGCCTGGCTTTGTGCCATTTCTGATCAGTCGCGTGCTGGCCATGTTCGCCGTGCAGATCCTCGCTGTCGTGGTGGCCTGGCAGGTGTACGACATGACCCGCGATCCGCTGTCGCTGGCCTATGTCGGCCTGGCGCAGTTCGTCCCGATGTTCCTGCTGCTGATGCCTGCCGGCGACCTGATCGATCGCTACGATCGCAAGCGCATCCTCGCCCTGAGCTGGGCGCTCGAGGCAATCTGCGCGGCGGCTCTGCTGTGGCTCTCGCTGAGCGGCGGGGCGGTGCTCAGCTTCTATATCGTGTTGGTGTTCTACGGCTGCGCCCGTGCTTTCACCGGACCGGCGTTGTCCAGCCTGTTGCCGCAGATCGTGCCGCGCGAGCGCCTGGCTGCAGCCATCGCCGCCAACAGCATGATCGTGCGCGGCTCCACTATTGCCGGCCCGGTGTTCGGCGGAGGCCTGTACGCAATGGGTCGCGGTGGGCTGACCTATGCGGCTTGCCTGCTGTTCTTCCTCGCGGCAATCGTGCTGTTGCAACGGGTACCGGTGCGCTACGGCGAGGCCATGCGGGCGCTGGAGGCTACCGCATGGCAGCGCTTTACCGTAGGCATCCGCTTCATTCGCTCGCGGCCGATCATCCTCGGCACCATCTCGCTGGACCTGTTCGCCGTGTTGCTCGGCGGCGTGGTCGCGCTGTTGCCGATCTACGCCCTGGAGGTGCTGGAAGTCGGCCCGACCGACCTCGGTGCACTGCGCAGCGCCATGGCGCTGGGTGAGGTGATGGTGGGCTTCTACCTGAGCACGCGGCCGTTCAACCGCCATGTCGGCATGACCATGTTCATCGCCGTGGCGGTGTTCGGTCTCGCCAACATGGTCTTCGCGCTGTCCAGCCTGTTCTGGCTGTCGTTCGCCGCGTTGTTCGTCGCCGGAGGTGCGGACATGGTGAGCATGTACATCCGCTCGTCGCTGATCCAGTTCTCCACGCCTGACGCCATGCGTGGACGCGTCAATGCCGTGAACATGCTGTTCATCGGTTCGTCCAACGAGCTCGGTGAGTTCCGCGCCGGCACCAGTGCCGCCTGGCTCGGTGCGGTACCGGCGGCACTGCTGGGCAGCTTCTGCACGCTGGCGGTGACCGGCGGCTGGATGCTCGGCTTCAGAAGCCTGCGACAGGTAGACCGCTTCGAGGATGCCTCGCCCGAGGCTCAGGCCTCGCGCGCCGGCTAAAACGCGACGGATGGACCGCCCAAACGAAAACACCCTGCGAAAGCGTTGCCTTCGCAGGGTGTCGGATTGCTCGCCGAGGCGGGCAGGTTCAGCGCTGAATCAGTCGTCGCCGCCGAAGATGCCCAGCAGCTGCAGGAGGCTGATGAACAGGTTGTACAGCGACACGAACAGGCCGATGGTGGCCATGATGTAGTTGCGCTCGCCACCATGGATGATCGCGCTGGTCTGGAACAGGATGCAGGCCGAGGAGAACAGCACGAAACCTGCGCTGATCGCCAGCTGCAGCCCGGTGATCTGGAAGAAGAAGCCCGCCAGCATCGCACCGATCAGCACGAAGAAACCCGCAGTGATGAAGCCGCTGAGAAAGCTCATGTCCTTGCGGGTGATCAGCACGTAGGCCGACAGCCCGAAGAACACCAGTGCGGTCATCGACAACGCCGAGCTGATCAGCTCACCACCGTTGGCCAACCCCAGGTACATGTTGAGGATCGGGCCGAGCGTATAGCCCATGAAGCCGGTCAGGGCGAAGGTGGACACCAGGCCCCATACCGAGTTGCGCAGCTTGGCGGTAAGGAAGAACAGGCCGTAGAAGCCGATCAGCACCACGAAGATATTCGGGTAGGCGGCATTGGCCTGCATGGACAGGTATGCCACCAGGCCGCTGAACGCGAGCGTCATGGCCAGCAGCCCGTAGGTGTTGCGCAGGACCTTGCTGACCTCACGCTGTTCGACCTGCGTGTGGCTAAGCGCGTATTCGTGTTCGTGCATGGCGACACTCCTTGGATGAAATCAAGCCTGGGACGATTTGTCCCGGATCATAACAGAGGCAGTCCAGCTGCCTAGCATCAGTGTTTGACAGTGTATTTCTATCCGGTACTATTGCGCCCGCTTTATCCGGAAGTGTGGCCGAGTGGTTGAAGGCAGCGGTCTTGAAAACCGCCGAAGGGGAGACCCTTCCCAGAGTTCGAATCTCTGCGCTTCCGCCATCTGCAATCCTGAAGGCCCCGTACTCCGGGGCCTTCTGCGTTTCTGGGATGCGCATTCCGGCAGTCGGCGTTCCCATGTTGTTCCCATCCTCCAGCCTTTCAGCACCTGACTTTTGCTGGCCCCCTGGGTCAGGCCTGGCGTTCCGTTTGGTGCCTGTCCCACCGCGTACCCGTGATATCTCCATCCGGCTTGTGGCGCTGTTGGCAATCGCGCCGCCTGCGAGGCGGCCGCTGCTGCTAGAATCCGCGCCCCGACAAAAGGAGTTGTCGCCATGAAACGATTCAGACAGCCGGAGGCCTTCGCTCTGGTCCAGCAACACTACGAACCGCTGGTGTTCAACGCACGGATGGACTCGCCAACCACGGTGCGCGTGATGTTGCTCGATGAGGCCACTGGCGAATCCCTGCTGCTGACCGGCCTGCCGTGCCGCATCTCGCTGTCGCGCGCTGAAATCGCTGGCTTGATCGCCTCCATCGATGCCGATGCCGCCGCGCTTCGGCCCGCTCTGCTGAACAAGCTCAAGCGTCCGCGGCTAGTCGGCTGATCGACCCGTTCCGCTTGTCCCGCCTGCCATCTCCAAGCCCGGCGCCAGCGAGCTCAACAGACGTCTGGTGAGAAACGGTGCCTGTTCCCTCAGCGAAAAGAGCTTGGGCGACAGCAGCCAGGTATGGGTGATGCCCATCAGGCTCGAATAGAGCAGCAAGGCCAGTGATCGCGCCGATCCTTCATCCGCGTGCGCCTTGGCAATCAGCTCTTCCAGCAGCTGCACCATGGCACGGGTGAGCTTGCGTTCGCGTTTCAGGGTGCTCGCCATCTGCGCGGTGAGTTCGGTCTTGTTCAGCAGGATCTCGAAGGACTGCCGATACCAGCGCTCGTCCAGCAGCAGGCGAAACCATTCGCCGACGAAGTGCTCCAGCGCAGCCTGCGGGCTAGCGGCCAGCTGGCGACTCTGCTCGATCAGCTGCTCCAGCGGCTCCTGGGAGTAGGCCAGCACCGCTTCGTACAGCTCATCCTTGCTCTTGAAGTGCCAGTAGATCGGGCCACGGCTGAAGCCGGCGGCTTCGGCGATCATCGCCAGGGTGGTGTTCGAATAGCCGTTGCGGCTGAACAGCTCCAGCGCCGCGGCGATGATCTTGAGGCGGGTCTGTTCGGCGTCTTCTTTGGTACGGCGCATGAGGCTCCTCGAAATGCGCGGCGGCCACGCAGCGTGCCGGCAAGGCCCGCTGCGTGGCAAGCCCTCACAGGGCGCCGTCGGCGGCCATCTGCATGTAGGTGGTGTCGAAGCGCAGCTTGAGATTGCCCTGATCACCGAGCGCGCCGGCCGGCATGGCGATACCGACGAAGTCCGCCGAATCGGCACCGTCGCCCAGCAGGCCGTGGTCGAAGGAGAACTTGCGCACGCTGTCCATCGCTTCGTGGGCCGGTTCGCCGGAGATGAAGGCGACCGCTTCGGCTGGCTGATAGAACATGTGGGTGCCCTTGAGTTGCGCCTCGTAGCCGGCCTGGTCGGTGCCGGAAGCTGCGCCCAGCTGGGCGCGCAACTCGGCGCCTTGCGGCGTGTCGCTGGCCATGATTGCCATCACCTCGTACCAGGCGCCGGTAACTGCCTTGCCGAAGGCGGGGTTGTCGGCCAGCGTCTCGCTGTTGACGATCAGCAGGTCCTTGACGTGGCCCGGCACGCTGGCCGAGTCGAAGACCTGATGTGCATCCGGTGTGGCGGCGACTTCCTGCAGCAGCGGACTCCAGGTCGCCACGTTGCGTACATCGGCCGTGCTGAAGGCAGCGACGATGTCGGCGTCGGAGGTGTTGACCACCTGCACGTCCTTCTCCGACAGGCCTACGCTGTCCAGCGCCTTGGCCAGGATGTAATGCGACACCGACAGTTCCACCAGGTGCACCTGCTGGCCCTTGATCTGTTTGAGATCGCTGGTGCCCTTCATCACCAGGCCGTCGTTGCCGTTGGAGTAGCTGCCGACGATCAGCGCGGTGGTGTCGACGCCACCGGCCGCCGGAATCGACAGCGCATCCATGCTGGTGGCAACCACGCCGTCGAACTGGCCGGCGCTGTACTGGTTGATGGACTCGACGTAGTCGTTGATCTGGCTGATGTTCACCTCGATCCCGTACTTGTCGGCCCACTTCTTCATGATTCCCGACTCGTCGGCGTACTTCCAGGGCATCCAGCCGACGTAAATGGTCCAGGCCAGGTTGAAGGTCTTTTTCTCCTCCGCCTGGGCCAGCGGGGCGAGGGCGGTGAGGGCAATAGCCCCGGCGCAAAGCAGCTTTTTCATCATGGTGCCGTGCATGGCGGTACTCCCGGTTCAGAAGAACTTCAGATAGCGCTGGATTTCCCAGTCGGAAACATGGGTGTGGTAGGCATTCCATTCGTCGCGCTTGAACTCGACAAAGGCCTGGTACATGGCATCGCCGAACACCTGGCGCGACAGCGGGTCGGCCTCGAAGGCGTCGATGGCTTCGCTGAGGGTGCGCGGCAGGGTCTCGATACCCATCTGCGCGACCTCCCGTTCGCTGTAGTGATACATGTTCTCGCGGTGCGGCTGGCCGGGATCGAGCTTGTCGCGGAGGCCCTCCAGGCCGGCGGCGAGGATCATCGCGGCACCGAGGTAGGGGTTGCAGCCGATGTCGGCGGCGCGGCATTCGACCCGCGCGCCCTGGGACGGAATGCGCAGCATGTTGGTGCGGTTGTTGTTGCCGTAGCAGCAGAACACCGGCGCCCAGGTCGAGCCGGACATGGCGCCCTTGCGGATCAGCCGCTTGTAGCTGTTGACCGTAGGCGCGATGACCGCGCAGATGGCCTTGGCATGTTTCAGTACCCCGGCGATGAAGTGATAGGCCAGCGGGGTCACGCCGCAGCCGTAGGGGTCTTCGCCATCGACTTCGAACAGGTTCTTGCCGGTCTCGATGTCGGCGAGCGACATGTTGTAGTGCGCGCCGCTGCCGGTGCGGTTGGCCGAGGGCTTGGGCATGAAGGTGGCGAAGGCGCCGTGCTTGCGGGCGATCTCGCCCGCCATCATGCGGAAGAACACGAAGCGGTCGGCCATGCCGAGGGCGTCGGTGTACTTGAAATCGGTTTCGAACTGGCCGTTGGCGTCCTCGTGGTCGAAGGAGTAGACGCCCCAGCCCATCTCGTTCATCGCCTGCACCAGTTCGTCGACGATGGGCAGGTTGTCCATCAGCAGGCGCGGGTCGTAGCAGGGCTTGGCCATGTCGTCGCGCTCGGAAATGGGCGCGAAGCCGCCATCCGGGGTGTCCTTGAACAGGAAGAACTCGGTCTCGATGCCGAGGTTGAAGGTGTAGCCCAGCGCCGCAGCGGCTTCGGTCTGGCGCTTGAGGATGCCGCGCGAGCAGGCGTCGAAGGGCTTGCCGTCCAGGTAGAGGTCACTGGCGAACCAGGCGAGATCGCGGTTCCAGCTGCACTGGGTGGCGGTCGCCGGGTCTGGCATCGCGGCCACCTCGTTGTCGCTGATCTCCTGCGGGACGCCGTCCAGCGCCGCACCGGTGTAGAGCTCGGAGCCGCGGAGCATCTGGCCGAGATGGGCGATGGGGACGAACTTGCCCTTGATCACGCCGTGGATATCGACGTAGCTGGCCATCGCGTACTTCACACCCTTGTCCTGCAACTGCTGTTTCAACTCCTCGACGGAGGAGAGGGGAAAGCTGGTCATCGGCTTGCGCTCCTTGGAGTCATGAATGGCGGCCGGGGCCGCTGGCACGATTCCTTCATCCAATATACATGCCAGCGTGTATAGAAATGGGCCGACGCTGGTGCCGCCTGGCGCCCTCCGCGCCACTGCAGGAGTCACGCAGATGATTGAAATAAAAAGGGAAAAGAAATTTTTTGCGCTGGGCGAAATGCGCCTCGAAAACGGCGAACGCCTGCGCAATGCGCGGCTCTGCTATCAGGTAGTGGGAACGCCGAACCGCGCGCGGGACAACCTCGTGCTGATTCCGAGCTACTACGGCGGCACACATTGGGGCAGCCTGCCCCTGCTTGGTGCGGATGGCCCGCTGGCAGGTGGCGATTACTGCGTGGTGCTGACCAACCTGTTCGGCGCAGGCTGGTCGACTTCGCCGAGCAACGCGGCGCCCGGTCAGGGCGCAGCGGACTTCCCGCGGGTTGGCCTGCTGGACAACGTGAGGGCGCAGAAGGCGTTGCTCGATCGGTTGTATGGCGACGACTGGCAGCTCGCCCTGGTCAGCGGCTGGTCCATGGGCGGCATGCAGACGCTGTTCTGGGCAATGGCCTATCCGGAACGGATGCGTGCCGTTCTGCCGTTCTGCTGTACGGCACGCTGCTGGCCGCACAATCGGGTGTTTCTCGAAGGGGTGAAGGCGGCGCTGTGCGCCGACGCCGCCTGGCTGGGAGGGCGCTACAGCGTGCCGCCGGAACGTGGTTTGCGGGCTTTCGGCCGTGCCTATGCCGGCTGGGCCTATTCGCAGGCGTTCTATCGTCATGAGCTGTGGCGCGAGCTGGGTTTCGAGAGCCTTGAGGCGCTGCTCGACTACTGGGAACAGGATCATCTGGAGCAGGACGCCAACGACCTGCTCTGCGTGCTGCATACCTGGCAATCGGCCGACCCGGCCCGCAGTTTCGCTGCGGGCTCGCTGGCCGAAGCGCTGGGTCGCATCCGTGCGCGGTCCATCCTGATGCCCGGCAGCAGCGATCTGTATTTCACCGTCGAGGATGCCCGCCACGAGGCCGCGCTGATTCCGGGTGCCGAGCTACGGGTGCTCGAATCGGACTGGGGCCATTGTGCCGGTGGGCCGGGCCGCAGCGCGGCGGCCATGCGCCAGGTGTTCGCGGCAATGGCCGAACTGCTTGGCCGCTAGCCTTCAGCCGGCCACGGCGCTGAGTTTGGCCAGCTGCTCGAGGTCGGTCTGCATGCCGGAGGTTTCGCGGATGCGGGCGAGGATCTCGCGCTTGAGCTCAGTGAATTCCGGCGCGAGCTTCATGTCCTGGTGGCGCTGGGACGGCAGCGGCACCTCGTAGATGGAATCGATGCGCCCGGGGCGGGGCGCCATCAGCACGATGCGGCTGCCCAGATAGATGGCTTCTTCGACATCGTGGGTGACGAACAGGATGGTGCTCTTCTCCAGCCGGTGTACGTGACGGATCAGGTCATGCATGACTTCGCGGGTTTGCGCATCCAGCGCGCCGAAGGGCTCGTCCATCAGCAGTGTCGCGGGTTTGGGCAGCAGGGCGCGGGCAATGGCAACGCGTTGCTGCATGCCGCCGGAGAGCTGGCTGGGGTAGGCATCGGCGAAGCGCGTCAGACCCATCAGGTTGAGCAGGGCATCGGCGCGGCCGGCGGCGGACTCCACGTCTCCATCGTGGCGCACGGTATCGCCGATCACCTTGAGCTGGCGGCAGAACTTGATGTTCTGCATCACCGTCAGCCAGGGGTAAAGGCTGTAGTGCTGGAAGACCATGGCGCGGTCGACGCCGGGGCCGTCGATGGGCCTGCCGTCGAGCAGGATCTCGCCGCGACTCAGCGTCTCCAGGCCGGCGATGATGCGCAGCAGGGTGGACTTGCCGCAGCCCGAGGCGCCGACGAAGGTGACGAACTCGTTGGGCTGGATGTCCAGGTCGATCGACTTCAGCGCCTGCACCTCACGGCGCTCGCTGACGAAGGTCTTGCCGACCTGGCGTACACGAATCTTGGCATCGGACATGGTCATTTCCTCATCCAGGGAAAGGCGCGGCGGTGCAACCAGCGGAAGGCCTGATCGGTGATCAGGCCGATGAGACCGATGAGCAGGATGCCCGCGAAGATCTTGTCGGTGTGCATGTAACGCTGCGCCTTGAGGATGGCGTAGCCGAGGCCGGAGTTGGCCGCGACCAGTTCGGCTACCACCAGGTAGGTCCAGGCCCAGCCACAGGTGATGCGCAGGGTGTCGAGCAGCGCCGGCTTGGCCGAAGGCAGGATCACCAGCTTGACGATCTCGCTGCGGTTGGCGCCCATGGTCTGCGCCGCCTCGATCTGCGCCATGGGTACGCGGCGCACATCCTCGGCGACCATCAGCACCATCTGGAAAAAGGTGCCGATGAAGATGATCAGCACCTTGGAACCTTCGTCGATGCCGACCCAGAGCATCACCAGCGGAATGAAGGCCACGGCCGGCATATAACGGATGAAGTCGGTGAGCGGTTCGAGAAAGGCCTGCACCGGCCGGTACGTGCCGATGTACAGCCCCAGCGGCAGGGCGATCAGTGCCGAGGCGCCGAAGCCGGCCATGACCCGCCAGACGCTGATGCCGATGTCTCCCAGCAGCCCCTCGCTGGTCCACCAGCGGCCGATGCGCTCGAGCACTGCGCCGGGGCTGGGCATGAACATCGGGTCGGCCAGACCAAGGGCGGTCCACAGCCACCAGACGACGAAGGGCAGGCTCAGCCCGGCGCCGGTGAGCAGCCAGGCGCTGCGCCGCGAGAGCTCGCCGCGAATGCGCCAGAAACTGCCTCTGCGGACCACCGGTTCGGCTCGTGCGACGGGTGCTGTGGTGTGTCGTTGTTGAGCGGCGGGGGCAGTGGAGGGAATGCTGATCTGTGCGGTCATGCGGGGACCTCCTCTGTAGCGGTAGGCACATCCAGTTCGACGCGTTGCCAGCCGCCGGCCGCCGGATAACGGCCCAGCGCGGCGAGGTCCGCGGCGGGCAGACTGGCGGGGTCGGCGAAGTTCCAGTAGCTCGACAGCAGCGCGTCGCCGACGCGGCCGGGCAGCGTCGAATGGGTGATCTGCCAGGGTGTGGCGCCGTTGCGGTGGCGGCCGAAGGACAGCTCGCAGGCCAGCAGCTGCGGCCGCAACGCGGGCCCGACGGCGGCCAGCTGTTCACGCAGATGCCCAGAGCTGGCCGGCAGCAGAATCGGCCGCCCGGCGGCGAACAGGAAGTAGTCGCCCGCTACCAGCAGGCAGGCCTGGCGGGCTGGCTGCTCCGACGCGCGCATCCAGATACCCCAGTTGTGCCCCTGCGATTCCGGCAGGCGCTGCCAGATTTCGTGATAGCTGCCGTCCAGCCCGTCTTCCAGTAGCCGTTCCGGGTTCTCGAAGCGCATCAGGCCGATATCCGCAGTTCCACCCGGCGGCTGGAAGTCGATCAGCCGATGCCACTGGCAGATATCGCCGTTGACCTCGGTGATGCCGGCAAAGCCGGCCTGTTCGCTCAACGCCAGCTGCTGGGCATGGCTGCAGGTTTCCAGCGAAGCTGCCGGTGCCACGGGTTGAAGCCCCGGCAGACGCAGGTCGGCGTGCAGGCTGGCGGTCTGCAGCCAGTAGACTTCGCTGGTTTCGTCGCGCAGGCCGGCCGTGGTGGTCAGCAGGCGGCGGCGCCAGACGCCGAGATAGGCATCGGGAACGGTTTTCATGGGTAATGCTCCGCAAATGACGTGCTTCGGACGCGATCAGGCCGGGGGGTCATGGCGATCCCTCCAGCTGGCTCAGCAGCCCTTGGCTGTCGATCACGCCGCCGAACAGGCCGCCTTCGACCCCGATAATCGCCAGCGCCGCCGCATGCAGCTGCGGGTCGGATGAGGCGCAGGCGTCGCGGACGGTCAGGCAGTCGAAGCCGAGGTCGATGGCCTGGCGCAGCGTCGAGGACACGCAGACCTCGGTGGTGACGCCGGTCAGGATCAGCCGCTTGATGCCGCGGCGGCGCAGTATCAGTTCCAGATCGGTATGGGCGAAAGCGCTGTAGCCCGGTTTGTCGATCACCGGCTCGCCGGCGCGCGGTTGCAGCTCGTCGATCAGGTCATGTCCGAATTCGCCGCGCACCAGCAGGCGGCCGAGGGGGCCGGGGCTGCCGATGGGAGCGCCGGTGGCCTGGGCACGGCGACGTTTGGGCTCGGGCAGGTCGGAAAGATCCGGTCGGTGGCCTTCACGGGTGTGCGCCACCAGCATGCCCACGCCGCGGGCGCGATCCAGCAGTGCCTGTATCGCCGGGATCGGCGCGCGCAGGCGGCTGACGTCCATGCCGGCCTGGTCGGCGTAGCCGCCCAGGGCGCAGAAATCGCGCTGCATGTCGATCACCAGCAGCGCCGTGCGCCCGGACTGCAGCGGGTTAGTCGTCGGGCTCACAGGGCAAACTCCTTGCACACCGCGGCGGCGATGCCTTCGACGATGTCGAGGGCCAGCCGCTGGCCTTTCGCCGCGCTGGAGCCTCTGGCCGAGGACAGCACCCCGGAGGGCGGCACCCATTCGGTACGGGTGGGGTACATGTCGTAGGGCGGAAAGTCGGCCGGGGCGTCGTCGGGAATCTTCTCCAGCGCGACCAGTTGCGGATGGAAATGCAGCATCAGCGAGGTCTCGATCACCGCGGCATGCTCCAGCGCGAAACCGGGAAAGCCTTCCGGGAAGATGTCGGTCAGGGTCTGCTCGCGGCAGAAGTCCCAGTGTTCCAGGCGCATCACTTCCAGCCCGGCGTCCGGCCCGAGGTCGCGCAGCGCCAGCTGGATGCCCTCGGCGACGAACCACTGGTTCTCGTAATGGCCGAGCACAAGCACCAGGCGGCGCACGCCGTGGCGGTGGAATTCACGCACGGCGTCGCGCACCAGCGCGCTGAGGGTGGCGCCATCCAGGCTGGTGGTACCGCAGAAGTGCTGGCCACCGCCGCATTTCGGTTGCGATTTGTAGCCGTATGACAACGCCGGTGCCACCAGCCCGCCGACTCGTGCCGCCACGTCCGCGCTGATGGC
>Ga0172376_10003422_pt1 | contig 18742 bp, 13 predicted proteins | sample Lak35m_FD_121114 | JGI IMG/M metagenome (GOLD analysis project Ga0172376, IMG submission 121114) | Freshwater microbial communities from Kabuno Bay, South-Kivu, Congo - kab_092012_35m | ecosystem: Environmental > Aquatic > Freshwater > Lake | place: Democratic Republic of the Congo: South-Kivu... | reverse complement strand
TTCCGTCGGGGGTCAGGGCAAAGTCGAGCACGTCGTCGTCGGCCGCGAGCTCCGGGCTCAGCTTGACCAGTGGGCGCGCACCGAAGCCCTCGCTGAACAGCTCGAAGACCTCGTCTCGCTCGCGATCCGCGCGGTAGAGCACGCGCTGGCCGTCCTGCGCCAGCCGGAACTGCACGATGTCGCCGGCGCGCAGGCCCGGCTCGAGCGGCACGTTGAGCACCTGAGCCACGCCGAAGTCCGTCGAGAAGAGCTCGAGGTAGCGCGGATCGCGGTCGTTCGCACGGTAGACGAGGCGGCTCGAGTCGGGCGTGAAGAAGAAGCCCGTGGGCACGTCGACCCCGGCCGCGAGCGTGTCCGTGAGCTCGCGCAGCACGCCGCCGCCGCCCAGGGCGCGCAGCCACAGGCGCGCTTCGCCGTCCGTCGTCCGGTCGGAGCGGAAGGCCACGGCGAGGCCGCTCGGAGCCACGGCGTAGTCGTCCTCGACGTCGGCCCAGGCCACCGGATCACCGCTCAGGAGCACGCTCGCGCCCGTACCGTCACAGCGCACCGAGTACAGCTCGAAGCGCTCGTCCACGCTCTGGTCCGCGAGGTAGGCGAGCCGCGTCCCGCCCCGGCCGAGGCGGAACGAGCGCACGCTCCCGCCCGCGACCAGCTCGCCGTTGAGCCGCAGGTGCGCGCTGCTGCCGTCGACGGGTGCGCTGTAGAGCTCGAAGCGCAGGTGCGCCTCGAGATCGCCGCGGAACAGGACGCGCGTCCCGGAGGGATCGAGCGCGCAGTCCGGGACGATGCGGCGGTGCAGCAGCGGCGGGCCGCTCAGGGCGACGGGCAGCGCGCTCGCGTCGAGGCGCACCGAGTAGAGCTGCTCGGCCAGGGCCAGGCCGAGGTCGCCGCGGAAGACGACGCGCTGGCCGTCCGCGGAGAACAGGAAGGGCGGCAGGACCCCGCCGCCACCGGGAAACGGCGCTCCGCTCAGGAGGAGCGGGGCCACGCTGCCGTCGAGGGGCACGACGAAGAGCCCGAGCCGCCCGGGCGCGACCTCGGCGCTGAAGACCGCGCGCGACGCGTCCGGCGTCAGCGCGAAGTCCTCGACCGTGCCCGCAGCGTCGAGCCGCACGGCTGTCCCGCCGGCGGCGCCCACCGCGTACAGACGACCGTTCGTCGTCCGGAACACGAGCCGACTCGAATCGGCACTGAAGGCGTAGGAGACGGCCCCTTCCACGAACAGGTTGACGAACACCGGCGGCGCCGAGCCGTCGGACGGCGCGCTGCCGAGCTGGCTGCCTGATACTCCGAGGAAGGCGATCCGCGCACCGTCCGGCGAGAAGCGGAAGGTCGCACCGGACGACCCGAGGAACGGTTGCTGGAGCGGCCACGAGGCCTCGCTGACCAGATCGACGAGCCTCAGGGTGTCGTCGACGACCTGGGCGTGGTGGCGGCCGTCGGGCGAGCTCTCTCCACCGAGGGCCAGGCTCGTGGCGCTCGAGACGCCCCCGGTGAGCGGGACCCGCAACGACAGCCGCCCACCACCCGGAACATCGGCCACGTAGAGCACCTCGTCCCCCGCCCCGAGCCGCTCCGCGCCGCGCACGGCGCCGAACCCGATCGTCGGCTCGAGCGGCGTGCTCATGGGCACCTGGGTCAGCGCGGCGAGGAGAGCAGGTAGCGGCGTGAGCATGGCCGGAGCACCGGGAAGCGGCGAGCGATCGTCCCCCCTTTCCAAGGCCGCCGAAAGGTCCCGCGTTGCGGAAACCTGCCCGGAATGGTTTCTCGGGGATTCTTCACGCCCGCTCAGGCCCGGTCGCGCGCCACGTCGAAGCGCCGCAGCACCGCGCCGCCCGCCAGGGCCAGCACGGCGGCGCACAGGACGAGTTCGACCAGCACGCCGAGGGCCCCCGCCAAGAGGGCCGCCTCCTTCGAGCCGTGCAGCGGCCCGATCACGAGCGTCGAGGCGCCCCAGAAGGCCAGGAAACCGAGCGTGCCCATCAGCGCCACGACCGCGCCGAGCAGCGCCATCTGCAGCATGCGTCGACCGGCGTTCTGCACGAAGCCGTCCTGGCCCGGCACGATGCGCACCGGGGCGAACAGGAAGACCACGTTGTCGAGCGCGACCCAGGTGAACACCAGGAACGGCAAGCAGGCGAGCACGCCGACGACCTGCGCTCCGAGATGTCCGGCCACGCACGCCTGGAGCAGGACCGTCACTCCCACCAGCAGCGTGACCAGCACGACCTCCGGCAAGAGCGTCGCCAGGAACACCCGTGCCGGCGCCACGGGCCAGCTCCGGATCACGTCCATGCGCTCGAGCTCCTCGCGGAAATCGAAGCGCAGGCCGGAGCACAGGTAGATCGTGCCGAGCACCGCGATCAGGACCGGTGTCGCGCGCGCCTCCTCGCGCGACGAGGTGTCGAGCACGAGATGCGCCATCAACGTGATGAAGGCCAGCGCGACGAGCGACAGCCACAGGGCCCCGCGCGCCTTGCGCACGAGCCCCGCGCACTTGCGCCAGGCCAGGGCGCCGAGCGGACCGCGTCCGAAGAGCCACGGCACGCGCCAGCGCGCCGTCTCGCCGCTGACGCGCGTGGCCGCGACGCCGCCGCCGCGCGCCATGCGCTCGCGCCGCGCGGCCGTGCGCACGGCGGTCGCCAGCGAGGTCTCGCGGAAATCCCCCGCCAGCCGCGCGGTGCCCTCGAAGGCCAGCACGTGCAGCAGGAGTGCGAGCCCGAACCACGGCAGGAAGCTCGCCAGCGAATCGGCCGTGACCAGGCGCGCCCAGGGCACGAAAGGCGACGTCAACACGGCCAGGGCCGGATGCCCGAGCGGATCCTGGCCCGAGGCCAGCAGGCTCTCCAGCACGCCGCCCACGAGTGGCATGGCCTCCGGCTCACGCCCGCTGGAAAACCACACGGCCCCCGCACCCAGCACCACGACCGTGCAAAGGAGGAGCCCCGAGCCGACGCGACGCAGCACGGCGGCCGTGCGCGGACCGAGGCTGCCGAGCGCGATCGCCAGGGCCTGATTCAGGACCGGCAGGGTCTGCAGCGCCAGCACGATGCCGACGAAGGCGAGCGGCGGACTCGGCATGCGGCGCGCCGCGAAGAGACCGAAGGCGATCCCGCCGATCAGGCTGCGCAGAGCGCCCGCCAGCAGGCGATAGTGCACCAGCGCGCTGCGCGCGAGCGGCGCGCTGAACAGGCGCTCGACCTCGTTCTTCGGCAAGAACAGCCCGCGGTTGGTCAGCGCGCTCGACAGGGAGAGCAGCGTGAAGAGCAGCGCGAAGGCGCGCACGCGTCCCTCGGCCTGATCGTGCGGAAGCACGCGCGGATCCTGCAGGAAGGAGAACAGCAATCCGGCCAGCCAGGTGCCGAAGGCGCACAGGCCGAGCAGCGTCAGCGCGATCCCCTTCGGCGTCCGCATCCGCCGCGCCTGGCGGCGGGCGAAGCCGCGCAACTTGAGGCGCAGGAGCAGCGTCAGCGCGGGCGAACCGGCCAGGTTCACGGCTCCTCCGCCGTGCCCTCGGTGACGGCCAGGAAGATCTCCTCGAGGCTGCGCTCGCCGGCGCCGGCCAGGGTCGCGCGCGCCTCGGCCAGCGTGCCGAGGAACAGCCGTCGCCCGCGCGCGAGGATCAGGATGCGCTGCGCGAGGAGCTCGATCAGTTCGAGCTGGTGCGAGGACAAGAGCACCGCCGTCCCGGCCGCGGCCAGTTCCTGGATCGCCTCGCGCGCCGAGCGGATCCCGCGCGGATCGAGGCCCGAGAGCGGCTCGTCCAGCAGCAAGAGGCGCGGGCGCGGCAGCCAGGCCTGCGCGCAGGCCAGCTTCTGGCGCATCCCGCGCGAGAGCTCGCCCCCCAGCGCGCCGCGCTTCTCGAGCAGCTCGAACTGGCGCAGGAGCTGCTCCGCGCGCGCGCGCCAGTCGCCCACGCCGTACAGCGCGGCGCTGAACTCGAGGTGTTCCTCGACCGTGAGCGCGTCGAAGGGCTGCGGGTCGTCGGGCACCCAGGCGAGCTCGCGCTTCGCGGCCACCTCCGCGCGCGCCAGGTCGTGGCCGCACACGCGGACGCGACCCTCCTGGATCGGCAGGATCCCGGCGATCGAGCGCAGGGCGGTCGTCTTGCCCGCTCCGTTCGGTCCGACCAGACCGACGATCTCGCCGGCCTCGACCTCGAACGACAGGGCCTCCAGGGCGCGCCGCCCGTCGTAGGTACGACCGAGCCCCTCGACCGAGAGCACGCTCTCGCGCGGGGGCAGCGGACCGGACGGACTCGCAGTCTCCATGGCGCGCGAGATTAGGTGGCGTGCCGGGGACGAAGGGAAGGGACAGGCGCGGAATCGTGGCCCGCCGGCGTTGCGCACCGGCCCGGGACCGTTACTCTCGCGCTGCTTGTCGCGCCCGAAGATTTCCAAGGTGATCCTCGCCCTGAGCGCGGCGCTGCTCCTCGCTGACCTGGCGGGCACGCTCCTGCTCGGACGCGACGGCCTGCTGCGCGGCCGGCCCCTGCCGCCCTTCGGGGCCATCACCCACCCCGACCAGCGCGCCACCGTGGCCCGCATGCGCGAAGAGCCGACCGGCACGGCGGCCTTCGATGCCGAGCTCGGCTGGACCTGGCGCCCCTCGACGCACGACGAGGCCGGTCTGGCCGAGATCAACGCGCTCGGCGCGCGCGGCCCGCGCGAATACGCGGCCGAGCCTCCGCCCGGCGTGCTGCGCCTGGCGACCTTCGGCGATTCCTTCACCTTCGGCGACGAGGTCCCGGTCGAGGCCTCGTTCCAGTGGTTGCTGGAGCACACGCGCAAGGACCTCGAGGTCCTGAACTTCGGCGTCAGCGGCTACGGCACCGACCAGGCCCTGCTGCGCTTCCGGCGCGTCGGTCGCATGGGCGCCGAGGTCGTGTGCCTCGGCATCCTGCTCGAGAACATCGGCCGCAACGTCAACCGCTACCGACCGCTGTGGAACGCGCGCACCGGGATCTGCCTCACCAAGCCGCGCTTCGTCCTCGACGAGAGCGGCGCGCTCGTGCTCGTGCCCCAGCCCTTCGCGACGCGCGGCGCGCTGGCCGACGCGATCGAGGACGGGTCCCTGCTCGAGCGCATTGGCCCGCACGAGTACTGGCTCGGCCGCCCGGCCGTGCCGACCGGGCGCCTGTCCTCGCTGGTGCGCGTGGCCTGCGGCTTCCTTGCCTACCGCGAGCGCTCGCCGGCGCGCCTCTGGCGTGACGAGGCGGGCGAACCCTTCCGCGTGACGCTGGCGATCCTCGAGAGCTTCCAGCGCGAGGCGCGCGCGAGCGGTGCGCGCCACGCACCGATCCTCGTCTTCCCGGCCAAGGAGGACCTGCGCGACCACGGCCTGGCGGGACGTCCCTACTGGAACGGTCTCCTGGCCGAACTCGAGCGCCGCGGCGTCGCGCACATCGATCTCGTGACGCCGCTGCTCGCGCGCGCGCAGGCCGACGGCGAGGACCCGCCGGCGAAGAGCCTCTACTTCGGCGGACACCTCTCCAAGGTCGGCAATGCGGTCGTGGCCGAGACCGTGCTCGCCTGGCTGCGCGCACACGACGGCTGACCTCGCCCGCCGGGCCGGCCAGCGAGTAGGATGCGAGCGCATGTCGCTCCCCCCCACCGACCAGGCCCTGCTCGAGAACCTCGCGCGGCTCGCAGGCCCGAAGCGCGACGAAGAGGCGCTGACCCTCGTGCTGCGCCATTTCAAGGCGGAATCCGGCACGGTCCACCGCCTGCGCGCGGGCCTGCTCGCACTGTCGGCGCACTCGCCCGGCATCCCCGAGCCCGTGCTGGCCGCCGTGCGCAGCGTGCCGATCGGCAAGGGCATGGCCGGGCTCGCGGCCGAGCGCCGCATGCCGGTGACGGCCTGCAACCTGCAGACGGACACGAGCGGCGACGTGCGTCCCGGCGCGCGCGCCACGGGCCTCAAGGGCTCGATCGTCGTGCCGCTGCTGGCGGGCGACGAGCTGCACGGCACGCTCGGGATCGGCAACCGCAACGAGCGCGAGTTCACGGACGCGGAGCGCGCGCTCTTGCTCGCGGCCGGCGCCGTCCTGGCGCGCGCATGAAACCCGCGGCCGAGAGCACGGCCGTCGGCGGGGAAGCCTGGCTGCTCGCTGCGCCGGCCGGTGCGCGCCTGGACGAGCTCGCGCGCGCCTTCGCCGAGGCTCCGCCCGCCTGCATCTTCGCGCGCGACGAGGCCGACTGTCGGGCCGCCGCGGCGACCCTCGCTCCCGCGCTCGGCGCAACCCTCGCCGGTACGCCCTTCCCGCACGCCCCGGACGCGGCCCTCGCGACCCTGCGCGCGGCCCTCGCGCGCGGCCAGGCCGCGCGCGTCTTGGTCGTGCTGCCCGTGCACGAGCTCGCCCCGCTCGTGGCGCGCGCGCTCGAGTTCCCGCCCGAGCGCGCCGCGGCCCTGCACCACGAGGCCGGACGGCTGACGCTGCTGCGCGACGAGCCCGCGGGCTTCGTGTTGCGCCGCGCCAACGTGCTCGCGCCCGAGCGTGAGAGCGGCACGGCCCTGCCGACCGGAAGGACCCGCGCTCCGTGAAGGTGCTCTTCGTCTGTCCGTTCGTGCCCTGGCCGCTCGTGAACGGCGGCAAGATCCGCACCTACCACCTGCTGCGCGCCGTGGCGCGCCAGTGCGAGGTCCATCTGCGCGTCATCCAGGAGCCCGCGCCGATCCAGGATGCGGCCGAGGCGCTGGGTGCGGTGGTGGCCTCGGCCGCCTTCTTCGAGCGCAGCCGGCCGGGGCGCCTCGAGCGCTGGCAGCTGCCCAAGCTCGAGCGCTGGTTCCACTCGCGCGCACTGCTCGAGGCCGTGCGCGCCGACCTGGCCGGCGGCGGCTTCCAGCTCGTGCACCTCGACGAGCTCCTCCTGGCGCGCATCGTGCCCGACGCACGCACGGTCCCGGTCGTGCAGCACCACCACAAGCTCGACACGGTGCTGTACGAGTCGCTCACGCATCCGAGCCTCGAGCAGCGCTTCGACCGCTGGAAGCTGCGGCGCCTGGAGGCCGAGTCGGCGCGGCGCTACCGCCACCACCTATTCTGCAGCCAGGACGACGCGGACACGCTGCGCGCGCGCCACGGCGCGCTCGATTGCGCGGTGGTGCCGAGCGGCTTCGATCCCGAGAGCTTCCGTCCCGATCCGGCGGGCGCGGGGCGCGCCCCCGCGCGCCTCGTGTTCCTCGGCAGCATGGACTACGGCCCCAACGTGGAGGCCGTCGTGCGCTTCGTGCGCGAGAGCCTGCCGAGCGTGCGCGCCGCGCGGCCGGACGTCGTGTTCGAGATCGTGGGCGGCAACCCCGCACCGCAGGTGCAGGCCCTGGCCGGCCCGGGCGTGCTCGTCACCGGTCGCGTGGACGAGGTGCAGCCCTACCTCTCGCGCGCCAGCGCGCTGGTCGTGCCGCTCGCGATCGGCGGCGGTACGCGCTTGAAGATCGTCGAGGCCCTGGCGCTCGGCACGCCGGTCGTCAGCACCACGATCGGCGCCCAGGGCCTCGGCCTCGTGCACGGCACGCACCTCGCACTGGCCGACGGCGCCGAGGCCTTCGCGCGCGCCACGCTCGCGCTGCTCGCCGATCCGGCCGGCGCCGCGCGCCTCGGCGAGCGCGGACGCGCCTACGTGCACGAGCACTACCGCTGGGAGGTGCTCGGGCGCGAGCTGGTCGACTACTGGGAGCGCGTGGCCTTCTCGGGCGCGCTCTCGCCCTCGCGCTGACGCGCCGCCGGATCAGCCCGGATCGATCAGCGTCGTCGTGCCCGGCCAGGGCGGCCAGAAGCGCCACCACCACGGCCGCGGGCGCAGCACCTCGCGGTAGGCCGCCTCGAGCTGGTCGGTCATCTGCACGGTCGTGCGCGGGCGCGGCGGATGCGCGCTCCAGCGCGCGCGCTCGGCCGGGTCGGCGAAGCGCCGCAGCGCGGCGACCCAGGCCGCGCGGTCCTCGGCAGGAACGACGAGCCCGGCCGCGCCGCCGTCGGTGACGTCCGCGAGGTCGCCCGCATCGCTCACCAGCACGGGGAGCCCGGCCGCGCGCGCCTCGCGCACGGTCAGGCCGAAGACCTCGTTCCAGCGCGAGGGCGCGGCGACGCCGTCCAGCCCGGCCAGGATGCGCACCAGCTCGCCGTGCTCGAACGGCCCGTGCAGGCGCACGCGCGGCTCGCGCGCGGCCAGCGCGCGCAGGCGCTCCACGTAGCGCGTGTCGCCGTGGTAGCTCGGCTCGTGGCCGTGGATCTCGAGCGTCAGCCCGGGCACGTCGGCCGCGACCAGCGCCTCGGCCAGTTCCAGCGCGCCCTTGCTCGGCAGCACCGTGCCGAGCACTCCGAGACGCAGGCCCGCGTGCGGCGACCGCGTGCGGCGCAGCGCGGCCATCTCGCGCGCCAGGGCCTCGACCTCGACTCCGTTGGGCACGACGCGGATGCGCTTCTCGGGGATCCCGGCGCGCACGAAGACCGCGCGCGTCGCGGCCGAGGGCGTGAACAGCGCGTGCGCGTCGTGCAGGCAGGCGAGCGCGAAGGAGGTGTGCGCCGCCGAGGCGGCCGCATCGTCGGCCAGGGCCTCGCCGCGCGCGCCGCGCGCCTCGCCGCCGCCGGAGGGCAAAAGGTGCGGCCAGGTCGAGGCGAGACACGGCGCGCAGCGCGCCGGCTCGACCGCCGCGCACACCGCACCGTCCGTGCGCAGCATCTGTCCGCGCGGGCACAGCGCCCAGTAGTCGTGCAGCGTCATCACGACCGGGAGCGCGGCCTGCGCCAGGGCCGGCACGATCGCGAGGCCGTGGCCCGAGGCGTGGTGCACGTGCACGAGGTCGAGGCGCTCGGCGCGCGCCCAGGCCACGACCGCCGCGCTCGCGCGCGGCCGCAGCAGGAGGTCCGCCAGCGCGCGGTGGTCGTGGTAGCGGTAGGCGAGGCGCGTCACGCGCACACCCTCGTGCTCGTTCGTGCGCGTCGAGTAGGGCTCGAGTTCCGCGCCGAAATCGAGCGCGAAGGCCGCCACACGGTGTCCGCGGCGCACGAGTTCGCGCGCGAGCTCGTGCGTGTGGCTCTCGACGCCGCCCACGTCGGGCACCCAGCCCATGCCGACGAAGCCGATGGCGAGCGCGTGACTCATGCGCTCCCGCTCCGCGCCGCGCGCGCCTCCGCCAGGATCGCTTCGACGCGCGCGAGGTGCACGTCGAGCGACAGCGCGAGCCCCGGCGCGAGCGGAGCGCAGAGCTCGCCGACCAGCACCGCACGCAGGGCCGCAGCCAGCGCCATGGCATCGCCGGGCGGCACGAGGCGCCCCTGGGCCGGAACCGCGACGATCTCGGCGATGCCCGGCACGTCGCTCGCGATCACCGGCAGCCCGGCCGCGCGCGCCTGCAGCACGGCGAGCGGCGCGTTCTCGTCCCACTCGGAGGGCGCCACCAGCGCGTCGAAGCCGGCCAGCACGCCGGCCGCGTCGCGCGGCAGGAAGGCCGGCGCCACGCGCGCGTGCGCGGCCGCGAGTCCCTCCTGCAGCGCGGGCCAGTAGTGCCGGTGACGCGCTCCTCCCGCTCCGCCGAAGAGCACGAGCTCGAAGGGCCGTTCCGGCTCGCGGCGCGCGAGCTCGCGGCCCGCGGCGAGCAGGGTCGCGAGCCCCTTGTGCGGCGCGAACTGCCCGAGGAAGGCGAAGCGCACCGGCCCACCGGCCGGGCGCGGCGGACGCGCAAGGTAGGAGCTCTCGTCGAAGGCGTAGCACAGCTCGACCAGGCGTTCGGCCGGGAAGCCCGCGCGGCGGAAGACCGCGCCGAGGTGCCGCGTGGGCGCGATCGCGCGCGCGAGGTGCGTGAACAGGCGCGCGACCTCGCGCTGGCGTGCGACGAGGTCGGCGGTGACCACCACGCGCCCGAGGCCGCCCGCCGCGGCCGCGACCCCGGCCGCGGCGCGCCGCAGCGCCAGCGCGAGCGGCCCGTGGTCGTGCGTCGCCGCCGTGCGCACGCAGCGCGCACACACCTCGGGCGGCTTCGGCCCGTGGCAGTTCGTGAGGCGCCAGTCGAACATCTGCCCGCGGTGGCACAGGAGCCCGTAGTCGGTCAGCGTCGCGACGCTCGCGATCCCGCGCCGCGCCGCGACCTCGGGCAGACGCAGCGAGAGCCCCCACAGGAGGTAGGTGAAGTGGACGACGTCGGGCGCGGAGCGCGCCAGCAGGCCGTCGAACACGCGCTCGACCCCCTCGTCGCGGTAGCTCGCCGCGAAGCGCTTCTCGGGATCGCCCGGGTTGTGCAAGAGGTGCACGGCGAGTCCGTCCTCGCGCACCTCTTCCAGCGTGTAGCGCGGGCGCGCGCCGCTGCGGTCGGGGTGCAGCACGGCGAGATCGTGCCCGCGCCGCGCGAGCCCCAGCACGAGTTCCTGCGTGTAGAACTCCGTGCCGTAGCTGCCGCGCGGCGGGTACCCGTTCGAGACGACCAGGATCCGCACCGTCAGCCGCCGCTCCCGATCAGTCCGTGGTCGCGCAGGCGCTGCAGCGCCGCCGCGTCGAGCGGCGAGCGCCCGGGCGGCGCCTGCAGGTGCAGGCGCAGATCGTTCACGTCGCGCACGCGCTCGAGGGCCGCGGCGCGGTAGCGCGCGAAGTCCTCGGCCGGTCCGCGGTTGCCCTCGGCCTCGAGCGGCGGAAACGGCTCCGCCAGTCGATCGTGGAACACGAGCCGCGGCTGCAGACCGAGCGCGGCCCAGGTTCCGCTCCAGGAACGGCGCAGCTGGGCGTCGGCCGTGCCGAGCGGCAGGACGTATTCGAGCGCGTGCTGCACGCCGATCACCGCCAGGCCCTCCTGCAGACCGCAGGAGGAGAACACGAAGTCGCGCGCGGCCGCGTGCGGCGCGCGTCCGGCCAGCCCCGCCAGCTGGGCGATCCCGTGCATGCCCTCGGGCACCGTCAGGCCCTGCTGGGCGAGCAGCGTCGGCGCGAGGTCGAGCGTGGAGGCGATGCCCGCCAGCCGCAGGCCGCGCGGCCCGGCGAACTCCGCCGCAGGGCGCACGATCCAGGGCACGTGCAGATCGGCCCGGCTGTAGCGGCCCGAGGAGAGGAACAGCCCCGCCTCGCCGAACTGCACGCCGTGGCTGCCGAGCACGTGGATCGTCGTGGACTCGTCGCGCCCGCTGCGCCGCAGGCGCGCGAACAGGCGCTCGAGCTCCTGATCGACGAGGCGCAGCTCGTCGTCGTAGAGCGCCTCGTAGCCGCCCAGCGTGCGCGGGCCGCCGCGCCAGCGCGAGCGCGGGATCGCGAAGAAGACCGAGTCGGTGTTGCCGACCGGCGGCACGACGTCGAGCTCGGGCCGCGGCGGGAAGTAGCCCTCGGCGCGCTCCTCGCGGTCCGACCAGAAGCGCTCGAGCTCGCGCAGGTGCACGTACGCGAACCACGGACGCCCCGGCTCGAGCCCGCCGAGCCAGTCGAGGAAGCGCCGCACGACGCGCGCGCTCGGCTCGCCCTCCCAGGCCTCGGCCGCGTCGTCCGAGACGACCTCGAAGCGCTGGAAGCCCGGCTCGAAACCGTGCACGTCCGAGAGCTGCGCGTCGTCGAGGAAGGCGGCCGTGGCATAGCCCTGGGCCAGGAACTCCTGCGCGAGATGCGGGCCGCGCTCGGGCACGCGCCAGCGGCGCTCGGTCAGGCCCTCGTACTCGCTCACCAGGAAGCGCCGCGCCGCGCCCGGCTCGGCTCCGGTCAGGAGCGCCACGTGGGCCGGCAGCGTCAGCGGCGAGCTCGCGAAGACCTCCTCGAACAGGAGCCCTTCGGCCGCCAGGGCATCCAGGGCCGGCGTCGTCTCGCGTGCGTAGCCGTAGGCCCCCAGGTGGTCCGCGCGCAGGCCATCGATCGCGATCACGAGCACGCCCGGCCCGGGTTCGCCCGTGGCCGCGGGTCCACAGGCACCGAGCGCAAGCAACAGCAGCGCGCGGGCCGCGCGCAGGAGGACGGTCGGAGGCGTCACGCCCTACAGCTTGTCAAACAGGCGCGCCGTCTCGAAGACCCCGGACGCGAAGCGCCGCGGAGCGCCCTCGATCTCGACCCGCAGGCAGCGCTTCAGGACCAGATCGAACAGCAGCGGATTGGCCTCGAACAGCTCGCGCAGCGCCGCGCGCTCCTCGGGCGCGAGGAGCCCGGCCCCCTCCAGCCGCCCGAGGCTCGTCAGGGGATCGAGCGCGACCAGCGGATAGTCCGAGCCGTTGAGCAGGCGCCCGTGCAGCTCCGGTCGCGCGAGCAGCGTGGACAGCAGGGCGGGATCGCGGTTGACCTGGGTCAGCGCCGAGAGCTCGCCGAACAGCCGTCCGTCCGGCCCGGCCTCCTCCAGGAGCCGCAGGAAGAGCTCGAAGCCCGCCACGGGGCGGCGCGCGGGGTCGTCGAGATCGGGCAGGGTGCCCAGGCTGGCGCAGTGCAGGGCCACCACGGTGACGCCGGCCGCGAGCGGCGCCCGCAGGAGCAGCGGATTCGCGAGCGCACCGGCCTCCTCGCTCCACACCGCGCGTTCCTCGCCGGTGTGCACGAGCAGCGCCAGGCCGAGCTCCGCCAGCCGGGCGTAGTACGGCGCACAGCGCGCGTCCGACGGATCGATGCCCATCGCCGGCGGCAGCCACTTCACGGCCACGGCGCCGCCCGCGCGGGCCGCCTCGAGGCGCTCGAGCGCATCGTGCCGGTACGGATGCACCGAGGCGCACGCCAGGAACTCCGGATGGGCGCGCGCGAGGGCCAGCACGTAGGCATCGGGCACGCGGAACATGCTGTGCTCGAGGTCCTCCGTGCCATCCGCTCGCACGCGCACGTCGAAAGCCAGCAGCAGGAGCCGCAGCGGGAACCCGCAGGCGCGCACCAGGCTCAGGAGACGCTCGACGTAATCCCGGTCGGCCTGCAGGTTCTCGCGCGCGCCGCCCGCGGCGAGGTACAGCTCGAAGCGCAACCGATCGAGCGGCGCCCGGTGGCTGCGGAAGCGCGGATTCACCCAGCAGCCGCTGTCCGCTCCGCCCAGTCCGGCGACGTGCACGTGCAGGTCGACCACGCGCGCGGGGTCGAACCCCGCCAGGGCGCGCTGGACCAGGGCCTCTGCGCCCTCGGAGAGCGCACTGCGCGCGCGCACGGGCCGCGCGGCGAGCCACGCGGGCAGGGCGCAGCGCGCCGCGACGAGCGCCCCGCCACCGGCGGCGAGTCCGCCGAGCAGGAGACGGCGCGAGGGACGGCGCACGCGCTAGCCGCCGCCGTGCGGCACGGGGGCGAGCGCGTAGACGTTCTCGGCGCGCACCCAGCCGCGCGTACCGTCCGCGCGCTCGACGCGGATCCAGCCTGGCAGGGCGTCGAGCTGGTCGAGTCGCTCGAGTGGCTCGACCTCGCCGATCGGTTCACGCGCGTCCAGCGGCTCGGCGCGCAGCGCGGCCGGCGCACTCGAGACCACCGTCAGCGGAGCCAGGGAGCCACGCACCAGGCCCCACGCCAGCCAGGGCAGCGCACCCAGCACGACGAGCACGCTGGCCAGGGCGAGCAGCGCGCGCCCGCGCGGCCCACCGACGGCGAGGTCGAGCGCCAGGGCGAGGATCCACAGCACCAGCACGCCCAGCACCAGTCCGCGCGCCGCCTCGCGCGGGACCCACGCGCAGAGGCGCGCCGGCAGAGCCGCGCGTTCCTCCTGCGCGAAGCCGAGGCGCGCGCGCGCGAGTTCCAGGTTGGCGCGCGCGGCGGCGTTGCCCGCGTCGAGCTCGAGCGCGGCCTGGAAGCAGGCCACGCCCGCGCGCTCCTCGCCCAGACGCCAGTGGGCGTTGCCGAGGTTCAGGTAGACGCGCGCCCGCGCCCGCTCGGCCAGCGGCTCGGCCAGCGTGGCCTGCCAGCGTGCGCGCGCCTCGGCGTAGTCACTGCGGCGGTAAGCCTCGACGCCCCGCGTGAAGTCGTCGCCGGTCTGCGCGCCGGCCGTGGAGCCGAGCAGCACGAGCAGCAGGAGCACGAGCAGGCGAGTCACCGCAGACCTCCCGCGAGTCCACTGGCCGCGTGCTCGAGCTCGGCGCGCGCCACGCGGGCTCCCCCGCCGTAGACCGCGGCCTCGAGCCGCGTCAGAAGTTCCGCCAGCGCCCGCGCGCGCTCGGGCGCGAGTGCCCCGGCGCGTGCGGCATTCCAGCGTGGCACGTCGCGCCCGCTCCAGGCCTCTCCGCGCTCGCCGCTCTCGGCCCCCAGGAACTCCAGGAACGCCGCCAGGTCCTCGCGCGCGGAGCCCGAACGCTCCAGGGCACGCGCCAGCGTGCGGCGCGCACGCCGGCGGCGGCGCGCGGCCGGCGCGTCCGGATCGCCGTGCAGACGCCGCACGCGCGCGCGCGCCGCGAGCCCGAGCAGAGGCACACCGAGCAGGGCCACGGCCAGGAACGTGTCCTTGCGCGCGTCCGCATCGCTGGAGAGCTCGAGCGGACGCACCTCGATGTCCTCGAGGTCGCGCTCGAAGGACTTCTCCGCGTCCGCCAGGGTCGCGCTCTTCTCGAGGGCGCGCACGCGGATCGGGATCGCAGCGCTCGCCAGGCGCGAGTAGCTGCGCGCGGCGGGATCGAAGGTCGGGAAGGAGAGGGCCGGGATCTCCTTCACGTCGGTCGAGAGCGGCGTGAGGTCGTACACGACCTGACGACGCTCGGCGCTCTTGTCCTCAGTCTGGCCGAAGAAGCGGAAGCCGCGGAAGGCGTCCAGCGCCGCCAGATCCGGGGCCGAGAAGAACTGCAGGTTGCCCTGCCCGCCCCACTCCAGCGTCAGCTTGATCGAATCGCCGACGCGCACGTCGCGCGCATCGACCGAGCTCTTGAAGGTGAGCTTGCCGACCGCGCCCGTGAAGTCACGCGGCTGGCCCTCGCTCGGCAGCGGCACGACCTCGACGCGGAAGGGCTCGGCCTTGACGAAGTGGCTCTCGCGCCGCGAGTTGAAGATGCTGAGGCGCCGGTCGCGACCGAACTCGAAGAAGCTGGTCGGGAACTCGAGCGCGGCCGAGCGCGTCGGCAGGTAGGTCTTCTCGAGCACGAGACGCACGAACTCGCGCCCGCTGCGCGTCACGCTCGGCGCCTGGGTGGCCGCGACGCGCTGGCCGTTGACCTGGATGCCGTCGACGCGACTCTGGGCCGGCGGCGGCGGCGACTCGAGCTCGAGCGCGCCCGGCAGCGCATCCCACCAGGGTAGATTCAGCTCGGCGAAGGCGACCTCTTCGCGGGCATCCCAGCCCAGGGCGATCTGGACCGTGAAGGGCTGGCCCTCCACCACGACCGGCGAGGAGGGCGTGACCTCGAGATAGCCGAAGTCGGCGCCCTCGAGGTCCTCGGCCACCGTCAGGCGCAGTGCCTTCGTCTTCAGGCGCGTGCCGGCGGCCTCGAGTTCGAGCGGCGGGATCTCGTAGTCCCCCACCGCCTCGGGCCGGAAGGGGATGCTGTAGCTCAGCGTCGTCTCGGTCTGCACGCGTCCGCCGCGGAACTGCGTGTAGCTCTGCTGGCCCTTGAAGCGCACCTCGCCGAAGCGCAGACCGGGCACGCTGGGCAGGCCGAGCACGCGCGCGCCGTCGGCGCCTTCGAGCGTGATCAGGACCTCGCCCTGATCGCCGAGGCGCAGCACGCCGGCCGAAAGGCGCGCCTCGACGCGCGGCCCCTGGGGCGCGGAACTGCGCGGCGCGGAGAGGGCGCAGAGCGCGACGAGGAGCGCAAGACCGCTCCGCAGGATGTGACGACGTTCGTGCATCGGGGGAATCTCTCTCACCAGTCGCGTCTGGTCTTGTTGCGCTTGGCCCGCAGGGCCGCCTCGAGCGCCTTCTGCTGCTTCTCGAGCTCGCCCAGGCGATCGAGCAGCTGCATGACTTCCTCGCGCGTCAGCACGCGCTCCTCACCGGGCTGATCCTCCTTCGGCTCGGGCTGCTCCTGTTCCTTCGCATCCGACGGGTCGGGCTGCTGCTCCGCTTCCTTCGGCTGCTCTTCCTGCCCGGGCTCCTGCGGATCCTGTTCCTTCGGCTCGTCCTGCTGCTGCGGATCCTTCTGGTCCTGATCCTGCGGGTCCTGCTGCTGCGGATCCTGCGGGTCCTTCTGCTCCTGGTCCTTGTCCTTCTGGTCATTCTTGTCCTGCGGATCCTGCTTGTCCTGCGGGTCCTGCTGCTGCTCCTGTTCCTGCTTCTGTTGCTCGCGCTCCTGCTCGATGCGCTCGAGCTCGCGCAGGCGCCGCATCAGGAGCTCCAGGTTGGCTCGCGTGTCGGCGTCACCGCCGTCGGCCTGCACACGCTCGGCGAACCAGCGGCGAGCCTCGAGGTACTGCTTCCTCGCCTCCTGCAGCGGATCCGGCGGCGGCGGAGCATCGGGCGGACCACCCGCGGCTGCGGGCGGCATCCCCGGCGGTGCCGCGGGCGCACCGGAAACCTCCGGCAGCTGCGCGCGCCAGCGCTCGCCGCGCAGGAGCTCGAGCGTACCGAGGTCGTAGACGGCCTCGAGCCGCAGCGTCCCCGGCCCGGCCAGGGCGCGCGCCGCGAGCAGGCTCGTGCGCGCCGCCTCGTGGGCCTCGGCCGCGCGCGTCTCGTCGCGCTCGCCCTCTGCGCGCGCCGCACGGATCACGCCCAGGGCGAGCGCCGCGCGGGCCTGGGCCACTTCGGGGAAACCGGCCGCGACGAGTTCCTCGGAGAGCGCCGCGGCGCGGGCCTCGGCCGCGGCGAGGTCGCCCGCCGAGTACTCCTGCGCGGCGCGCTCCAGCGTCTCCGCGGGTGCAAGCACGGGCTCCTGGGCCACGAGCGGCAGCGCGCACAGCGCGGCCACGAGGCGCTTCTCCGCTCCGCGCGCGGCGGCCACGCGACCCTCGCGCCGCAACCACCAGGACGCGCACAGCAGCACGAGCCCGGCCGCGAGCGGCCACTGGTAGCGGTCGTAGGGCACGCGCCGCTCGCCGCTCGTGAGCTCGCGGCCCTCGAGGCGCGTGATGCGCGCGCGGTAGAGGTCCTCGAGCGGCGTGGCCGACTCGTCGGCCGCCAGGAACTCGCCGCCCGTGCGGCGCGCCAGCTCCACCAGCGAGGTCCGGTCGAGACGCGTGACGACCTCCTGGCCGTTCTCGTCCACCAGGAAGCTCTGCTTGCCGTTCGCGTCGACGACCGGGATCTTGCCGCCCTCGAGCGTGCCGACGCCCAGCACGAAGAGACGGATGCCGCGTTCCTTCGCGCGCTCGGCCAGCGCCAGCCCCTGGCCCTCGAGGTCCTCGCCGTCGGTGATCAGTACGACCGCCTCGTGCGCGCCGCTGCGCCCGTCGAAGAGCTCGAGCGCGTGCTGGATCGCCGCGGCGAGGTCGGTGCCGCCCTTCTGGTTGTCCTCGGGCGAGACGTGCGCGAGCAGGCTCTCGAGCGTGGCGCGGTCGCGCGTCAGCGGCGAGATGTCGCGCGCCTCGCCCGAGAAGGCCACCAGCGCCACGCGGTCCCCGGCCATGCGGTCGAGCAGACCGACGATCTCGCGCCGCGCGCGCTCGAGGCGCGAGGGCCGCAGGTCCTGGGCCAGCATCGAGCGCGAGGTATCGAGACACACGACGAGGTCGAGCCCGCGCCGCGAGACCGGTCGCAGGGTGTGGCCGACGACCGGCCCGAGCAGCGCCGCCGCGAGGAGCGCGAGCCCGAGGCTCGCCAGCACGACGCGCGCCGTGGCGCGCGCCGGCCCGTGCCCGGGCACGAAGCGCGCCAGGTGGCGCTCGCCGACCCACTGTGCGAGTTCCCGACGCGCGCTCCGGCGCGCGAGCAGCCCGGCGCCGAGCGCGAGCAGCGCCGCAGCGAGGGTCCAGAGCAGCGCGGGCCGCAGGAGTTCCATCAGGGAATCCTCCGCCAGAAGGTCGCGCGCGCGAGCTCGCCGAGCAGCAGCAGGAGCAGCGCCGGCCCGAGCCAGCGCGGATAGAGGTCGTAGGTCTCCTCGAAGCGCCGCTCCTTGCGCGGCGTCTTCTCGAGGGCCTCGATCTCGGCATAGATCTCTTCCAGCTGGGCCTTGTCGCCAGCGCGGTAGAAGCGCCCGCCGGTCAGCTCCGCGATCTCCTCCAGCGGGCGTGTGTCGACCGGCCGCTCGGTCGGCACCCACGCACCGCGGAACGGGTCGGGCTCGAACACGTAGCGCGCGGCGAAGATCGTGTAGACCTTGATGCCGAGCTCGGCCGCCAGCTCGGCCGCGGCGCGCGGCGTGATCTCGTCGACGTTGTTCTCGCCGTCGGTCAGGAGCACGCAGATGCGCGACTTCGCATCGGAGGCGCGCAGCACCGCCACGGCCTTGGCCAGGCCGACGCCGATGGCCGTACCGTCCTCGCCCATCTGCTGCTTGAGCTGGCGCACGCGCTCGTCGGGATCCCAGCCGGCGAGGTCGACCTGCTCGATGAAGCCGAGCAAGGCCTCGACGTCGAGCGTGAACGGACACACGAGGCGCGGAAAACGCGCGAAGGTCACCAGGGCCACGCTGTCGGCCGCGTTCTCGCTGTCGCTCATGCGCCGCGCGGCGAAATCCCCCACGACCTCCTTCACGACCGCGAAGCGGCTGCGCCCGCGCTCGAGGTCCTCGAAGCGCATCGAGCTCGAGCGGTCGAGCGCGAGCACGATGTCGACGCCCTCCGATTCCTGATCGCTCGAGACGTCGAGCCGCAGCGGACGCGCCAGGGCCACGCAGGCGCAGACGAGGCCCACGACCTCGAGCAGCCCCGGCACGAAGGCCGTGCGCTGGCGCAGCGAGCGCGGCACCGCGAGGGCCACGCTGGTGCGCCCGCGTGCGCGGCCGCGCGCGAACCACAGGCACAGGCACGCGGCC
>Ga0172376_10003415_pt1 | contig 18765 bp, 13 predicted proteins | sample Lak35m_FD_121114 | JGI IMG/M metagenome (GOLD analysis project Ga0172376, IMG submission 121114) | Freshwater microbial communities from Kabuno Bay, South-Kivu, Congo - kab_092012_35m | ecosystem: Environmental > Aquatic > Freshwater > Lake | place: Democratic Republic of the Congo: South-Kivu... | reverse complement strand
GACGTGGCGAAGATGCTGCAGATCCCGATCTTCCACGTGAACGGCGAGGACCCCGAGGCGGTCCTGCAGGTCGTGCGCCTGGCGATCGACTTCCGCGCCGAGTTCCGCACCGACGTGGTCGTGGACATGTACGCGTACAGGAAGCTCGGGCACAACGAAGGCGACGAACCCGCCTTCACGCAACCCGTGCTGTACGCCGCCATTCGCAGCCGCAAGCCGGTGCGCGAGGGCTACCTCGACCACCTCTTGGCGCACGGCGAGTTGACGCGCGAGGACGCCGACCGCATCGCCGAGGAACGGCGCCAGAAGCTCGAGGCCGAGCTCGACGCATCGAAGGCCCCCGACTACCAGTACCAGCGCGAGCCGCTGGGCCCCGAGTGGAACGGCTACCAGGGCGGAGCCGACCTCGAGTGCGCCGAGACGCCCACCTTCGTGGATGCCGCGCGCCTGTCAGAGTTGCTGCTCGCCACCACGCGCACGCCGTCCGACTTCCAGCCCAACCCGAAGATCGCGCGCTTGCTGGAGACGCGCGCCGAGATGGCGCGCGGCGAGAAGCCGCTCGACTGGGCCATGGGCGAACTGGCGGCGTACTCGTCGCTCTCCGCCGAAGGTTGGCGCGTGCGCATGACCGGCCAGGACGTCGAGCGCGGCACCTTCAGCCACCGCCATGCCGTGCTGCGCGACACCAACGACGCGCATCGGTTGAACCTGCTGCGCGATCTGGGCGTGCCGCAGGCCGATGTTCTGGTACGCAACAGCCCGCTCTCCGAGACGGGAGTCTTGGGCTTCGAGTACGGCTACACGCTCGACGCGCCCGACGCGCTGGTCGTGTGGGAGGCGCAGTTCGGCGACTTCAACAACGTGGCGCAGGTCATCATCGACCAGTTCCTCGTCAGCGCCGAGGCCAAGTGGAAGCGGCTGTCGAACCTCGTGATGCTCCTGCCGCACGGCTTCGAGGGCCAGGGGCCCGAGCACAGCAGCGCGCGGCTCGAGCGGTTCCTGCAGCAGTGCGCCAGCGACAACATCCAGGTCGTCAACCTGACCACGCCCGCGCAGGTGTTTCACTGCTTGCGCCGCCAAGTCGTGCGCAAGTGGCGCAAGCCGCTGGTCGTGATGAGCCCGAAGAGCCTCTTGCGCCACCCGAAGGCTGTCTCGCCGCTGTCCGACTTCGCGCAAGGCTCGTTCCAGCGCATCATCGGCGACGCGGGCGTCGACGCCGCGCGCGTCTCGCGCGTGCTTTTGTGCAGCGGCAAGCTGTACTACGAGCTCGTGGAGCAGCGCGAGAAGCTCGGCCGCGGCGATGTCGCCATTCTGCGCCTCGAGCAGCTCCATCCGCTGCAAGAGAAGGACCTCGAGGCCGCCCTCGCCCCGTACACGGCGGCCAAGGAGGTGCGCTGGGTCCAGGAAGAGCCGCGCAACATGGGCGCGTGGCAGTACCTGTGGTGCCGCTTCGGCGCGCGGATGCTCGGACGAAGCTTCGACGGCGTCGCGCGCGAAGCCGCGGCCTCGCCCGCCACCGGTTCGCCCAGCGCCCACAAGATCGAACAGCAGAAGGTCCTCGACGGCGCCTTCGCCTGAAGGCGCGCGATGCGCTACACCATCCAGCCATGAGCCAACTCGAACTGCGCGTGCCCCCCGTGGGCGAGTCCATCACCGAGGTCCAGATCGGCGACTGGCTCGTCGGCGAAGGCGCGAGCGCGGACAAGGACCAATCCGTGGTCGTCATCGAGACCGACAAGGTCACGACCGAGCTGCCCGCGCCTTCCGCCGGCACCGTGGCGCGGATCCTGAAGAAGAAGGGCGAGAAGGCCGTGATCGGCGAGGTCATCGGCTACCTCGTCGCCGGCGCCGCCGCGCCCAAGGCCGCGCCCGCCGCCAAGCCCGCGCCCGCGGCGACCATGCCGGCCAGCTCGACCCAGCCTCCCGTCGCGTCGACCAGCGCCGCTCCCGCCCACGCCGCCGTTGGCGGAGTCGTCATGCCCGCCGCCGCGCGCCTCGCGGCCGAGCGTGGCATCGACGCTTCGAAGCTCGCCGGCAGTGGTCCGGGCGGACGGGTGCTGAAGGAGGACGTGCTGGCCGCCGGCACGCAAGCGGGCGCGTCGACCGCGAAGCCGGCGCCGAGCGCCCCCACCGCCAAGCCGGCCGTCGCGGGAGCGCGCGGCGAGGAGCTCGTGCCGATGTCGCCGATGCGCAAGCGCATCGCGCAGCGACTCGTCGAGGCGCAGGGCACAGCCGCGTTGCTGACGACCTTCAACGAGATCGACATGGGCGCGGTGATGGAGCTGCGCAACCAGCACAAGGACGAGTTCCACAAGAAGCACGGCGCCAAGCTGGGCTTCATGTCGTTCTTCGTGAAGGCCGTCTGCGACGCGCTGAAGTTCGTACCGCAGGTCAACGCCGAGATCCGCGGCGACATGATCGTCAACCGCTCCTACTGCGACATCGGCGTCGCCGTCGGCTCGGGCCGGGGACTCGTCGTGCCCGTCCTGCGCAACGCGGAGACGCTGGGCTTCGCCGCCATCGAGGCCGGCATCGCCGACTTCGGCGCGCGCGCGCAAGCCGGCAAGATCACGCTGGACGAACTGGCCGGCGGCACCTTCACCATCTCCAACGGCGGCATCTACGGGTCGTTGCTGTCGACGCCGATCGTCAACCCTCCGCAGTCGGGCATCCTCGGCCTGCACGCCATCCAGGACCGCCCCGTGGCGCGCGATGGACAGGTCGTCATCCGCCCGATGATGTACGTGGCGCTGACCTACGACCATCGCCTCGTCGATGGCCGCGAGGCCGTGACCTTCTTGAAGCGCATCAAGGAGTGCATCGAGAGCCCGGCGCGCATGCTGATCGAGGTCTGACGCCTTCGAAGCGCCGGGCGACGCCCCGCGCACCCCGCCGAAGCCCGCTCCCGACGGACCGGCGCTCGATTCCACGCCGCGCCCGCGCCTTCGACGCGCGGGCGCGGCGCTTGCACGGAAGGCTCGCTATGCTGTCGGCCCCCTTCATCGGGGAACCACACGCCATGAGCAGCACCACCTTCGACCTGATCGTCATCGGCGCCGGCCCCGGCGGCTACATCGCCTCGATCCGCGCCGCGCAGCTGGGCCTGTCCGTCGCCTGCATCGAGAAGGAGGACCGCCTCGGCGGCACATGCCTGCGAGTGGGCTGCATCCCTTCCAAGGCGCTGCTCGAGTCGAGCGAGCTGTACCACGAGGCGAAGGACGGCTTCGACCGCCATGGCATCGCCTTCGGCGAGGTCAAGGCCGACATCGCCAAGATGATGGCCCGCAAGGACGGCATCGTGAAGACGCTGACGAGCGGCATCGACGGCCTGTTCAAGAAGCACAAGGTGCAGCGCTTCCAAGGCGTCGGGCGCTTCGTCGCGCGCGGCAAGGTGGCCGTCGTCGACGCCAACGGCAAGGTCGCGCACGAGTTGGCGGGCAAGAACATCCTGGTCGCCACTGGCAGCGTTTCCGCGCCGCTGAAGGGCGTCGAAGTCGACGGGGACATCATCGGCACGAGCACCGAAGCCCTGTCGTGGCCCGCCGTGCCCAAGCACCTCGTGGTCATCGGCGCCGGAGCCATCGGCCTCGAGATGGGTTCGGTGTGGGCGCGCCTCGGCGCCAAGGTCACCGTGCTCGAGTACGCCGACCGCCCGCTCGCCGCGATGGACGTCGAAGTCTCGGCGTTGGCGAAGAAGCTGTTCGAGAAGCAGGGCATCGCGTTCAAGCTGGGCGTCAAGGTGGTTGGCGCTCGCCGCGCGGGGAACGGCGCGCTGGTCGAGGTCGGGGGCCAACCTCCGATCGAGTGCGATCGGGTGCTGCTCGCCGTCGGACGGCGCCCGAACACCGAGGGTCTCGGGCTCGAGGCGGTCGGCGTCAAGCTCGACGAGCGCGGCCGCATCCCCGTCGACCACCACTTCCGCACCCAGGCCTTGGGCGTGTACGCCATCGGCGATGTCGTGCGCGGCGCGATGCTGGCGCACAAGGCCGAGGAAGAGGGCGTCGCCTGCGTCGAGTTCATCGCCACCGGGCACTGCCATGTGAACTACGACGCGATCCCGAACGTCGTCTACACCTCGCCCGAGATCGCCTCGGTAGGCAAGACCGAGGAAGAGCTCAAGGCCGCGGGCATCCCGTACAAGAAGGGCGCCTTTCCCTTCATGGCCAACGCCCGCGCGCGCGCGCTCGGCCACACCGACGGATTCGTCAAGATCCTCGCGCACCAAGAGACCGACAGGATCCTCGGCGGCCACATCATCGGCCCGCGCGCCGGCGACTTGATCGCCGAGATCGCGATGGCGATGGAGTTCGGCTCGAGCAGCGAGGATGTGGCTCGCACCTGCCACGCCCACCCGACCTTGAGCGAAGTGGTTAAGGAAGCGGCGCTGGCCGTCGACGGGCGCGCGCTGAACATTTGACGACCGAAGGCGCGGCCCGCGCCATTCCTGCGTGCTTGCGCGAACGCGAAAGACCGGCGCCGCCCGGGTCATCCCCGGACGGCGCCGTCTTCTCCCTCAGCCTCCCAGCTGATTGCTCGATTCGCGCTCACCAACGCAGGGTCGCCGCGATGGGCGAACGCGTCGGCATGCGGTCGTGACGCAGGCGGAACACTTCGCCTCCGTGCAGGCAGACCGACTCCGCCAGCTCCTCCAGCACGTTCGCGTCCTCGCGCGGATTGCGCGCGACGGTCCGCTGCACCGTGCCGGTGCTGCGATCCAATCGACCGGGCACGATAGCCTCGCGGTCGAGGATCAGTTCGCGCACGCGGCCCATCGTCGTGGCGCGAGCGATGATCGACAGGTCGTCGCTGGCGCGGTGGGCGCACGACAAGGCGCCCCAGCGATCGAGGACATCGAGGTTCTGCTCATCGAGGTGCTGCTCGACCACTGGCCAGGCGCGGGCGTGCAAGGCGTCCAACGACAGGTGGCCGAGGTCGCCCACCAAGCCGAAGGCGATCATGTCGTCGAAGCGCGCCACCGAGCGGAACATCCACAGTTCGCGCTCAGGTGCCGCCACCAACAACGGACGCGGCGAAGCGGACGTGACTTGCGCCACGGCGCGCTCGATGGCGCGAATGCGACGCAGCGGATCGACGCCGACTGAGGCCTCGACTTCCGATGCGGCGAACGGACCAGCTGCCTGCAACTTGGCGTACGCCGGATCCAAGGCGAGAGGCAGCTCGACGGGCTCGAGGCCGAAGGCCGAGCCGGCGTGCAACCGCACCTCTGAGTCGTTCAACCGCAGCAGGTAGAAGCCGCGATTCGACTGCAGGTGCGTCAGGAGCGGCCGAACATGCGTCTTGGCGCCCACGACCGCGCGCTCGGGCAAGACGAGCGGCAGGTGCCAGTGGGCCAAGGTGGTCTGCGAGCGGAAGGCCACCAGCGTGGACTTGGCCTGGCTCCAAAAGTCCGCGGTCGAGAACGCCTCGAGCGGCGACAACAACTCGGCGACGACGCGTGCCGGGTGGCTGGCGGCGAGTTGGTTGTGCAGACGCGTCAACTCGGCGTGGAAATGGCTCCGGTCGTCCGGGCTGCCGCCAGCGACGGTCGGCAGGTACAAGGAAACACAAGGTCCCTCCTCACAAGCGATGAGGGCTCGCAGATTTTCCAGCGTCGGCACTCGCATGGTCATCATCTCGGGGTTGGGGGCCGTTCTGCGGCGTAGGTGATCCCTGCTGGAGAACCGAACCTACGACCCAGACAAGTAGGACTGTACCCGGGAACTTTTCTTGGCAAATGACGCCGAGTGCGTAGGAATCCACTCCCATTGGACGCAGGATCCATCAAATGCAAGTTCCTAACTCTGCCATTTGACTGCCCTCCGCACTTGCACCCGGCACCAGTCGCGCCTCGAAGCCGAAGCCGAACGCAAAACGAGTGATTTATTGCCGAAAAATGCCACCTTTCCCAAAAACCTCGCGCAGCCATAGGAGCTCAGGCAAGGCCCGCCAACAGCCCTCACAGCATGTGCAGCAATCGGGAATTGGGGACAAATTCCAAGAATGCGGCATCCCGACCCGCATCCACTCCCACCTAGACTTATCCTAGGAAAATTTCTAACTCGGCGATTTCCTAGCTTTGTGGTGCCCTTCCGGGCCTTGGGACGCCCGGGGCCGCCCTACCATTCGCATCCACCCATGCAGTTCGAGCGTGGGGAGTGCAAGGATCGGGACGGGATGCGCAGGCATCAGCCTTCCGTGTACTTGGCCAAGCGCCCGGCCTTCAGCGGCCCAGCCACCGCCAGGCAACACCGCGTGGGGTGCAGGTGGGCTTGCGCCACGCGCCGCACATCGTCTTGGGTGGTGGCCGCGAAGGCGTCCATCAACTTGGGCAGATGGTCGGGCCCCCACCCGTGCACGGCCGACGATGTCATGTACGCCGCGCGACGCGACGCGCGTTCGAAGCCCATGGCGAAGCTGCCGAGCAAGTACTGCTTGGCCGTCTCGAGCTCCGCTTCGGGCACGAGCTCGCTGCGGATGCGCTCCATCTCGGCGAGGAAGCCATCGATCGCCGTCTCGGCGTTCTCCGGCGAAGTGCCGATGTAGGCGCTGAAGACTCCGGGCAGGATCCCCGCCGAGGAGTGGATCGAGGCGTGCACGCTGTAGGCAAGGCCAAGCTCGTCGCGCAAGCGGCGCGAGATGCGGTTGACGAAGCCTGGTCCCGTGCCGAGCACATGGTCCATCACGACCAACGCCGGGTAGTCGGGATCGTTGCGGCGGATGCCGAGATGCCCGAGGAACACATGCACTTGCTTGCGCTCGGCCCCGAAGGTGCGCACGCGCCGGCCGAGCGCGGGGAAGACCGGCGGGACGGTCTCGAGCGGAGTGCCGGGCGACAAGCCCGAGAGCAACTTCTCGCAAGCCGCACGCACTTCCTTGGGATCCACGTCTCCGCACACCGACAGGATCAACCGTCGTCCGCACCAATGCCGCCGCCGCAGCGCCCGCACTTCGGCGGGCTCGATGCGCTCGAGGCTGGCGCCGTCGCCATAGGCCGCGCGGCCCATCCAATGATCGCCGTAGACCAGCCGGCGGAAGAGCAAGGCGCCTTGCTTCTGCGGCTCCGACCGCTCGACGCGCAGGCGATCGAGCAGGCGCTGGCGTTGACGCTCGAACAACTTGTTCGGGTAATGCGCGTGCGACAGCGCATCGCACAACACTTCGAGCAGGAGCTTCCAGCGACTGCCGACGATCACGCCAGCCAGGCCCGAGGCGTCGCCGCCCAGCTCGCCACCATGCGGCTCGAGCATGGACGCGATCTCCTCGTCGCTGCGGCTGGGCGTGCCTTGGTCGGCCAACGCGCCGACGAGGTAGGCAAGGCCTTCCTTGCCGCGCGGGTCGAGCGCGGGACCGCCACGCACATGCGCTTGGATGGCGCACACGGGAGCGCCGGGACGAGGCGACACCCACAACAGCGCGCCGCAGGACAGCTCGAAGCGCTCGAGCGGCATCGACAGCCGCTCCAACAGGGCTTGATGGCTCATCGACGCACCTTGCCTTGCGCGCGACGACGCGAGCGGGCCGCGGCGCGCCGCGCCTTCTTGCCACGCGCCTTGCCGCCGGACTTCTTCTTGGAAGCGGTCGGCTTCGCCGGCGGGGCGCGACGCTTGGCCGACTTGGCCTTGGCGGGGCCGGATCTCGCGGACCCGGACTTGGCGCCGCGAGCCGCCTTGGTCTCCGCCGCGGCGCGCTTGGGCAGGCTCCAACCGACGACGCGACGCTCGTCGCCCAGGTATAGACGCGCGGCTTCGCGCACCGCCGCGGCATCGACGGCCTTGATGCGTTCGACCGCCTGCACGGCCAAGGTCCAATGCGCATCGACCGCGTACTCGCCCAGCTCCTCGGCCAGGTCGGAGACCGTCTCCGAATCGTGCGCCTCTCCGGCCTCGATGATCTGCTTGGCGCGCACGAGCTCGGCGGGATCGAGCAACAGCGCGCGCACGCGCTGGACCTCGTCGAGCAACGCGCGCTCGAGCACTTGGGGCTCGACGCCGTGCGCGCACTGCGCGTACAGCCAGAACGCCCCGCCATCGACGCGCGTGTCGTTGTGCGTCGACACGCTGGTCGCGAGTCCCGCCTCCAGCACCAGCAAGCGATGCAGGCGCGAGTTGCGACCGCTCGACAACGCCGTGGCCAGCACGTCGAGCGCGTAGTCGTCGGCCTCGCCGACCTTGGTGGTGGGCCAGCCGATGCACACGCGCTTGCCGTCGTCGTCCCACTCCATCGACAAGCGTTGCTCGCCGCGCGGCGCGGGCGCGGGCGCGCTCCAGCCCACCTGCTTGGCGAGGCCCGCGGGGATGGCTCCAAAGTGCTTCTCGGCGGCGGCCAGCGCGGCCTCCACGGTCGTGTCGCCGCACACGACGAGCGTCGCGTTGGCGGGATGGTAGTGGCGCTCGTACCAAGCGCGCATGTCGTCGACCGTGAGGGCCTTGAGCGTGTCGACATAGCCGATCACCGGGCGGTGGTAGGCGTGGCGACCGAACAAGGCCATCTGGACCTGCTGGACCAGCACGCGCCATGGATCATCCTCGCCCATCGACAACTCCTCGAGCACGACGGCCTTCTCGGCCTCGAACTCGGCTGGATCGAGCAAGAGGCCGCGCATGCGGTCGGCTTCGATCTCGAGCGCCTTCTCCCAACGATCGGAGGCCAGCTCGAACCAGTAGGCCGTGTGGTCGGCCGAGGTGAAGGCGTTGTTGCTGCCGCCGAGGCGCGTCGTCGCGAGGTCCACCTCGCCCTTGCCGAAGCTGCGCGAGCCCTTGAACATCATGTGCTCCAGGAAGTGCGCGACCCCCGCCTCGCGTTCGCTCTCGTCGCGCGCGCCGCAGCGGTACCACAGCATCACCGCGACTACGGGATCGAAGTGGCGCTCGCCCACCAGCACCGTCAAGCCGTTGGCGAGCTTCTTCTCGACGATGCTCGCGCCGCTCTTCTTCGCGTCGGAATGCTTCAACGGCCACCTCCGCGACGCGAGGGCGCGGACGGCCGCCCAGCCCCGGACGATCGCTTGCGGACGCCTTCTGCGCCGCGCGCGGTGTCGCCACCGTCTTGGCGCGGGCCCTTGCCGCGCGGAGCAGCACCGCGCGGGCCCTTGCCCCCGGCGCCAGCGCCCTTGAAGCCGGTCGCACGAGGCTTGCCGACGCGCGCCGCGGGCCCCCGAGCGGAACCCCGCACGCTGGCGCCCGACTTGCCGCCGGACCTCCCGCCGCCGAACTTGCCCGCGCCCGGCTTGGAGTCGAGGCCGCGCGACTCGAGCCAATTCTGGCGATCCGCGCGACGCGCGGCGAGCTCGGCCGCCTCCGGACGCACCGCGACCGCGCGCCCGCCTTCGACCAGGTGGCGCGCCCACGAAGGCTTGCGACCCTTGCCGCGCTTGGTCATGCCGAAGCGCGCGCGCTCGCCGCCCTCGGATGGGGCGCCGGCGAGCAACGCGTCGATCTCCGCGCGCACGAGCTCGCGCCAACGGCCCGTCTTCAACCCGCGCGAGGTCAGCGAACCGACGCGCACGCGCTCGAGGTCGACGACCTTGTAGCCGACCTTGGCGAACGCGCGGCGGATCTCGCGGTTCATGCCTTCCTGGATCGTGACCTCGAGCTCCGAGCTGTCGTGCCTGCGGCTCTCGACGATCACGCGCGCGCCACTCGTCTTGCCCTCCGACAAGCGCACGCCTTCGCGGATCTTGGTCAAGGCCTCGTCGTCGATCTTGCCGGCGACCTTGACGCGATACGTCTTCAGCACGCCGTGGCGCGGATGCATGATGCGGTGCGCGAACTCGCCGTCGTTCGTCAAGAGGATCAAGCCGCGCGACTCCTCGTCGAGCCGGCCGATCGTGTAGATGCGACCCTTCCACGGATCGGTGATCAGGTCGACTGCGCGCGGGCGCGTCTCGCGCGTCTCGTTCGTGCACACCACGCCCGGCGGCTTGTTCAACATGTAGTAACGCTTGCGCGCGGCGCGCACATCGAGCGTGCGGCCCTCGACATCGATCGTCTGCCGCTCGGGATCGACCTTGGTGCCGAGCTCGACCACGATCTCGCCATCGACCATGACGCTGCCTTGCGCGATCAGCTCGTCGCAGCGCCTGCGCGAAGCGACCCCATGGTCGGCGAGCAACTTGTTGAGGCGCACCAGGCTCGAGCCCGCGTCGAGCACTTCGCCCGCGTTCGGAGTCGGCGGTTGCGAGCGCGACGGTTGCGAACGCGGGGGTTGCGAGTGCTCGGCGGAGGCGGCCCGCTTGGGCTGGGAGCGGGGAGCGGGACGGCGCGAGGATCGTTCTGTCATGGTTGCGGAGCCCAAGTTGAGCCAGCGGACAATCCGTAGTGTCCAAGAAGCGCCCATGATGGAGCAAGCCAATCCGCGCGTCCTTGCCGCCTTCGCTCGCGCTGCGAAGCTGAAAAACCTGCGCCCTCGATGTGGACTCGGTGCCCCAAAGGCGAGCTCACGAGAGGCGACGAGGAAGCGCGCCTCCCCCTGTGGTGGCCACCCTGCAGTTGGAGACTGGCCGCGACTCTGCGCGGACACGGATAGCGATGGCCATGCGTGAAGAGCGACCGTGCTTGGCTCAACAAGCCCTTTTTGGGGAGGGGTCGAAGAGACCCATCCGAACACGATGAGCGAGGGTGCATAACTCGGAGCGATAGCCGGTCTGGAATTTGGAACACCTAGTCCAGTTTATCGACTTTGCCTCCGCGCGGCCTCAGGGACGGGAATAGTCTCCAAGTGTCCGTGTTCGGTAGTCCACGCTACTGGGCATTATTTTCACCTCAAAAACCGTCCTAAACACGTCCAAATGCGCTATCAGCATCTCTTGCCCCTCGTGAGCGCGGCTTCAGGCCTGCTGACCGGCGTGCTGTACCTACAGCACAACCAAGCCACGGCAGTGGAGGTCCTCCCGGCCCTGATCCCCATCCCCATCAACCTGGCCCCCGAAGCCCGGAGCGCCTTCCTCGAAGGTCCACTGCAGGACTGCGATCTGACCGCCCGCGTGATCGTCGTCAACGGCACGCAGGTCCAAGTCCCGGCCACGGTCCTCTTCGACACGACCGGCGACGGCGTGGGCGATGTCACTTTGGCGCAGTTGGTCAATCCGACCCTGCGGTCGCCGCTCGGCGGCACGGTGCACGTCACCGCGGCACTGCGGACGACGCAGAGCGGCCATGCCCAATTCGTCGCCGACAGCCTGTATTTCGAGTTCGGCGAACGCGTCGTCGTCGGGCCCTTGGTGGCCGTGGATGCCGCCAACGGCATGTTCCAGGTCGGCGGACACCAGATCCGCATGAGCACCGACCCGCGCCTCAGCCCGATCCTCGCCGATCTCGGCGGCCATCCCATCACGGTGGCCGACCTCGCCGGCTTCGAAGGTTCGCTCGTCTCGGCCGAGGGCTACATGGACGAGGGCGTGTTCTTCGGCAAGTTCGTCGAGACGCAGGCGCTGGTGCCCGGCGCCAATGTCGACGGCGTCGGCGTGGAGCGCGCACTGTGGCGCGCGGACAAGGGGCAGATCGACGTGGTCGGCACGATCACGGCGCATCCCACGACCGGCCAGATCGCCGCGACGGTGCAACTGGACCTGTCCTGCGATGGCCTCGGCCTCGTCACGGTCAATGTGGTGCCCGGGATCGTGCCCACGCAGGGCGAGTTCGTGTGGCGCTCGGCCGAAGGCCAAGTGCCCAGCAACCCCGGCTCCTTGTGCGTGCGTTCGGCCAACGGCGGCACCACGCAACGCGGCGTCGACACCAAGTGACCCGCACCGCCGCGCGGTCTGCGACGGTCGCGCGGCGCACCATCCACTCATCCATCCACTCATCCATCCACTCATCCATCCAAGCGGGCGAGTCGACGGCCACGCGGCCGCGCCAGCCCACCACAAGACGCCAACTCCCATGCGCAACCTCCGCATCGCTTCCATGACCGGCGCCGCCGCGCTCGCGGCCTTCGCCTCCATCCAACTCCTGCCCACCCAGGCGGGCGCCGTGGCGCCCATCTATAGCTTCACCTTGCCCACCTTGTGGCCCGGAGCCAACGTGTTGAGCCTCGAGGGCGGCGTGCTCGCCATCGACCCCGCGACGCGCACCGTCAACATCGACGGCAGCGCGGTCCGTATCCCGGCCACGCTGCGCATCGACACCGACGGCGATGGCGTCGGCGACATCACCTTCGAGCAGTTGACGGCCTCGAACCTGCGCAGCGCCATCGGCGGCTACATGGCCGTCGAAGCCGACGTGACGAGCGTCAACGGCTTGGCGCGCTTCACGGCCAACGCCGCCTACTTCGAGTTCGGCGAGCATGTCGTCGTCGGCGCGTTGATGGCGGTGAACGCGCAAGCGGGCACCTTCACGATCGCCGGCACGCCGGTGCGCTTGTCGACGGACGCGCGCATCCCGGCCAAGGTCCTCGACCTCGGCGGCAATCCGATCACCCTGGCCGACATGGCCGGCTGGGAGGGCTCCTTGGCCGCGGTCGAGGGCTACATGCAAGACGGAGTGCTGCGCGCCAAGATCGTCGAGACAGACGTGGTCATGCCGGCCGCCGGCTCGGACACGATCGTCATCGAGAAGGCGCTCTACAACGCGAGCAAGCGCTCGATCGAAGTGCGCGGCACGATCACCGCCCACCCGGCGACGGGCGCCTTCGCGCCGAACGTGCAGATCGACTTGTCGTGCGACGGCCTCGGCATCATCAACGCCACCGTCGTCCCCGACCTGGCCCTCGGCCAGGGCGCATGGCGCTGGAAGTCGGCCAACAACGCGGTGCCGACCAACCCAGGCAGCGTGTGCGTCCGCTCGAGCTCGGGCGCGAACGCGCAGCGCGCCACGAACTGAGCGACGAAGCACCAAGACCACCCTGGAGTCGACGACGGATGGACGGTCCATCCCGACGAGCGGGGGAGACGAGAAGGGCCTGCAGTTGGAGGATTGCTCCAACTGCAGGCCTGCTGCACCGCGAACGGAGCGCGCGCGTCGCGCGGCTCGGCGCCGGCTTGCATGCGCTCGCGCGGGTTGGCACCTTGCGCCTGCCGCTTCGCGCTGGATGTACATGAACGCGCTTCGACTTGGACTCGCCTTCGCCGTCGTGGGCGCCAGCGCTTGGCTCTTGCTGGCACCTCCACGCCAAGTAGCCGAACCGCTCCTCGCCACGTCGCACGAGGAGTTCGCCGAGGGCTCGCCCGACCTGGACTCCGCCGACGACTTGGTCGCGGGCTCCTTCGAGATGGAACGAGAAGCGCTCCAAACCGCGGCGGACGGCGCGTCGAACGCGAACAAGCCCGCCCAAGCGACGGAACGAGTCGAGCCGGGCTCGATCCAAGGTTGCCTCTACGACCAAGGCGGCGCGCCGCTGCCGAAGGCCGAGCTGCGTCTCGTGCCGCCACACGACCCGCTGGAACCAAGGGAGGGCGTCCACACCGCGCGCGACGGTTGCTTCCTCTTCAAGTCCGTTCCTCCCGGGGAGTGGTGGATTTGCTGGCGCCCAAGGGGATCCGAGACCAGCACGAGGCTCGCCATCTTGACCGTGCGCGAAGGCCAGCGCGAGATCGTCACCTTGATGCTGGCGGGCAGCCGTTCCGTGTCGGGACGGATCACCATGGGAGATGGTTGGTCGGAGGACCTGGACAAGACCGTCGTGCAGCTCGAACTGTCGCCGGCGCACGGTCCCGATGCTGGCAAGCTCGTCTCCAGCGGCGTGGCGCAGACGAACCGCTCCGAACCGGAGCGCTCCGGGGTGTTCACATTGGCCGGACTGCAACCGGACATCTACGTGCTCAAGGCGATCCCCTTCATCGAGGGCGACCACCTCGCCATCGAAGTCGATCTCCTCGCTGGCGACGCGACTCTGGAGCCGATCGTGATCGGACCGGAGACGCCGCTGCGACCTCCGCGTTAGTCGCGAGCGCGACGACTGCGAGCGCGACAACTGCGAGCGCGCTGACCACGAGCGCGCTGACCACGAGCGCGACGACCACGAGCGCAGGGCGGCCAGCGCGGCGGATTCAACTGGCCGTGGCCCGCACCACCTTCAGGCGTCCGCACAAGTCATGGTCGCCGCTCGCGCCCGGCAGGAGCCATGCATCGCCGCGGCGCAGGCGCGCCGCGCCCGCCTGCGTCTGCAGGACGCCTTCGCCCTCGAGCACGCACAAGACCTGCGCGCGCCCCTCCGTGGACAACGCGCGTTCGCCATCGAGCTCGAGTTGATCCATCTGGAAGAGGTCGCAATCGACGAGACGCCCGCGTCTCCAACCAGCCGACTCTTCGAGGACGCGCGGAGCGCGCGGCGTGAAGGACACCGAGCGCGCGCAGCGCAACGCCTCGCGGATGTCGAGTCGCCGCGGACGACCATCGAGTCCGGGACGATCCCAATCGTAGAGCCGCCAAGTCGTGTCCGAGTTCTGCTGGACCTCGAGGATGGCGATGCCGCCACCGATGGCGTGCACCGTGCCGCCCTCGACGAGGATGCACTCGCCCGCGCGCGCCGGGTTGCGCGCGAGCAGATCGACGCAACCAGCCGAACCGGCGACCTGCGCCAGGCGCTCGACTCCGACGCCTTCGGCGAGCCCGGTCCACACATGCGCGCCGGCATCGGCCGCGAGCATGTACCAAGCTTCGGTCTTGCTCTCGCCGAGATCGGGACTCGAGTGCGGTCCCGGATGCACCTGCACCGACAGGGGCTGCGAAGCGTCGATGTACTTGACGAGCAACGGGAAGCGGCCGCTGCCGGCGGGACGCGAGCGCCCAAGCAGTCCCGCGCGATCGCGCCGCATCAACTCCTCGAGCGTCGCGCCCGCGCAAGGGCCTTCGGCCACCACGGACTGCTCCTCGGCGCGATCGACGACGAGCCACACCTCGCCGATGGGCGCGGACGGCGGCAAGGAAAGGCCCAGAGACTCGAGTCGCCGGCCCCCCCAGACCTTCTCGAAGCAGCGCGGTTCGAAGCGCAACGGCGGCAGCATGGAGCGGCTCACAGGAGGGCGTACTTGTCGGTGGCCGCGACCAGCGCGCGCGAGATGCCGGGTTCGAAGGCGCTGTGGCCCGCGTCGGGGACCACGACGAAGTCGGCGTGCGGCAGGCGCGCCGCGAGCTCGTGCGCGCTGCGCATCGGGCAGACCATGTCGTAGCGGCCTTGCACGATGGTCGTGGGGATGCGCGCGAGCTTGTGCGCGTCGCGCAGGAGCTGGTCCTCCACCTCGAAGAAGCCGCCATTGACGAAGTAGTGGCACTCGATGCGCGCGAAGGCCAAGGCCTTGTCGTCGGCGCCGAACTCGGCGGCGAAGGCCGCGTCCGGCACCAACTTGCTGGTGGCGCCTTCCCAGATGCTCCACGCGCGCGCAGCGGGCATGTGCACGGCGGGATCGTCGCTGAAGAGCCGCTTGGCGTAGGCGCTCATCAACGCGCCGCGCTCCTCTTCGGGAATGGCGGCCAGGTAGTGCCGCCACGCGTCAGGAAAGACCCAGCTCGCGCCGCCCTGTTCGTAGAACCAAGCGAGTTCGGCCTGGCGCAACAAGAAGATCCCTCGCAGGACGAGTTCGCAGACCCGCTCGGGATGACTTTGCGCATAGGCGAGGGCCAGCGTGCTGCCCCACGAGCCACCGAACACCGTCCACCGCTCGATGCCCAATTGCTTGCGCAATTGCTCGATGTCCGCGACCAGATGCCAGGTGGTGTTCTCCTCGACCGAGGCCCACGGCGTGCTCTTGCCGCAGCCGCGCTGGTCGAGCAGCACGATGCGCCAAGCGCGCGGATCGAAGAAGCGCCGATGCTCGGGACTCGAGGAGCCGCCTGGGCCACCGTGCAGGAACACCACGGGCTTGCCGAGCGGATTGCCCGACTCCTCCCAGTGCAGTTCGTGGAGCGTCGAGACCTTCAAGCGTCCGACGCGACGCGCCTCGAGCGGCGGGTAGAGCCAGCTGACGGGATCCTTCTGCATGGCTTGACGGTACCGCCTCGGCGCGGCCGGATGCAGCAGCTTTCCCGCATGGAAACGCCACGCGCCGGCGAACGACGACTCAGACCGAAGCCAGCAGGCGCTGCGCCTCGGCCCGCGCCGTGGCGTGCGCCGCGCCGCCGGCGATCATGTCGGCGATCTCCTCGACGCGCTCCTCGCCCTTCAACGCGGCGACGAGCGTCGTCGTGCGCGCGCCACGCACCTCCTTGGCGACCTTGAGGTGCTCGTGCGCCATCGCGGCGATGGCGGGCAGGTGCGTGACGCACACGACTTGGTGCGCGGCCGCCAATGCGCGCAAGTGCTCGCCGACCTTGGGGCCGAGGCGCCCGCCGACGCCCGAGTCGATCTCGTCGAAGACCAGCGTGGGGATCGTCTGTTGAGCCGCGAGCGCGGTCCGCAAGGCCAGCATGATGCGCGCCGCTTCGCCACCCGAAGCTACGAGGCGCAAGGGCTGCAACGGCTCGCCGGGGTTCGCGGCGAGGAGGAACTCGACATGGTCGGGACCATCGGGCGCGAGGCGTCGCAACTCGCCCGCCTGATCGCCGGCGTTGGGCGAATCGACGGGCATGCTCGGCCGCGGTTCGATGCGCGTGCTGAACTCCGCGCGTGCCAAACCCAACTCGCCCAGATGCTTCTTGACCTCCTTGGCGAGCTTCGCGGCAGCCTTGGCGCGCGCCGCGCTCAAGTTGGCGCCGGCGGCCTCGAGGACGCGCTTGGCTAGGTCGCGCTCGGCTGTCAGCTCCTCCACCGAGCGCCCGCCCGACTCCATGGCATGCATCTCCACTCCCAGCTTGTGCGCCAGCGCGCGCAAGCCCTCGGCGTCGACGCGGTGCTTGCGCATCAAGGTCTCGTACGCGTACAGGCGTTCCTCGACCTTCTCCAGGCGCTCGGGCGAGCTTTGGACGCGAGCCAAGTAGCGTTCCGCGCCGAGCGCCGCCTCCTCGGCGTGGGCCAGCGCCTCGCGCACCTCCTGCGCCACGGGCGCGAGATCGGCGAGTCGACCTTCCCAGCGCTCGAGCGCGCGCGACGCGCGACGCAGTCCATCCAACGCGCCGCCCTCGTCGCTCGACAAGGCCGCGACGACTCCGCCCAACTGCGCGCCAAGTTCGCCCGCGTTGCGCAAGCGCTCGCGCTCCTGCAGCAACTCCGCATATTCGTCGGGATCCGGCTTGAGCTCGAACAACTCATGCGCCTGGAACCGCACCAGGTCCAACCTGTCCGCGCGATCGCGCGCGTCGCGCTCGTGGCCGGCCACCTTGGCGACCAACCCGACCCAATGCGCGCGCGCGTCGCGCCAATGCACGACTTGCTTGGCGTGGCCGCCATACTGGTCCAGCAGCTCGACCTGCTCGGACGCGTCCATCAGACTCTGGTGCTCGTTCTGGCCGTGGATCTCTACCAACCGCGCGGCGAGCCCGCGCAGCACCTTGGCCGTCGCTGGCCGGTGGTTGATCCAAGCCCGCGTGCGGCCGGTCGACGACACCGTGCGCGACAGCACCAGCTCGCGCTCGTGCTCCGCCCCGCTGGTGCGCCATTCGGCGGCGATGTCCTCGAGATTTTCGTCAAGGAAATTTGACAACGACGCGGCGCCGCGCTCCGACAAAACGAAGCGGCCTTCGACGCGCGCCTCGTCGGCGCCTCGGCGCACGAGGCTCCCGCGCGGCTTCTCACCCATCAGCAACTCGAGCGCGTCCAGCAGCAGGCTCTTGCCCGCGCCAGTCTCGCCCGTGATGGCGTTCAAGCCCGCGCCGAAGCGCACGTCCGCCCGTTCGAACAACGCCAGATTCTCGATGCTCAGGTCGCTCAACATCGCCCCACTCCTAGCCTCTGTGGCGAGCATGGCAGTCGCACGCCGTCGCAGTCCACCGTGAGGCGCCACGGGAGCCGCAAGCTCCGACGCCATTGGGGATTGGGGATCCTGCGCCCCCTGCGGACGCGACCGGCCCGATGGCTCCCCACGGCGACCGGCGAAGCGCCTCGCCCGGCCTTCCCTCCGGGCGCGGCTCAGCGCCGAGCAGGAGCCAGCCGCGCGGACTGGTTCCTCAAGTCCTCCAGCGCGGCCCGCGCGTGGGCCGGCAAGGGCGCCTTCAAGGCCTCCTCGAAGGCCAACGCGGCGAGCTCGTGGCGGCCCGCTTGCTGCTCTTCGAAGCCGCGCGCGGCGTGAATCAAGGTGCCTTCGCCCACTTCCTCGGCGCAAGGCACGACCGCCTCGACCTCGCACCAAGGTGCACCCAGGAAGACCTCGTGCACCCGCAGCCGCAGCTCGACGCGCGTCCCGGGCCGCGCGCGCGCCAAGGCCCACGCGGCTCCGCCATCGCGCCGCGCCCACGCGCGCGCCGCCGGCGAGCGATGGATGTCGGGTCGCCACGGCTCCTGCATGTCGCTCCATACGTCCCACGCCCGCCAGCGCGCTTGTCCAAAACGCGTGACATAGGCGCTCCACTGCTCGACCTCGCCGGCGACTAGGACCACCACGCGCACGCTGCGCCCAAGATGTGCCGAAGGACCGGCGGTGAGTTCCTCCCAGGACAGGCTCGGGACACCCTGCTCCTGCGGACGTGACTCCACAGCTGGCGCGGGCGCGACGACCAGCCAAGCCGCGAGCGCCAAGCCGAAGCTCAGCGCGAGGAAGCGTGGTGCGTGCGAGGACATCCCCTGATCTATCGACCGTTGGAGACTTCCCCTTGATCGGCGACGGGCCAGATGGCTTCCAAGTGCAACGTGACGTTGTCTAGGTGGAAAGGCCCCGTAGCAGGGCCGAACGTTGCTGCGATCTCCAACTCAGGCGCGCCCGATGGTGCCGGATTCGGCACCGTGCACGTGCCGTGGTGG
>Ga0172376_10003413_pt1 | contig 18766 bp, 14 predicted proteins | sample Lak35m_FD_121114 | JGI IMG/M metagenome (GOLD analysis project Ga0172376, IMG submission 121114) | Freshwater microbial communities from Kabuno Bay, South-Kivu, Congo - kab_092012_35m | ecosystem: Environmental > Aquatic > Freshwater > Lake | place: Democratic Republic of the Congo: South-Kivu... | reverse complement strand
GCGAATCCGTGATTCTGTGAAGTGATAAAGACACGTTTGGTATCGAGGTCTTGAACGGGATGATTGGCACCATGGTGGCCGAATTTCATCTTCAAGGTCTTCGCCCCCGAGGCCAGCGCCATAATCTGGTGACCCAGACAGATGCCGAATACGGGAATTCGTTTTTCCATCGCGGCCTTCGCAGCTACGATTGCATAGTCACAGGGCTCGGGATCACCCGGGCCGTTGGAGAGAAACACGCCGTCGGGTGTCAGCGCCTCGATTTCGGTAAATGCGGTCTGCGCAGGAACGACCGAGACGGCACAGCCACGGTCGACCAGCATCCGAAGGATGTTGTGCTTGACGCCAAAGTCAAACGCAACAACATGGAATTTTTTCTCCGCGTCCACCGGGGCCCCCGCAGCGGCGTCTTGACCGAGTCGCCAGGACCCCTTCGCCCAACCATAAACCTTTGGTGTCGTAACGACCTTCGCCAAATCCATTCCCTGAAGACCCGGGAACTTCTTTGCAGCATCAATCGCGCTTTGGGCGTTCAGCGATTCACCAATCTGACCGGCCAATAAGGCGCCGTTCTGCGCACCTTTTTCCCGCAGGATCCGTGTGAGTTTTCGGGTGTCGATGCCCGCAATACCGACGATGCCAGCGCCCTTTAGGGAATCAGATAGATTGTCCTGGGATCGAAAATTGGAAACGACCTGCGAGAGATCTCGGATCACTAGACCCGCCGCATGCATGGATCGCGATTCAGCATCGTCGGAATTCATTCCAACATTGCCAATGTGCGGATAGGTCAGGGTAACGATCTGGCGGCTGTAGCTTGGGTCAGTCAGAATTTCTTGATAGCCCGTCATCGCGGTGTTGAAAACGACTTCCCCTACCGACAGACCGCTGGCACCAATAGACTGCCCTTGAAAGACCGTGCCATCGGCGAGCGCAAGAAGAGCCGGAGCCATGGTCGAAGACTGGCGAAACAACAAGAATTACTCCCGGAATTTTTTCGATTATACGGCTTAACCGCCCGAAGCAAAAATCACGATGGTGGTGATGAAACCTCCCAGCCAGGCAAGGGTTCTTGCGGTCGACCGATTCGCAAGATAAAACCCGATGTAGAACACGCGCGCAACAACAAAGAGAACGGCAAGGTCATCAACCTTGCCCGGATCTGCCTTTGTCAACATCGCCACCACGACGGCAATCCCAAACCAGGTGAAGGCCTCCCAACTGTTTTGCTGCGCGCCATTAGCCCTTTGTCGATGACCCTCTTGCCGGGCGAGCCACTCGCGGGGATGCTGGTTATCAAAATCTGAGGCGCCCCACTTCGAGATACCGGCACAGACGATTGGTAGCCATCCCGCAATCAATACACACCAGAGTGCTGTCGACATTTAAATTTTCTTTCTATCGCGCATGGCCTGCGCAATGGTTCCAAGATCAATGTATTCCAACTCTCCGCCAACCGGAACGCCTCGGGCAAGCCTCGAGATTCTTCGGGTCGACTCATCGACCAGACCCTTCGAACGCAGCAGCGTTTCGATCGCATGGGCAGTGGCCTCTCCCTCGGGTGTGAAGTTGGTTGCAATGACCACCTCCTTGACCTCAATATCACGAACACGGGCCACCAGCCGATCGAGATGGATCTCTTTAGGTCCGATGCCATCAAGCGGCGAGAGCTTGCCCATTAATACGAAATACAAACCTCGCCAGGCGTGACTCTGCTCAACCGCAAGAAGGTCAGAGGGCGACTCGACTACGCAGAGTTGCGATGGATCTCGATCGGGGCTCTCACAGATTTGGCAGATCTGCGCCTCAGTAAACGTGTTGCACTGACGGCAGTGTTGAATGGATTGCACCGCATGCAACAGGGATTGACCGAGCAGTTCAGCCCCCGCTCGGTCGTGTTGCAGCAGATGCAGGGCGAGCCGCTGCGCGGTCTTTGGTCCGATCCCCGGAAGTCTGCGCAATGCCTCGGTGAGTCCATCGAGTGCAGGCGGTGTTGCGGGCAGTGCTTTCAACGGCGAAAGGGGTTAGAACAACTTCATGCCGGGCGGCAGAGGCAGACCTGCCGTTACAGCGGACATCCTTTGCTGAGACACCTGCTCAGCCTTTAAGGCAGCGTCGTTAAACGCGGCAGTCATGAGATCCTGCAGTGTCTCTCGGTCATCCGCATCGGCAGACATGAGACTTGGGTCAATGGCCACCTGCTTCACGATGTGTTTACAGGTCATTGAAATCTTCACAAGCCCCGCTCCGGACTGGCCCTCAACAATTTCCTGCTCAAGGCTGTCTTGAACCTGCTTCATTTTGTCCTGCATCTGCTGGGCTTGTCGCATCAAGCCTGCAATCTGACCCTTCATCATGGTGGTTTTCCTTTCGTGGGGGATGTGGACTAGCGCTTTACTGGCCGGATACTGCCAGGCACGATTTTGCCGCCGAAATCCTGCAAGATTGACTGAACCAGAGGATCGGCGTGAATCGCTGCCTCTGCCCTCGACTGGGCCTGAGCGGCCGCATCAGCATCTTGCGCCGCCGCGGTGAGTGACTCCGTATTGCCAACCTTCACCTCGATTCTGCAGGGTTTTTCAAAGTATGTTGTAAGCGCATCCTGGGCCTTCGCGATAATTGCGGGCTCCGTCAGGGCGGGGATCGAGACAAGAAACTGACAGTTCACGACCCGCCCCGCATCCTCACACCGAACGAGTTGGGCCTGTTGCACAAACTGTCGGGCAAGGCCCGAGACCCCGAGACTTCGGGAAATTGTGGGCCACTGCTCGCTCGTTAACGATGCTGCCGCCAGACTCTCGCTGAGAGTATCGGCCCTCGGGCTATCCGGACCCTTGACGATCGCCTCGCGATGGGCACCATTCTTCGCCAGAGTGGTGACATTGGCTCCGGCATTGGCGGATTTTGGCTGACTTGAAGTAGCGCCAGAACGCGCAGCCTCACGGCCAGCCGAATCGGACTTTGCCGCTGCAGTCGGCTGGAACGCAAACAATCGTAATAACGTCATCTCAAGGCCTGTGCGCTCATCGGGCGCGAGACCCAGATCGCGGCGACCTAGCACTGTGATCTGATAGTTCAATTGCAAGAGCTCTGCGGACATCTTGTCCGCCAAAATGGCGACAGTGCCCGTTGGATCCTCGTTGGACGCAATCGAGAGCGCTGCAAGGGCGGCCGCCTGATGAAACCATTTCGCCATTTCGGCAAGTACCGCATCAGCTGATGCGCCAGCCGTAAGTAACGCCTCCATCGCGTTGAAGGCATCCTGTGGTGCGTGATCCGCAATCTGACGCAAGAGTGTGGCGAGTAGCTCGCGCTGCACGAGCCCGAGCATCGACTGCACAGCGCTATTGGTGACACGCCCAGAGCCGTAAGCAATGGCCTGATCGGTTAACGAGAGACTGTCACGCACACTGCCCTGGGCAGCACTTGAGATCCAGTGCAAGGCGTCTGACTCGGCCTCGATGCCCTCCTGCCCGAGCACCCAGACCAGATGGGAATGCAGGACATCGGGTGCAACATTCTTTAAATTAAATTGCAGACATCGTGATAGCACGGTGACCGGAATTTTCTGCGGGTCGGTTGTGGCCAAGAGAAACTTTACATCCGGCGGCGGTTCCTCAAGGGTCTTGAGCATTGCATTAAATGCATGGTTAGACAACATATGGACTTCATCGATTACATAGACCTTGAATCGTCCGGCAGTCGGGGCAAACTGGGCTTGTTCGAGCAGTTGCTGAATCTCGCCGACACCACGATTCGATGCCGCATCGATCTCGATGTAATCCACGAATCGGCCCGTATCAATCTGCGCGCAGCTGCTGCAGACACCACAGGGGCTGGCACTAATCCCTTGATCACAGTTCAGGGCCTTCGCAATAATCCGGGCCAACGTGGTCTTCCCGGTGCCGCGAGTTCCCGTGAGCAGATACGCATGGTGAAGCCGCTGAGCCTCGAGGGCATGTGATAACGCCTTCACGACATGGTCTTGTCCCACGACCTGCGCAAACTGTTTAGGCCGCCATTTACGCGCCAACACGATAGGTGCCGATGCTCCGGACGGATTGAATTTCTCGGAGCCCGAAAATTCATCGGGAAAAAACAGAGCGTTCGTCATTACAAAAAGGATTTCGTCCTGAAAGAGAGGCGAGCCGGACCCCCGGCACTTGAGGAAATCAGCGTTGGCTGCTTCGTTCCCGACCTGACCAGGTGCACCGAACCCCAATGCGAGGCGGCCCGCCAACCCCTAGTTTACCCCGCGAACGAACCTAACAATCCGCTCTTCGCCTCGGGAACTCTGTAAATTCCGTTTTGTCCCGCGTTGCTTTGAAGTTCCCAGACATGCCCCTCGGCGGTAACGACTCTGGCTGATAGCTGTGCCTGTGGCCGAATTTTCTGAAAGGCACTCTGATAATCGGCCAGCTGCATCGCGTAATCGGCGCGCTCGCTCTCCAGTACGGTCCACTTGAAATCAATAATCCACCAACACTCGGGCGACTGGGAGACGCGCACGACCCGATCCGGCCGCATCAGGGTGCCCCGCGCAGCGTCAAGCGGCCACTCCTGTTCAGCATAGGCGAGAAACGCGGGATTAAAAATCAGCTCTCCAAGTTCTGTTCTCCCGATTCGATCCACAGCCGCCAAGACGTCAGCCTCCGATTGCCGCGGCAACGCAAACTCCGCAATGAGTCGGGCAGCCACCTGAGGCTGCAGCCGAGTGCCAAACTCTAACAACCGATGTAAGGCCTTGCCCTTTCGGATGGCGAGCGTCTCGGCAGAGTTCAGGCGCGACTCGTCATACGAATGCCTCTCGAGTGCAAGACCACGCCAATGGGCGTTTAAATCGCGATCCGCCTTGTCACTTGGAGGGGGGGTGCTCTCAAACTCCCAGACGTCGGTGTGGTCCATGATTCGACCAAACCATGTCTGAGAGAAATCTTTTTTGCCCCTGGTCGCGCTAAAGAGAAGGATATTTTTTGCACGCGTTGCGCCCACATACAGAAGATTGAAATCTTCATCGCGGGATTGTCGCCGCTCCTCCTCCAGAGCCCGAAGCACGATCTCGTTAAACGGGTCGCCCGGCTGCCAGGTCACCAGGTCTTCAATCGCATCACGCGTTGGCTTCCAATTCATGAGCCATCGCAGGCCAGAGTCTGACTTCTCTGGGTCGAGCAGCCCGGCAAGCACCACGACCTTCGCCTCAAGACCCTTTGCACCATGCATCGTTGAGAGCGATAGCGCATCAACACCCGGCATCACACCGGGGCCCGGTGCATCACGATCACTCACCACGGACCATCGATCGAGTTCCTGAAGGAATTTCGGTAGGCTTGGCAGACGACCTGTATCCAAGTCAAGCGCGAGAGCAATAAAAGATTCAAGGTTTGCAATACATTGCAGCCCTCGGCTAGCGGCAAATCGCGCGGCCATACGATCAAAAAGATCATGCGCATGGACAATGCGATCCAAGAGATCGTGAACAGGCAGCCGTGCGGACCAGTCAATCCAACGGGCCAAGATCAGGGCAATCTGCCGCGACCCAGGAGCGTGATGAGCCTTTAGTTTCTCAAACAATGATGCAGGCGGCACTACGGTGGGCTGTTCGACAACGATCTGAGCCAGCGCAGTATCCGAGAGCGCAAATAGTGGGCTCTTCAACACATGAGCACAATCAATATCTGACCAGGGAAACGCAAGAAATCGCAATAACGCGATCACATCAAGGACTTCAGGCGCATTCAGCAGACCTCCTGAACGATCGCTGACAAAGGCAATTCCCGCCTTCGCAAGCGCAGTCTCATAGGGCTGCATATGGGTTCGCGAGCGCACCAGAATCCGCACATCCGACCAACTGATCTCGGGCCTCTGATTTCGAATCTCGTGCAAGGCTTGGGCGATCTGATCCCCCTCTTGGGACCAATCCTCTGCGATTGGAAGCCAGGCGACACGTCCACGATTCTCGGGCGCAAGGGTGTCGTGTCGACTGAAGCGACCCGAATTCGCCATCGCCGGCATCGCCCGGTTCAGAAACTCGATCACTGCTGGGCCGCAACGACGCGTCGAATTTGTCTGGAGTTTTTCCGCGCGAAAATGCGTACCCAACCAATCACTCGCGATTTGAAAAATCTCTGGGTCTGCCCGGCGGAAACGATAGATCGACTGCTTGGGATCGCCCACTAGGAACACCTTTGGTGCCTGCTCTCGAAGGTGCTCGTCGGCCTGATCATACTGCTCAAGCCAGGCCTTTAACATGGCCCACTGGGTTGGGTTGGTGTCTTGAAACTCATCCACCAGAATATGCCGATACCGGGTATCGAGCCGCGCATGAAATGCAGGCGACTGCGGCCCGGCTAGTAGCTCCCAGGCCGTTAACTCCAGGCCCGAAAAATCAATCTCATGGCTCTGGGCCATCACCCGATCGAGGCAGTCGCCTAAGGCCCGCCCACAGACCCAGAGAGCCTCTGTTCTGACCCTTGCCGTGCGCTCATCGATTTCGTCTAAGAGTTGCTTGAAGGCATTGCCGAGGGCGGCCACGTCATCCGCAATCCCCGTTGCCCGCGAACCCCATCGAGGCAGATCGATTGTTTTACGCACAAATTTATCATCCCCGCCTTTGAGGTGAAAGCGTTTTGGGGGATGGTGATCAAACTGTTTTTTCGATTCAATTTGTGAGAGAAATACCTCACGCAAATTGTCAATATCGCGGCTCTGCCAGCAGGCCAACAGGGCATAGAACTCCTCACGCTTTGGTGAGTCTTTGTATGCAGAGGCGAGTAAGGCGGCTCGCGGTGCCTGCGTTTTATAAAAACATCTGATTGACTCTTGGTTCTCCGACTGTAGATCCTCCAGCGCCTTCCTGACCTGCTCGGTCGTTCGGTTTGCATCGTTCAACTGCCCTGCAAATGCCCTCCACTCAACCCGTGACCGAACCCAAGACTCCATCGCCGCCTTGGTCTTCGATTCTCCGATCAGCCCCACCATGGGTGCATAAGGAACCTGATGGCTTATCTCAGAGTAAAACATCTGCCATGCCTGGCGCATAAGATCCCATGGACGCTGAGAGAGCGACATCGTTGCGAGGCCGGCCATGGATACGGGGGCCATTGCAGCAACTCTGGAGTACCAGCTATGAAAGGTCGAGATCGTCGGGGGCTGGGGGTCAGTCAGAAACTCCGCAAACACACTGGGTGCGCGCAGCATGCCAGCCGCGAGCGCCTCGCCCGTTAGGCCCCATGAAGAGAGTTTCGCCTCTAACTGCGGTGACGCGAGTGTTGCCATCTCTTTGAGATGGCCAACAACTCGGGTGCGCATCTCGACCGCCGCTTTGTTGGTAAATGTCAACGCCAGAATCGACCGTGGCGGCGTGCCCTCAAGAATCGCGCGGGCAATCCGCGATGACAACAACCAAGTCTTGCCACTACCCGCGCAGGCTTCGACAACAACGCTCTTGGAGGTATCGAGTGCCCGCAGGTTCATTGGTCTTCTTCCTCGATCTCGATACCTGAGAGGTCTGTCCGCCTGCACACACCACGAACCTTGCAATACTTACAGATCTTCTTATCTTTCAAGAGGCCTGTCGCCGAAATTGGCGCTCCCTGACCCATTGCCGTGAGCTCAGAGACCACCCGTTGCATCACCTCCTCTGTAATTTCTGGAATTGATCGGCCAACGGTATCGGTGACGCCAATCTCGTCAACCCGCTCCTGGTTGATGCAGGCGTAGGTCGCCTCCCTGACCGCCCGGTCGACGCCAACCAGCCATGCGTAGAGCGCCAACTGAATATCCTCATGCCCCCGTTTAACGCGTGTGCGAAGCGGGCCGACTGCACTGGTTTTGAAATCAATGAGTAGCGACTCCTGCACGCCCTCTTCGATGCGATCGAGTCGGCCCTTCACGGTGATGCCGAGACCTTCGATCCGACGGACGCTTTCTTGTTCGGTATGCACAATCGTTTTAGGGCGACCTGCTAACCACCTGGCAAGCCCGGGAATCATCGCGCCTGAACTCGCCCGAAGTCTCGATGCGGTGGCCTTTGGTATCGGTAGCTGCACCGCCTGTGAACGCCTGCCTGCGAAAAACGGCTCCTGCAGCAGACGATCAATTTCTCTGGCCAACCAAATCTCCCAATCCTGCGCCGTCATGTCGCCTCGGGTTGCGCCCGAAAGGGCCAGATGAATCAAGGACCCGATATCGGTGGGCGGGCTTTCCTCCGCGAGTGGCGCGAGGGGCCGCAGGCCCATGAGAGTCTGCAGGGCAAACTGATAAGGGCAATTAAAAAGACTCTGAAGCTCAGAGACACTTAACTGCAGTGGCAATGCATAGGGCCATTGGGCATCGTGATCATCAATTAATTGAATGGCCGCATCTTTTCTCAGCGGTCGCTTGCCAATAAGACTGCCCGCATCCTGCCGTTGAATCAGATCACCGGCATGAAGGGCGAGTAATTCAATCCAGTTCGAGAATTCAACCGCACTGTCCGGTTTGTCTGAACACGCAATTAACACGATCGGTATCGGTGCATTCCAGACCGACTCGAACTGCGCAAATCCCTGTCGCTCGAGTTCTTGAGGAGGAAGCTGTAACCCCATCTGCGCAAAGCGCTCGGGCTCAAAGAACTGCGCAGTTGGCCTCTCGGGTAGGCGGCCCTCTTCGGCACCGATCACCACTAAGGCCTTTGGTAACTGCCAAGAGAGAGACGCAAGCGAGCAGACCCGCACCGCCGCCGTGCCCGAGGACTCAACAAATCGCGCCTGGTTCAACTCTGCACTCAGCAGGGCCCGCCATAAGGCCCCGGTAATTTGGCAATCATCGCCATGGGTCTGCGCAGCGAGTTCTTTTATGGCCGCCAACACGGTCTGGCCCGCAGGGTCTTGCGCGAGGGGCAACTCAAGCCCGACATACTCAATCCCATCAAGGAGCTGCGTTGCCCACCGGTGGGGAGTCTGTCGGTGTTTGCCGTCTGCACAATCAAGGCGGCCCGCCGAGAAGGGTAGGAGGCCAGTGCTCAGGAGATCCGTAAGTGTCACCGACGTAACACGACCAAATCCACGCAGTGCTGCATCGAGCCGGCGCCTTTGATCCGCATCGAAATTCCAGGTGTCGTTGAGGCCGCGCGAAACAAACGGAGAATGGACCCACTCCAACACGGTCTGTGTTGTCGCACCACGCGTTAATAAATCGTTAAGCCCCACAACCGCAGTGGCTGCGACGGTAGTGTCGAGCGCCCAGCCTGAGCGATCACTCAGGGCCTCACCCGATCGCTCCATGAGAGCGCGGAGCCTGCGAACCGCTTTTCGATCAAGCGCGACCACGCCAACATCATCCAGACCCTGTGCGCGCCACTCACGGATGGTCTGCGCTGCAGCCCAGGCCGACTCTTCAATCGATTGCGACGCAATTAATCTTCGGGCCTCTTGTGAACCATCAGGCTGACGCGTCTGGACTTCATTGGGCGCAGAAAACCAGACCGAAATATCGTCAAACCCCACCTTAAAGAGTGTCACAGCCATCGCAATTTCTTTCGCGCAGGGCGTTCGGCCCAGACAGAACCAGACCGGCGAGGTCTGCGTCAGGCTGGCCCTCGCCCAGGCCGCCCGGTCGGTTGGCAACTGGTTCTGGGCTTGCAGGCTGCGCAGGGTGTTGAGATCGGATGCCAGGTGTTGGGGCTCTCCATCCAGCTGACCCCAATCCAACGACCCGGGATCTTGGGCGCTCGCAAGCCACTCCCAACCCTCGAAGATCTCCACCCACTGACCCGCCAGATCAAGTGCGGCCTTCGGCGCCCCGCCAAGCGAGGCGGCGATTTCTGGGTGATCAAGGAGCTGCTGAGCAAGCTGAACCCGTCGCGCTGACCGCGCCCGAGGCGGCGGCGCCTTGTTGATCCCGACCGCAATCTCGGCGAGCCGTTCAAAGGCCTGGTCAAGGCTTACACACCAGGGAAGCGGTGCACCCTCTTGCCGGCGAGGCCAGCCCGAGTGGCAGAGCAGGGCCTTCAGGCCCTGGGCGGCAAGCGGCGAGTCAACAATGACCACGGGCGTGATCGTTGACTCGGCCAAGGCTGCAGCGACCCGCTCAGCCAAGCGCTCGCTAGCGGGGACAGGATAAAAACGGCAGTCTGTTGCTTTTTTTTCCAACTTGAGGTGTCTTTACCGAGTCAATCGGGCGATTCAATCAAAACGTCTTGGGCCCCGCGGGCTTTTATGCTATCGTTCCGGCCAAGACGAAAGAGAGTAACGCAAGATTTAGCAAGATTTAATCAGTCCTTGGGCTCAATAAGTGAGCCTCGGCCAACAAAACGGCCTCGATCGAAGCCTCACCCGGCCCACTTCACCGAATAGTTAAAAAAACAATACCGTTTCTAGGTTGCGACCATCCCTAAACGTTTTAGTCAACGATTTCTCCAACTCCGACCCTTCAGGTCTTTTCACACAATCCCACTATGAGCCAATCCGTTTTAACCGTCTCTGATGCGTCTTTTGAGGCCGATGTTCTCAAGTCTGATACGCCTGTTTTAGTTGATTTCTGGGCTGAATGGTGTGGTCCATGCAAGATGATCGGGCCCATCGTGGAAGAGATTGCCGGCGAGTACCAAGGAAAACTCAAAGTCGCCAAACTCAACGTCGATGAGAATGCTGCAGTCCCTGCAAAACACGGGGTGCGTGGTATCCCAACGCTAATTCTTTTTAAGAACGGTACGGTCGTGGCCCAGAAAGTTGGTGCCTCGGCAAAATCCCAACTCACGGCCTGGATCGACAGCAATCTCTAATTCCCAAAGAAGGCGGGCCTGTGCAGCCCGCCGGATTTTCCCTCCTGCACACTCCTTTACTGATGACCTCCCTTAACGCTCATGCACCTCTCAGAACTTAAAGCACTACCCGTCACCCAGCTCGTTGAACTCGCAATGAGCCTTGAGATCGATAACGCCAGCCGTCTGCGCAAACAAGAGCTGATGTTCGCCATCCTGAAAAAGAAGGCGAAGTTAGGTGAACAGATTTTTGGCGATGGTGTTTTAGAAGTCCTCCCGGACGGCTTTGGATTTCTCCGCTCACCGGAATCCTCTTATCTGGCCAGCACAGACGATATCTATCTCTCGCCTTCGCAAATTCGCAGGTTTAATCTGCATACCGGTGATTCTGTTGAAGGGGAGGTTCGCACCCCGAAAGAAGGTGAACGCTATTTTGCCTTGGTCAAGGTGGACAAGATTAATGGCCAGCTGCCAGAGGCCTCGAAGAACAAGATTCTTTTTGAAAACCTAACGCCGCTCTTTCCGGATGAACCCCTCAGGCTCGAGCGTGACATGAAGGGCGAGGAAAATATTACGGGCCGCGTGATCGACATGATTTCGCCGATCGGCAAAGGCCAGCGTGGGCTCTTGGTCGCCTCTCCAAAAAGCGGCAAGACCGTCATGATGCAGCACATCGCCCACGCAATCTCGACCAACTACCCCGAGGTGACTCTCATCGTTTTACTAATTGATGAACGCCCAGAGGAAGTCACGGAGATGCAGCGTTCGGTCCGTGGAGAAGTCGTTGCCTCCACATTCGATGAGCCTGCCACCCGTCACGTCCAGGTCGCCGAAATGGTGATTGAAAAAGCGAAACGCCTAGTGGAGCACAAGAAAGATGTCGTAATTCTGCTCGACTCAATCACACGCTTGGCGCGGGCCTACAACACCGTTGTGCCGACCTCCGGAAAGGTGCTCACTGGCGGTGTCGATGCGAATGCGCTCCATCGGCCCAAGCGCTTTTTCGGTGCTGCCCGAAATATTGAAGAAGGCGGATCACTCACCATCATTGCGACCGCCCTGATTGATACGGGCAGCCGTATGGACGAGGTGATCTATGAAGAGTTCAAAGGCACCGGCAATATGGAAGTCCACCTGGCGCGCCGCCTCGCCGAGAAGCGGGTCTATCCGGCGATCAATATCAATCCGTCAGGCACGCGTCGTGAGGAGCTCCTGATCAAGCCCGATGTCCTCCAGAAGATCTGGATCCTGCGCAAACTTCTCCATGACATGGATGAGCTTCAGGCGATGGAGTTTCTCTTAGACAAGATGAAGCAGACCAAGAACAATGCCGAATTCTTCGATATGATGAAACGATAAAATCGTATATCATTCAATGGCTTAGGAACGTAGCAGAGATTGAACCCGAGGGTGCCGCCATGGCCGGCCCCGGGTCTGTCTGCCGGCGACCAGACTCTCAGAGACCACGAGGAAATTATTATGAAAGACGGCATTCACCCCAACTATCGCGAAGTTGTGTTCGTCGATTTATCGAACGATTTCAAATTCATTACCCGATCAACAGTCCAGACCAAAGAGACCGTGAAGTGGACGGACGGCAAGGAATACCCGCTCTACAAACTCGATACGAGTTCTGAATCGCACCCATTTTTTACAGGTAAGCAAAAGCTTGTCGACACCGCGGGCCGCGTTGAGAAATTCCGGCAGAAATTTGGCGCAAAAACCGGCAAGAGTGCAGAGAAATCTGCCGCGAAAGCCTAGGGCCTCTGATTGCGCGCTGTTCCTCCGCATTGATATCGTTGCATCGCAATGACCTCGGATAAAAAAGGCAGCCCCCGGGCTGCCTTTTCATTTCTAGATACCACCGTTCGTGCCTCTGCACCGCTGCCAGGATTGGCTGCGAGTGCGGCGAGTCGTTTGCCGCCCTGGGCACTGATTGGTCTTTTACTCCTCTACGTGGGTCATGGTCTTTTTGATCGCGCCGCCTGGCGAGGCGATGACTTGATGACCATCGCATTGGCCCGCTCTACGGTGCAGGAGCTCCTCTCCGGAAACCTCGGGGTCATACTGCTGCCGCAGTTACACGACCTCGCATGGAATCAACAGGGCCCACTCTGGATTCTGATTGTTTCGATTTTTCTCCTGCCCCTTGCCGCATGGACAGCAGTTCAAGGGATCCCCATGCCGATCCAACTCCTTGATGATCTGGCCCGCATCCCGGTAGGGCTTGCGCTGGTCTTGGGCTTTGTCGCCATCTGGAAGGCGGCAGATCGATATGCAAGGCGGCGTGAAGCCCGACCCCTCGATCCTCTCGGTGTTGGCCCAAAATCACGAGACTTCGGAAAGACACTCGGCGACTGCGCGCTTCTCTTAGCAATTGCCACACTCGGAGTGATCTACCCGTGGCATCAGGCCGGCCCGGCCGCCATTGGATTTCTCTTGCAAGGCCTACTGCTCTGGTCTCTTGCGACAGCACCCGAAACACCGAGGCGCGCCGCCCAGCAGATTTCATGGGTCACTGCAGGGGGCCTGCTCTCGTTGGGTCCCGGTCTTGCCATGGCCTGGCTTGTTGCCCTTGCGATTGTGTTTACTTGGGTACGGCCCTATCGACTGGTTGTCGTAGAGTTCTCAAAGCGCTTTGTTCTCCTTCTTTTCCTAATCATCGGCCTTTGGCTGATGCTGTGTCTTGCAACCCATTCGTCTGCGCGCGTCAGCACATGGTGGGCACAGAATCTCAATGGCTGGGCGATTAACAGGCTGCTCGCCGATCCCGGAGCATGGGCAAGCATCTTGCGCTGGTTCAATGAATCGCTCTGGAAGTGGTGGCCGCTCTGGCCGATTGCGGCCTTTGGCATCTGGAAGAATCGGCATGTTCAGTGGTCACGGGCGCCACACTGGGCGGTCCCCTTGGTGATCGTCTCCACGCTCACGATTCTCGGTCTAGCGGGTCCTTCAGACTGGCGTTTCCATCAACTGATTTCAGTCGCCCCACTGGCGCTCCTGGCAGCGTTTGGATTGCTGTCGCTTCCAAGGCCTCTTGTGAATCTCGTGGACTGGTTTGCCGTCGCACTCTTTACAGCATTAGGCATCTTTATCTGGCTCTATTGGACCGCCCTAAACTTTGGATTCCCAGCAACGCTCGCTCAACGGGTGACGATTCTCGCGCCCGGTGTTCGAGGTAATGCCAACATCTACGAAGTGTTCATCGGTGTTGTCGCATCGATGGCCTGGGTCGCATTAGTGGTCTGGCGGCTACGCCGAGGTAACCCAAGGCTCTGGCGCCCAGTCGTGCTCAGCGCAGGAGGCCTCACCCTGCTATGGGTCTTACTCATGACCCTCTGGCGTCCCGCGATTGATCGCATTCAGGGCCAAGAGACCCTTGCGCACTCGCTTGAATCTGCCTGGATTCAATCCGCACAAACAAAACCGAGGGAACGCGGTGCGAGACCCGCAGAATTCTGCGTTCACCTCACCAATGAAAGCCAGACACTTGATGCGATCGCCATTGCACTGACACACCTGCCCGTTCGTCGCGACCCACAATGCTATTGGCGATTGGGGTCACGCACACCAAATTCGACTGAATTACGTAGCTGGAAAATAATCTGGCGGAGCAGTAGTGTGGAAGATCGGAGGAGCCGCGAGCGATTTTTTCTGCTTGAGCGTCAATCTCCGTGACCAAAGCCCATCATGTCTTTGCCTTGGGCTGGCCAATGCTCGTCGGTCAACTCGCAACACTCGGCAATGGGGTGATCGACACCATTATGGCCGGACAGCGTTCCGCTGAGGCTCTCGCGGTCGTTGGCCTTGGTGCCAGTATTTATATCAGCCTCTTCGTGGGCTTTCGCGGTGTGCTGACGGGTCTTGCGCCGGTCGCAGCCGGCCACTTCGGCGCCGGTCGACTCTCGGACATTGGCGACGATGTTGGGCAGGCGGTCTGGGTGGCCATTATTCTGGCACTTGTTGGAATGCCCCTACTGCTCTGGGTTGACCCTTGGCTAGCACTGATTAAACCTGATCCCCTGCTTGAGTCCTCGCTTGCGGGCTATCTCGCTGTGACTGCGACTGCACTACCCGCAACACTCTTATTTAGTGTTTTCTTCACACTCAATAGTGCGACCTCACGGCCCGCAGTCACCATGGCGATCAACCTCGGTGCTCTGGCGCTAAAGTGGCCACTCAATCTTGTTTTCATGGATGGTGTTGACGGAGTGATTGCGCCGATGGGTGCGGTTGGCTGCGCAGTTTCGACGGCGATACTGGCCTGGATCTGCCTGATGATCGCAGCAGCAATTCTCATCATTGATCGACGTTACCGCGCCTTTCATATTCGCCTGTCTCACCCCGATAAAATTAAAATTCTCGAACTCTTTCGGATTGGCCTCCCGATCGGCGTGGGCTACCTGATCGAGGTCACCTCATTTACGCTAATGGCGCTGCTCATTGGCCGCTTTGGAACTATTGCAAGCGCCAGCCATCAGGTTGCTGCGAATCTGGCCACGCTAATTTTTATGGCGCCCCTTGCCCTGTCGAGTGCCACGAGTATTCTGGCAGCTCAGGCCATTGGCGGTGGTGATGAGGCCAAGGCGCGGGCCTGGGTCTTTGCAGGAATGCGTCTGGTCATGACGATTGCAGTCTCGGTTAGCCTGCTATTACTTGTACTCAAAACGCCACTCGCCCAGATCTACGCGGAGAATTCAGAGGTTCAACACTACGCAGAGACGCTCATTGTTATGGCGGCAATCTGCCACCTTCTGGATGCAATGCAATGCCTCCTGTATTCATCACTGCGCGCCTGGCGGATTACGTTTGAGCCCATGCTGGTCTATGGAGTAAGTCTCTGGGGCCTTGGTGTTGGTGGCGGATTCTTTCTTGCCACCGAAATCTTTGCCCCAGGTGCAGGTGCTGCACGTGGATTCTGGATCGGAAACTTTTTCGGACTGCTCTTTGCCTGTATTGGCCTATGGCTCTTGCTAAGACGCCGCTTTGTGAATCCAGTTCTCGCGATAAAACCTTAGCTCATCAATCGATTCTTGGATATCTGCAAGTGCGGTGTGCGCACCCCGCTTCTCAAAGCCCTTCATGATCTCCGGATCCCAACGACGACAGAGCTCTTTGATCGTGCTGACATCAATATTGCGATAGTGAAAGAACTGCTCGAGCTGCGGCATATAACGCTGCATAAACCGACGATCCTGGTGTACGGTATTACCGCACATGGGACTCTTGCCTAGGGGACAATACCCCTTTAGAAAATCGAGTAGCGCCGTACTCGCCTCCTCCTCGGTTGTACGAGAGGCTTTCACCTTATCAATCAGCCCCGACTTACCATGGGTGCCCTTATTCCAGGAATCCATCGCATCTAGAATCGAATCGGGCTGATGAATCACCATCACGGGCGCGATGCCCAAGGTATTGAGGTCTGGATCCGTTACGACGATCGCCACTTCCAAAATACGTTCCGACTCAGGGTTGAGCCCACTCATTTCCATATCAACCCAGATTAGATTTAATTCATTCATGAAAAAAGCCTCGCGCCGACTCTCTAGAAATGGTGTCGCCTGCAATCATCTCACAGGCTATGATCTGCCCATGTCCGAAAAGATCCAAGCCCGCCTGCTGAGCCACCATGGACGCCAGGCATGGGCCGAGACTGCGGATGGCAGTCAGCATCTCTGCGTCTACAAGGGGCGCGACCTTCAGCCCACCGCCAATGATGACGTGGTGCTCGATATCGCGTCGCAACCCGCCGTGATCACCGCGATTGCACCCCGCCGCAACCAGCTAATTCGTAGCGAATCCCATCGCTCAAAAACCCTGGCCGCTAATATCGATTTCGCGATGATTGTGGTGGCCGGTGCGCCGCCCTTCTCTGATGAGCTACTGGCACGCATGCTCTGCGCGTGTGCGGCGGAGAATATCCCTGGAGTTGTTTTGCTCAATAAGACTGATCTGGTAAGTGCCACTGCATATGCCCGAACACAACTCGCTCACTTTGAGCGTTGTCTTGGGCTATTGAGCTGGCAGATCTTTGATTCCTGCGCAGAGGCGGAGCACGCCTCAATTCGTGCATTGCGCACACAACTTCAAGACAAGACCACGCTCATCATGGGGCAGTCCGGAATGGGCAAGAGCAGCCTTCTGAACGCTATGGTTCCAGGCTTTAATGCCGTTACGCGGGAGATTTCAGAAGCCCTTCAGACTGGAAAACATACCACCACCGCTGGTAGCGTGGTTCGCCTCGGGCCGAATACCCACTTGATCGACACGCCTGGCTTTCAACTCTTCGGGCTTCACCATCTATCAGAGAGCCAACTCGCGCTCGGATTTCCCGAGTGGCGAGAAATTCAGGAGACGCTCGGCCGCTGCAGGTATGCCAACTGTCGACATCTCAATGAACCCGGCTGCACAATTCGAACTGCCGTCGAATCGGGCGGTTTACCTGCCCGACGACTTACCCTCTGGCAGACCTTGATCGCCGAATACGAGAGCAGACCTTAGCCCGACCAGTAGCCCACCGACACCAAGAACATCAGAATCACCCAGAGAATCACTGCTCTCCACACAAGACCCACAGCCGATCGCAGGGCGGCCTCATTGGCCTCCGGTAGATCTGGAAAATCCTGTGCAAGTGAGGGCCATGGCCCCCCGAGTGCCTCTGTCTCATAAGGCTCATCGACACGACTCATGGTGGAGTGGGCCTCTGGAACACTCAGCCGCACACCCATTGCACCGGCGCCCGCCGACAACAACACCCGCTCGGTATCGTTAGCATGCGGTGCAAAACCGGACCGCAGTCGCCACATCAGAATTGAATCTTCAAAGTTACCCACAATCGCAAAGACGATCGCAGTCACTCGGGCAGGAAACCAATCAACCCATGAAAATGCGCGCACCGCGAACTCACCAAAGGGAGAGAGCGGCGCATCGGCCGCCTCGCCCATCCGGCCATCTGCCCAGACGCGGCGCGCCTCTGCGCTTAGCCGATAGAGTACGGCACCCGCCGGTCCCGGCAGAATGACAAACCAGAAAATCACACCAAAGACATGCCGCTGGGCACCGATCAATGCCAGCCGAACAGATTCACGACAAATGGCGGAAACATCGCCTGATTCGGCCGCGACACGCGTCATGACATCACCGCCCGAATGGGCAATCCAATCTCTGAGTTCTTGACGAGCACGCAGAATGTCGTTGTTGGCAAGCGCCAGCTGAATTTCCGTGAAGCGATTACTAAACTGACGAAATCCAATCGTGAGGTAGAGCACGCCCACAGTCGCAATAAACCCCAGCAAGAAATGCAGACGCGTCAGCAAGGCCACGACCACCCAGGTCAGGACCGTGCCGCCAACAATCACCGCAAGCCATGTCCAGCGAGCAGAGGCGAGATCACCGGTATTCGTCGCGCGCTCGATACGCAGTAAGGTCGTGGCGACCCAGGAGCCAAGACGCGAGTCATCGCGAACCGGCCGAACCTGCTCGAGGAGCATCGCAAAAATAAAACTAAACAGTGTCATGCACGCTAGTCTAACGACTCGAGGAGAAGATGCAATTCGAGACCCTGTGGGGGCCTGCCGCGTCATTGAGCGTCATTGAGGTTATCGGAGAGCGGCTATCGCTGCTGACACCAGGCCGCATAGAGGAAATGGTAGAGATTGCGGAGCATTGCCGCTGTTGCACCCCAGATAAAAAATTCGCGGCGATCTTCGGGGCTCTGATAGGGCATGGCATAGAACCGAATCCGTTTGCCGGTCGGGCTCTGATCCGCAGCGACCGTGCGCACCTGATGATTCGCAGGATTCATCACAAAAGACAACGGCACCCGAAATAGCTCCTCAACCTCTCGTTGGTCGAGGGTGAAAACGGCTGGCTCCTCCACCCAGCCAATCACGGGGGTGACACAAAAGCCGGAGGCCGTAATGTAGTGGGGCAGCCTCCCCAACAGCCGGACCCGGTCGGGTGGAAGGCCAATTTCCTCATGGGCCTCCCGTAATGCGGTCGTGTCCTCTGATTCATCGAACGGTT
>Ga0172376_10003411_pt1 | contig 18772 bp, 10 predicted proteins | sample Lak35m_FD_121114 | JGI IMG/M metagenome (GOLD analysis project Ga0172376, IMG submission 121114) | Freshwater microbial communities from Kabuno Bay, South-Kivu, Congo - kab_092012_35m | ecosystem: Environmental > Aquatic > Freshwater > Lake | place: Democratic Republic of the Congo: South-Kivu... | reverse complement strand
CAGCGGTTCAAACAGCCATCGAGTACGAGTGCCGTTGCACTGAGTACCGCTCCGCTGAGTACGAGTACGACGAAATCCGATGCGATGCACGAACATGCGTTTCACCCACAGTAATTCCTGAAGAACCCTTTTGTTTTCTCCCGCACTCAGGCTTCAGGTATCCCACCCAACAGCGGTCCTTCACTCCTCCATCAGCGTTCCTAAGCGCCCATCAGCGGTCCCTCACTCCTCCGATACGCAGCACCGACTCTCCTATTAGCGTTCCTAAGCGCCCATTAGCGGTCCTTCACTCCTCCGATACGCAGCACCGAATCTCCTATTAGCGTTCCTAAGCGCCCATTAGCGGTCCCTCAGTCCTCCATCAGCGGTCCCTCACCCCTCCATCAGCGGTCTGGTTTACTTGGCGATTTCCCAGCTAGTACCATTCTTACCATCTTGAATCGCGATCCCGATCTCCTTGAGCCCATCTCGGATTGCATCCGAAGTTGCGAAATCTCGCTTAGCTCGTGCTTCGGCACGCAGATGGATCACCAATTCCATCAGACCTCCGAGAGCTTTGGTCGAATCGGATTGATCCGTGGTAAGAGCCACAGGTTTTCTGAAAATACCCAGCAACGAGGACATTTCGCGAAGGATCGAGACGCCGAGTCTCAAAGCCTCACGGCTTGATTCATCGGAGGACTCCTCAAGCTTGCTTTGATCGATGAATCGATTGAGCGATCGAGCCATTTCGAACAAGTCGGCAGTCGCACCCCCGGTATTGAAGTCGTCATCCATTTTGCTCAAGAAAGAGTCACGCAGTCCCAGAAGTTCCACAAGCAGAGCAGGGGGGGTGACTGGCGATTGAAAGTCGCTTCTTCGCGTCGCATGCGGAATGTCATAGACCGAAACACCAAGGATCTTGCTGGCTCGATCGAACAAGCGGTAGAACGTCTCCAGTGCAGCACCGGCTTCGGCCAAAGGCTCATCGCCAAAAACGCTGGTAGAGCGATAATGAGTGCGAAGCAGAAAGAACCGGATGCGCTCACCGGTGTGTTTAGCGATCAAAGTAGCCAAACCTCCTGCCCCCTTGCTTCGCGAAATCTTGCCCGATACGTCTGAGGCAGATTCACCCTGATCACGATCGCCCTTGCCACCGACTTTGCCGGCGGCATTGGAAGCCCGCATTAAGCCGTTGTGCATCCAATAGGTAACCATCGGTTTGCTGTGGCAGCATCGGCTTTGAGCCAGTTCGTTTTCGTGGTGGGGAAAGACCAGATCCAGTCCACCACCGTGGATATCAAAAGTCTGTCCCAAGATGCTGCGGCTCATCGCCGAGCATTCGATATGCCATCCTGGACGTCCTTGCCCCCAAGGACTTGGCCAACTTGGCTCTCCTGGTTTTGCGGATTTCCAAAGAGCGAAATCTCCAGCAGAGCGTTTGCGACTTGCCGCCCCGCCACCTTCTCCTTGCTGATCTTCTGCCGAGCGGTTACTCAAGCAACCGTATTGCGGATCCTTGGTCACATCAAAAAAAACATCCCCATCGCTGGCATAAGCAAACCCTTTGTCGATGAGTTCTTGCACAAAGCGGATGATATCGCCGATGCTGTCGGTGGCTCTTGGCATCCGATCGATCTGATCGACCCCCAAGGCTTGCAAGTTGGACATGTAATCGGCCGTCATCTGCGTGGCCAACTGAAACATCGAGATCCCTTTTTCCCGGGACCTCACGATCAATTTATCATCCACGTCAGTGATGTTGACGACCCAAGTCACCTCGTAACCGCAGTAGTTCAAGTAGCGTTTGACGGTGTCGAAAATCACCGGTCCAACCATGTGGCCGATGTGGGCTTCGGCATACACAGTCGGGCCACACAAGTACATCCCGACCTTTCCAGGAGCCAAAGTCCGAAACGGTTCCTTGGCTTTCGTCAAGGTGTTGTAGACGCGAAGCGGGTATTCAGGTAGGTTTTCTTGCATAGCTCAGGCTTTGTCAGACACTTTTCCGTAGAATCAGGTACTATTATAGATATCCCGACAGGGCTCCAATACGGTTCAACTCCGCACCCTTATTTGAAGAGTTCAAAGTAGCGAATCGCATTTATCGAGTCCAGCGCAATCACTAGGCTCCGCCAAAGCCCATTTTGCTTTGCCGTGGAGTAGAAATATAACCAACAATGACTGCAATCGATGTAGATACCGGTGGATTGACCGATACCGGACTGGTTCGTTCGGAAAACCAAGACCAGTTTTTCGTCGGAGAACTATCCAGAGGCATCCGCCTTCATGCCGTTTCGTTAGGGATCGAAGCCGATTCGACCCTGGTTGGGGACCCCATCGGCCAATTGCTTATGGTCGCAGATGGAATGGGCGGACATAAAGCCGGCCACGAAGCCAGCGGGCTTGCAATCCGATACTTTATGACAGCGATTCTTAACCGCCCCCAATGGAACAGCCTTCTGGCCTCAGGCGATTACGATCACTTCTACGACGATCTCCGGAGCATGCTCAGCGAAGCTCACGATGAAATCAGGCGTCGTTCCGAAGCCAACGAGTCGATGACCGGTATGGGAACTACGTTCACCATGGCCTATATCGTCTGGCCCAAACTCGTCGTCATCCACGCCGGAGACACCCGCTGCTATGTCTTTAGCAAAGGTCGATTGTCCCTGCTGACTCGGGATCATACCGTTGCCAATGAAATGCTCAGAAGTGGACAACTAAATCCAAATAGCAACGAGCGCTCTCCCTGGGCCAATGTTCTGGTCAACGCTCTGGGAGCAGGCGCCGAGGGCGTCCAAGGTGATCTGACCAGCTACCCACTGGAATCCGGTGACGTTGTTCTTTTGTGCAGCGACGGTCTGAACAAACACGTCGACGATACCATGATTGAAAAAGTCCTAGCTGCGGGTGGAAAAATGCAAGCTGTTTGCGAGTCGTTGGTTCAACTGGCAAAACAAGGCGGAGGAACCGACAATATCACCGTCGCAGCTGCCAAGTGGACAGAAACCAATTTGCACTCATCCATGAAAGTCTCGGCAATTCCACCCAACAACAGAACCAAGATCATCGAAGAAATACACCTTCCAAGCCATCATCAACCGCATGGCGATGAACATCTGACGAATCTGACGACCACCGAAGGCGACCCAAGCGGAGATACCGATCCGCTCACCACCGAGCAGTTCTAATCCACCCATGCGGCCCATCTTTGCCCGCAGCCTGTTCCTCCCCACCTTCGCTTGGAACTATCTCCTGGCCAGGGTCTTGCATCGTCGCAACTGGTGGGATCAAGTCGATCCAATGGTGATCCTGGGAGCCTTGCCTCTAAAAAGCGACGTCAAGAAACTTGCCAAACTCGATGTGCATGGCGTCGTCAACATGTGCCAGGAGTACCCCGGCCCCAAAAAGGAATATGAAAAATTCCACATCCAACAGCTTTGGCTTCCCACCGTTGACTTCAATCCGCCGTCTCTAGAATCGGTGTCCAAAGGGGTGGAATTCCTGCACCAGAAAACCACCAACAACCAACGCGTCTATGTCCATTGCAAGGCAGGGCGGGCTCGATCGGCTACCATCGTCATCTGCTGGCTTGTCAAGCACCGGGGGATGAGCCCCGAACAAGCCCAAGCCCATCTGCTTGCATGTAGACCCCATGTCAACCCACACCTTCTGGATCGCCCGGTCGTACGCGAGTACTTGAACATTCATGAATCTTGCAAGAACTGTTAAACTAACAATCGCAAAATATCCCTCATTTGCTTGAATCGCCCACTAAGAAATCCATACCATTGCCGTTGTACCTGTGATGCTCTCAGAACACACTCCGTCATGGCCACCACTAGGCGCAGGATTTAGGAACTCATGATGAAAACACCCTTGAAATTCGTAAAGCTCTGGGCCTTGCTCCTGTTAGGAGTCGTGTTCTTGGCCCCAAAAGCATTAGGCTTCCAACAATCCACTCCCAGCGACACGCGATACAGTGAACCCAGATTCCCCAAGGAACGCATCCCCATGTGGAAACAAGTCGAAGAAGCCGTCGGCAAAGGATTGCCACAAACTGCCATCGAAAAACTCGATCAAATCATCGAGCAATCGCTCCAGTCCAAAGCGTATCCCGAAGCAGCTCTTGCAATGGCCCGCAAAATCCGACTTCAAAGCGACATCCAAGGTGGAGATCCCGCAGAAGCGATCTCGCTTATGCAAAAAAACTTAGACTCTGCAAACGAGCAAATCAAACCCGCCCTTCATGGAATCCTCGGACACTGGTATTGGTCCTACTTCGAATCCAATCGATGGCAATTCCAAGGCCGAACTTCGGTCGCTAACGAAACGTCCCAAGACCTTAAAACCTGGGACCTACAAAGGATCTTCCAAGAGATCGATCAACAATATTCATCGTCTTTAGCAAACCCTGAAATTCTAAAGACCACTCCTATCTCCACCTTCGACCCCCTCCTGGATCCAGGGGCTTACCCCGATTCCTATCGCCCGACTCTGTACGATTTCTTGGCCCATCAAGCCATCGATTTCTACGCATCGGGGGAACAAGCAGGTGTCAAGCGTGAAGACGCATTCGAGATCGACGCCAATTCGCCAGCACTGGGACCAACCGATGACTTCATCGCATGGAATCCTCAAACCACCGACATCGACTCCCCTAAACTCAAAGCCATCCGACTCTACCAAGATCTCCTTAAACTCCATTCCGACGACCAGTCCTCTGACGCTCGACTGCACAACCAACTCGAACGAATCCGATTTGCTTACAACCAAGCTATCGGTGAAGAAAAAGAGGATCGCGCCATCTCGATGCTCAAGGACTTTGCCCAGCAAAACGCCAAACACCCGCTCTGCGCCAATGCCAGAGCGCAATGGGCTTCGATCCTCATATCCCAAAACGACTTGGAATCCGCCTACGAAGTTGCCTTGCAAGGCAAAAATGCGTTCCCCGATAGTATCGGTGGAAAGCTATGCCATAACCTGATCGAAAACATCACCGCCAAAGCCGTCAACGTTTCCATCGAACGCGTTTGGAACAATCCCGCACCCAATATCCGCGTCCGATACAAGAACATCTCCAAAATACATTTCCGAATCGTCCAAGCCGATTGGCAAAAGCGAATGCTGGAACCCAACCGATGGCGGGCTGACCAAATCACCGAAATCGATCGGGTAACTCTCTTCGGGAAACCTCCCGTCAAAGCTTGGGCAATCGACCTGGAACCAACCACCGATTACCAAGAAACCACCCATGACCTAGCAGCTCCGCTAGATCTTAAGCCTGGCTATTACTTCCTGCTCTATAGCATCAACGACCAGTTCAACCCAGCGAACAACCCAGCGAACAACCAAGTCGGACAACTCGGAGCCTGTGAACTTTGGGTATCGAAACTGGGAATTGTCCAACGCCTTGGAAACTATTTCGACCCTCTGGACTCAGAACCCATCAAACCAGCCATCGAAGGACTTGTTGTCGACAACCAGACCGGTGAGCCAATCGCAGGTGCCAATGTCCAAGCCTACTTGCGTAATGACAGAAACCCCGGCTGGACGCTTCATTCAAAAGTCCAATCCGATGCGACCGGGCTGTTTCAATTATCCAGCGACCAAGGTAGCTACATGCTGCTGGTCGAACATGGAGAAGACCGCTTATCGACCCACCATGAGTCCTATCAGTATGCAGGGCAACCGTCGGTACCCGATTCACAGCAAATCGCCCTCTTTACCGACCGAGCGGTATACCGGCCCGGACAGACCGTTTACTTCAAAGGTGTCATCACCAACAGCGACCAAAAAACCAACCGCTACAGGGTCGTTCAAGGCAAGAAAATCTCTCTTCAGTTTCAGGACCCCAACGGTCAAGTCGTCGAGACGCTCGAAGTAGCCAGCAACGATTACGGTTCCTTCAGCGGCTCGTTCACCGCTCCGCGAAATCGTGGCACTGGCGTGATGTACATCGTTGCCATCGAAGGCCGAGGATTCAACACCCCCGTGCTGGTCGAAGAATACAAAAGGCCAAAATTCCAAGTCACCCTCGATCGCCTCAAGGACCAAGTCAAACTCGATGACAAAGTTACCGTGACCGGCAAGGCGACCAGTTACACCGGTGCTGCTGTCCAAAACGCCAAAGTTCGTTATCGGGTCGTCAGAAGGGTCCGTTGGCCCGATTGGTTCATGTCCTGCTTTGCTTGGAGAATCGCACCCTTCCAAGGCCGCAGCCAGGAAATCGCTCGGGGATGGACCAGCACCGATCCAAACGGAAATTTCAATATCGAATTTATCGCAAAACCAGACCGATCCGTACCTGATGAAGATCTGCCTATTTTCAGTTATACCATCGTCGCCGATGTTACCGACACCACCGGCGAAACACGAACCGGATCGCAAAGTGTCTCGGTTGGGTATGTTACAGCCCAAGCTAATTTGACAGCCAAAGAATGGCAAACCGAGCAAAAGCCAGTCCAGATTGAGATCAAAACCTCCAACCTCGATGATCAAGCACTTGCCTCTTCGGGCCAAATCAAAATCCATAAGATCACCCAACCCGACAGTGTCCCTCGCAGCGACTTGCTCGGTGGTTCGATGCCCCAAATCCCGCGCTCGATGCGAGGCAGACAAAGACCCAATGGACGCGGTATCGCCGATGGAGCCAAACCCGCCAAATCAGCAGTCCCACTTCAAAAACCCGATCCGACCGATTATCGGCAATGGCCGCTGGGGGACTTGGTCAGCCAACACGATTACAAAACCGACGACCAAGGCGTTTCAACCCTCGATATCAAACTACCCGCAGGCCTCTACCGGGCGATCCTTGAATCCAAAGATTTGTACGGCAAACCGATCCGCTCGGAACTGAGTCTTGTCGTGCTTAATCCCGAAGCTCCCAACCTCGGTGTGAAACTTCCGCATCTCCTTGCGATCCAGTCCGATACCCTTGAGCCCGGTGAAACCTGGAAAGGCCTCTGGGGGACAGGTTACCCCAGCGGTCGAGCTTTGATCGAAATCGAGCGGCGTGGACGCAAACTCAAGTCCTACTGGACCGATCCAAACAAAACTCAACAACTCATCGAACTCCCGATCGACGAATCGATGCGCGGCGGTGCGACAGTCCGAGTGACCTATGTTCGCGAAAATCGTCTCTACAGCGAAACACGCAAGATCTCGGTCCCTTGGAAGAACAAAGAGCTCGCACTCAAATGGGAACGCTTCCGAAATAAACTCGAACCAGGCACCCAAGAGAAATGGTTGCTGAAGATTCAAAGCCCAGATGCCCAAGCGGCGCAAGCCGAGTTGCTAGCCACGCTTTACGATGCCTCCTTGGATGCATTTGAACCGCACGGATGGATCCGACGTCTTGGATTTTTTTACGAAGAATCCTATGGCAACATCCAGTCGGTATTCCAAAACATGAGCCTTTGGGTCAATGTCGTCGAATCGAACTTCCCAAGCAATTACTTGGGCGTCGAAGAGACGTATCGACGCTTTCCAGCGGAACTTCAGATGCTCTCCCCGACGGTCATGTTTGGTGCCGTTCGATCGATGTCGATGCGCGGAGCAGTCGCACCGCAGATCGCAGGAGGACTAGCAATGATGGATGCAGCACCCGGAGCCCCTCCCCCTGGAGCACTCGCCAAAGCCGGACCCGGTGGGATGGGAACGACCGGGGCACCAGAGATACAGGCCGCCAGTGCAGCGCTTGGTGAATCCGGTGGCGATGGAGGAAACGCTGCGGCTCCAAAGCCTCCGGCCATCGATTCGATCTCACCTAGAACCAACCTTAACGAAACCGCCTTCTTTTTCCCACATCTACTGAGCGATAGCCAAGGCAATGTCACGCTCGAGTTCACGATGCCCGAAGCACTCACTAAGTGGCGTTTTATGGCCCTGGCACACGACAAAGAGCTTCGCAGTGGCAGCCTATTGGACTCGATCGTCACCGCCAAAGATCTCATGGTTCAACCCAACCCGCCGAGATTCCTGCGTCAAGGGGATGCTATCGAGTTTACTTCCAAAGTCACAAACCTTTCGAATAAACCCATCCAAGGCACCGTGGCGCTTCACCTAAGCGATACCATGGACGAATCAAGCGTAGATGCAACGTTTGAAAACAACAAACCCGAGCAAGCGTTCGAACTCGGTGCCAACGAATCCAAGTCGTATCGATGGCTTATCAAGGTACCTCAAGACGCGCGTCCGATCACATTCAAAACGGTTGCTGCTACCGATAAGATGAGCGATGGCGAGCAAGCCATCTTGCCCGTGCTGTCCAATAAAGTGCTTGTCAGCGAAGCGATCCCGCTACCGATTCGGGGAAAATCGACCAAAGAGTTCGAGCTCAAAAAACTCCTCGAATCAGGAGAGTCCAAGACCATCGGCCACCAAAGACTGACGGTCCAAATGACCTCTCAGCCAGCTTGGTACGCGGTGTTGGCTCTACCTTATCTGATGGAGTATCCCTATGAATGTAGCGAGCAAGTATTCAATCGACTCTATGCCAATAGTCTTGCAAGACACATTGCAAGCAGCGATCCTAAAATTGCGAAAGTCTTTGAAACCTGGAGGAACCTACAACCCGAAGCGTTCGAATCTCCACTGAGCAAAAACAAAGATCTTCAGTCGATATTGATCGAGGAAACGCCTTGGCTCAAGAACGCACAGAAAGAGTCCCAAGCTCGCCGCAACGTAGGGATTCTATTCGATGAGAATCGGTTGCAAACCGAAACGCAGTCCGAACTCAACAAACTCGCGATGATGCAGCGACCAAGTGGCTTATGGCCTTGGTTCCCCGGAGGACCCGACAACGAGTACCTGTCGCTTTACATCGTCACCGGCTTTGGACGACTGAAGAATCTCGGGGTAGCCATCGACGATGGGATCGCTCAGCGAGCCTTGGGTGCGCTGGACGCTTGGATGAACAAGCAATACTCGCAAATCAGCGACAAAGACCCTAAAAAAGCCAATTTGAGCTCCACCATCGCGCTGTATCTGTATGGCCGCAGTTTCTTCCTAAGCAATCTACCGATAGCACCTGAGAATCAAGCGGCTCTGAAATACTGGCTTGCACAAGGCAAAGACCACTGGTTGAACCAATCGCGTCAAACCCAAGCCCACTTGGCGGTGGCTCTGAATCGTTTTGAGGATTCGCAGACCCCCAAGGCGATCCTCAAGAGTTTCAAAGAGCGCAGCGTTACCGACGAAGAGTTAGGCATGTTCTGGCGCGATACCGAGCGATCCTGGTGGTGGTACCATGCCCCGATCGAAACACAGGCGATGATGATCGAAGCTTTTGACGAAGTCGCAGGGGATACAAAGACTGTCGAGGAATGCAAGGTATGGTTGCTCAAGCAAAAGCAGACGCAGGATTGGAAGACCACCAAAGCAACAGCGGATGCTGTGTATGCATTGCTAAGGCGCGGTGAAAATTGGCTTGCCTCAGACGCATTGGTCCGTGTCGAACTGGCCGGTACCAAGCTGGATCCCAAGAACATCGAGCGAGGAACAGGTTTCTACGAGGAGACCTTCACAGGGAAGGAAATCCAGCCCCAGATGGGCAAGTTGACAGTGACCAAGTCCGACGAGGGAGTCAGTTGGGGCGGGTTGCACTGGGAGTATTTGGAAGACATCAGCAAGATTACACCGCACGAGGGAACTCCGCTGAATCTCCAGAAGAAGCTTTTTAAGCGGGTGCTTACCGGTAGTGGTCCTGTGTTAGAAGAGGTTTCGGGGCCGGTGGCTGTTGGCGACGAGCTTATTTGCCGCGTGGTTTTGCGCAGTGACCGGGACATGGAGTACGTGCATTTGAAGGATTATCGCGGGAGTGGGACCGAGCCGGTGAATGTTCTGAGCGGTTACAAGTTCCAGGATGGGTTGTTTTACTACGAGAGCACTCGGGACGCGGCCACCCATTTCTTCATCGACTACTTGCGCAAGGGAACGTATGTTTTTGAGTATCCATTGCGAGTGCAGCTTTCGGGCGAATATCCGATGGGCTACGCGTCGGTCGAGTGCATGTACGCCCCCGAATTCAACAGCCACTCAGAAAGCGTCACCCTCAAGGCCCAACGTCGCTGATTTTTCCAAAATCAGTGCTGCATCCTCCAACGTCGCTGATTTTTCCAAAATCAGTGCCCAACCCTCCAGACCACGCCGACCAAATCAAACCACCCTCAAACGGCCCACAATTGATTTCGCAGAAATCACCCAACGTCGCTGATTTTTCCAAAATCAGTGCCCAACGCTCCAGACCACGCCGACCAGATCAAACCACCCTCAAAGGGCCCACAATTGATTTCGCAGAAATCCCCCAACGTCGCTGATTTTTCCAAAATCAGTGCCCAACGCTCCAGACCACGCTAACCAGATCAATCCACCCTCAAACGGCCCACAAATGATTTCGCAGAAATCACCCAACGTCGCTGATTTTTCCAAAATCAGTGCCCAACCCTCCAGACCACGCCGACCAGATCAAGCCACCCTCAAAGGGCCCACAATTGATTTCGCAGAAATCCCCCAACGTCGCTGATTTTTCCAAAATCAGTGCCCAACGCTCCAGACCACGCCCACCAGATCAAGCCACCCTCAAACGGCCCACAATTGATTTCGCAGAAATCCCCCAACGTCGCTGATTTTTCCAAAATCAGTGCTGCATCCCCCAACGTCGCTGATTTTTCCAAAATCAGTGCCCAACCCTCCAGACCACGCTGACCAGATCAATCCACCCTCAAACGGCCCACAATTGATTTCGCAGAAATCCCCCAACGTCGCTGATTTTTCCAAAATCAGTGCCCAACCCTCCAGACCACGCCGACCAAATCAAACCACCCTCAAACGGCCCACAATTGATTTCGAAGAAATCATCTGCATTAGAACTTCGCCGGCTGATTCGTGAGCGCGCCGGTCACAGATGTGAATATTGCCTTCTTCATGAAGACGATGCCTTCTTGCCACATGAGCCAGACCACATCATCGCCGTAAAGCATCGCGGCGAAACGACGGAAGGAAATTTGGCATGGACCTGCTTCGTCTGCAATCGCGGTAAAGGGAGCGACCTTGCTTCGGTCGACGAGACAACAGGAGAGAAGGTAGGCCGGGTCTCCAGGCCCGGCGGTACTCATAATAACAACGAGTGCCGTGTGATGCATCCTCGGGTGGCGATTCGGGCGAGAAGAGAGTCGCTCCAACGAAATCCAAAAAGCCCCTCAAATAGTAACATCCAACCACCATTCGAAGCGTTTCGTTCGTCTGGCTGCGTCGTTAAATGGCTGTCCTCAGCCGTTTTACAAGTCGCTTTAGCGACGCGTCTTAGGCTGTTCCCATCAGGGATGATTTCTCCGAAATCATCTACCTAGCCCCCCCTTCAAAATTCGTTTTGACTCGGGTAAACTAGGTCAAGCACGCGTCCGTGGCGCAATTGGATAGCGCATCGGTCTTCGGAACCGAGGGTTGAAGGTTCGAATCCTTCCGGGCGTACTCGTCTCATCCTGCGAACTTTAGGCTACACGCCAGTTCGCGGATTGAGCGGTTTTCTTTCGCGACGCGGCGCTCGCTGAAATCCCCAATGTTTTGGGCGTTTTTGAATTTCAGGTCCCGGCTGGCCGCGCTCTCGTTTTTCTTACCGCAGGCAGCTTTTTCGAATGTTGCTCCCGTCGAAACGGAATTTTCGACTGCGAACTATCGCGCTCTCTAGTTGATAAGTGGTTGCTTGTTAGAACGCCGATTGCTTCCGACCCACCGAACCAGCCCTAAAACTAGCTGACCGCAGGGTTAACAGACTGAGAGTTTTTCTTCAGTTCCCGCCACATTTGCCTCTGCTTGTTCCAGTCGAGCGTCTTGGCGATGGGGCGGAGGTCGGCCTCTTTGATTGCGTCGCGGCCTTGGGTGGTTCGGGGCAGGAAGAGGATCTCTTCCTGAATGTCCGGGGCGAGGTTGTCGAGCCACATGATCTGCGTCATCCGTGTCGTCGAGATCTGGCCGAAGTGGGCCAGTTCGGATTGGTTGATGATCGCTCCAGTTTGAACCAACCTGAAACAATGATGGGCTAGGGCGAGCAGTCGGCTGATTCGGGGAACGCGACCAGTTGGAGTTACAGGCATGGCTCCGCTTTGAATCTGTTTGGTTCCACTGCGTTTGGTAGCGACGTGGAATGGGCGATTACCGAGGCTGGCTTGACGCCTTCGATGATCATCTTGACGCTATTGCCCGATGGCGACACTTCGCAATACGTATCGATGCGATTAACGATGTCCTTACCCCAAATGAACTCGCCTTGCTCATCGAGGCAATCGTCGAGGTCGATGCCGGTGTAGGGCTCGCGCCCAAACTGGCGAAATCGAAACCAGAAACCATCAAAAATGTTGAAATCTCATGATCTCGCACGGCAGACTTTGCGAACAATGACTCCCTATCTGTAGGGTTACACGCAGAGTCTTCATGTGGACGAAGGTCCGCCCGAAAAATTTTGAGAATCGCTGGTTCGCTTCACCCGTAGATCGCAGACGTCGCGAACCTCGTTTCCCTAGCTGTAGGAATACCCGAAGGCCGCTCTGAATGACGGAACTTTTGCAAAAGAACGTCAAGTTGATACTTCAAATAAACCCTGGTAAACTAGAAGAAATTGACAGCTCTGCTCCTTTTACACCCTGCGTTGTCCTCCTACCCCAACCTCACCTTTCATGCCGACTACTTTTCAAGTGAAGTTTCGAATCTTCAGTCGGTGGGCCGTCATTGCAACCATTTGGTGTTTTGGAGTTGGTTTATCATCGCATTCGGGGGCTCAAACGGAAAGCGATTCTAGTTGGGCCAGAAGCCTTGCAGAGCGAATCGACGGGGCGATTTCGGAGGGATACCTCGGGCCTGAGATTTCGCGGGCCAGCGATTCGGATTTCTTGCGAAGGATTTTTCTGGATCTGGTAGGCCGAGGGCCAACTCGCGATGAGTCGCTAGCTTTTATCACCAAGGTCCAAGAATACCCCGAACGTCGAGTCGAGTTGCGCAACGAACTGATCGATGACTTGCTGGGCCGCGACGAGTTCTCTCGGTACTACGCGAAGGTCATTGAAGTCATGTTGACCGAACGCCGCGAGGTGATCGGACCGCTCGAGATACGGCTGTTCATCAAGAAATGGCTCGATGATCGTCGGCCGCTCAACGAGTTGTTCACCGAAGTATTGGCTGCCGACGGAACCGGACAGGAGTTTCGAGCGGCCGCTGGATTTGTCATCAATCGTAAAGCCGACGCAAATTTGGTGACACGCGATATCGGTCGCATCTTCTTTGGCCGTGACATTCAGTGCGCTCAATGTCACGACCATCCCTTGGTCGCCGATTACGAACAGTCGGAGTACTTCGGAATACTCTCCTTCGTAAATCGAACCTATCTGTTCGAGGATGAAAAACGGAACAAGTTGCCGTTCCTGGGCGAGAAGGCCGAGGGAACTCTCGAATTCAGTAGCGTATTCAAACCGCAAGACGGAAAGACTCTCGCTCAACCCGTGTTGCCTGGCACAATGGCGATGGATGCCGAGCCAGATTTTGTTGATACAAGCGAAGCCTATGTGGTTGCGCCGGAGAAAGATAGACGGGCAGTGCCACGTTTTAGTCGGCGACAACAAATGGCAGTTCTGGCGACGCATCCAGGAAATGAAGCCTTCAACCGCAATCTGGCCAATCGCCTTTGGGCGAACCTGCTAGGAAAAGGTGTCGTTCATCCCGTGGATATGCACCATATCGATAACCCACCCACCTCTGCTGCACTGCTGCGAGTCTTGGCGGATGGCTTGGTAGCCAGTCGTTTCGACTTGCGCGAATTCCTTCGCCAAATCGTTCGTTCGAACGCTTATCAACGTTCTGCCCTACAACCGGAATTGGAGAGTTGGCAAGGTCCGGCCGGCGGTATGGAAGCGATCGACTCGCTGGCGAGTAGTATTCAAGGCAAGCTCGACGCACTCCAGCCTCCGATGACGCAATTGAAAGCTGAGTCGGAGCAAGCCAACCGTCAACTTCAAGCTTCACAGGCCAACGTCGATCAACTACAAACGAAAATCGACAGCGAAAGGAAACTACTTCAACAGTACACCGAACAAAAGACTGCTGCGGCTGCCAAACAGAACGAAACGACGGCTAAGCAAAAGAAGCATGAGGAAGTACTAGCTTCCCTGCAAACGGCGCTCGGTGAGGCAGACAAGGTGCTGAAGGTTACACCTGACGATGCCGAACTGGTGGCTTCGCGTGAATTGCTCAACAAGCGACTGCAGTCCGCCAACGATGCGAAGGCACCACTCCAACAAAGCCTGGAACAATTGCAGGAAGATGTGCAGGATGCGACGCGCCGTGTTGACGATCAACGTGGCCGCCTTCTCTCATTGGCTAATCGTAAGTTAGCCTTGGGAGAGTTCGTGATTGAGGCTCGCGGCATTCAGCGTCGAATCCGCCGCCAAATACAAGCCGCCATCGATCAACAAACCGATTATGAGCAGCAACTGTCAAGAATCGCCAGCTTGCGGTCCTGGTTAGAACTGCGTTCCCAACGCGAGCAAGCCCGACAGTCGAACAACTCAAGTTTTCTAACCGAATCGCAAGACGAATTCGAGCTTCAGCAACGCGAACTGCTTCAGTCATGGCAACGATTGTTCGCCATGCGCACCGTTCGTAGTCTATCGCCGGAGCAGATGACAGGTGCAACGTTTACGGCACTGGAGATGGACAAACCCGTTCGAAGCAAAGCCTTGGCGGACTGGGCAACTCAAAATGCGCAGAATTCGGCAGAACTTGAAAACGCCGCCAAACGCGACGCTTTTGTTGGCGCGGCAATCGCAGTGAAAATGTGGGACACCGTGGAAGACTTGATGGTCGAGCGATTTTCGGCACCCGCTGGCAATCCACAAGACGCCTTCTTCGCTACTGTTGATCAAGCGCTGGTGCTTCAAAACGATCCGACCTATCAATCATGGCTAAAGTCGAACGATGCTGCGCTGTTTTCTCGACTTGCTCTGATCAAGGATCCGAAGCAGTTGACCGAAGAGATGACGTGGTCCATCCTCGGTCGACAACCGGATGACGAAGAAATCAAAATGGTCACGCAGATACTCCATCAAAACTCCTCCGATCGCGAAACGACAATTCGAGAATTGGTTTGGGGACTCCTGGCTTCGTCCGAGTTCCGCTTTTTTATGTGATAGTGAACTACCTATGACGCTTGAACAATACAAACCCTGTGGAACGCTCGATCACGGCATCGGTCGTCGGCAGTTTATGGGCGAGTTCCTTACCGGACTGGGCGCGGTGGCAGGAACGAGCCTTTTTTCGCATCCATTGGGAGCGACCGAGATCGCTCAGAAGAACAAATCGGTCGTCGTGATTTATCTAAACGGCGGAATTAGTCAATTCGAGTCGTGGGATCCAAAGTCCGATCTGGAGACAGGTGGGCCCTTCAAGTCGATTCCTACGACCGTTCCTGGCATCCACATTTCGGAGCTGCTTCCCTACACAGCCAAGCAAATTCACCACATGGCTTTGGTTCGGAGCATCAGTACCGACCTGGACGATCATGGTTTGGCGAACAACATCGTCCGCAGTGGACGAACCACGCGAACGGCCACCGAATATCCCGAGTTAGGCGCCGTCGTCGCTAAAGGTTTGGAGCGAGATGATTTTCCACTGCCAGGTCACATCCGGACGATGGTCGGCGGTTCTGGAGGGCGGACCAATAACGCAGCCTATCTCGGACCTCGGTACGCAAGTGTTTCTGTTGGGGCTGAGAAGGGTGGTATCGTCAATACGCAATTGCCCGATGGCATGACCGTAACGGCTGACAATCGTCGACACGATTGGCGGCGATTCATCAACAACCGCCATCGTGCCAAAGTCCAATCCACTGAACTGGACGCCTACACACAGTGTTTTGAGCAAGCGTTGCGATTGATGGAAAAACGCGAGCTGTTTGATATCGCCCATGAGTCAAAGGCTATTCAGGAAGCCTACGGGACATCGGAGTTCGGCAAGCAGTTGCTGCTCGCGCGTCGCTTGGTGGAACAAGAAGTTCCCTTTGTTGAAATCTCACACGACGGCTGGGACTTTCATCACAACAATTTCGAGTTTCATTACCATTACGTGGCCGACTTTGATCGCCCATTCGCACACTTCGTTGATGATCTGCATCAGCGCGGCTTGTTGGAACGAACGTTGGTGATTGTCATGACCGAGTTTGGCCGAACACCCAAGATCAACGCAGGATATGGCCGCGATCATTATCCCAACGCTTGGTCAATCGCCATGGCAGGCTGTGGTATTCAACACGGCGCTGTAATTGGCAAGACGGACGCCAAAGGGATCGAGGTCGCGGATCGCAAAGTCGATCACCGGCACCTGTTTCATACCTATTTGCAAGCCGTGGGTATCGACTCGTCCGGAGAGTTCGAAATCGGAGGCCGAAAATTCCCGATCGCCGATCCTGCCTATGGTCCAATCGAAGAGTTACTAGCATGAACGATACGACGCCTTCGCCACCAACCGCTCCTGGCAAATTTGATCCCAAAGCTGCCAAACAGATTTCCGACTGGGCGCACGACGCCAAGCTGTTGTGTTGTCGCGTTGACCCAACAGGCAAGTATGTTGTGGCAGGGGCGATTGACTATACCATTCAACGCTGGGAGATTGCGACAGGCAACAAAACTCCACTTGTCGGTCATGAGAACTGGGTTCGGATGCTTGGATTCTCGCCCGACGGAAGCACACTTTACTCCGGCGCGTATGACGGCCGAATGATTGCTTGGGATATCACTGCCCAGTCGCCGAAACCTCAGCGAACCATCCAAACGCACCAAGGTTGGCTGCGAGGACTGGCGGTCAGCCACGATGGCCAGAGAATTGCTACCTGCGGCAACGACATGTTGGTTAAGATCTGGTCGACCGCCGATGGCAAACTGATTCAAGAAATGCAGGGGCATCCATATCTTCCCTATTGCGTTCAATTTGTCCCAGGCTCTTACGATTTGGTCAGTGGTGACATCATGGGGCTGGTGATTCAATGGTCGGCTGAGGGCGGAACGAAAGTGCGAGAGTTCGATGCTCGTGAGATTGCCAACCACGTCGGCGATAGAGCACCGTTCGGTGGCATCGTGAACATGACCTTTAGTCCTGACAAGAAGCGACTAACCGTCACTGGCTTACATAAATGCAGCAATGCGCCGGCAGGGAATCGACGCGCCGTGGCAATGTCTTTCGATTGGGCCAGCGGCGAGAAGTTGCCGAAGCAGGAGTGCAATCAAAAGGAGATTGATGCCACGATGTGGCGAGCGGTCTATCACCCCAGCGGCACAATGATAGGAGTCATCGAGAAGGAGATCGGTTTCTGGGAGGGAGGAAACATCGACACCATGCACTTGGCCGCCACTCCCGAGCACATCTTTGATTGTGATTTGCATCCCAATCAAATCGACCTCTACACGGCCCATTTCGACGGTCATGTTCGCTGCTTGCGCTGCGGAACCGTTTGATTGTATTTCCTTTCAGAGCCGGCCCTGGCCGAAGCAGCTCAAGTGTGAGGCAGGATCAGCTTCGAATCGGGGTGATTGGCAAACGGGAAATTCGCGCCAGCATAGCGGAGCGCTAGTTCCGGAGTCTGCACACGGCCACCACCAGATGCGAGGCCGTGCATGCACCGGTCGAGAATTCCGGTTGTTAGTAGCGTTCGTTCAATCGGTTGCACGGCCTTGCCCAAGCGCATCGTTGATTCAAACGCCTCCAACTGATAGGAGAAATGTCCGAACGGTCCCCAATCCTGGAGCTTAAACCAGCAACCCCGGGGCTTGTCCTCTCCCTTCAATCTGCAGGCAAATGCGAAACCGCCCGACCATCCCGTGGTCATGATCACGGCCGATTTTAGGCCATCCTCGTGTTCCATAAGATAAGCTGCTGGCTGATTCAGGTCATCGTCGTATTCCGCCCCTAGCGGATCCCAATGGACAGTGTCCTCGGGAGTTCCCGGCATGGTTCGCCGCGCGGCGGCAAAGAGCTCGGAAGACCATTGGCCTTCGCGTTCCGCCTGACGAATCTGATCCTTGACGGCTACTCGCAAGCTGCGCACCCCTGCTTCTCCGCCGCGTCGCCTTTCGATCATGCACTGATGGGCTTCCAGCGCGTGGAATCCATAATCTTCCAGCGGTCCATAACCGATCGTCAGCGCGGATTCGATCTCGCAACCCTGGGGCAATTCGAGCTCTGGAAACCGCCACGTCAACGGCAACGATGAACCGGCCAGCAGAGGAACCTTCATCTCGCCTGCGGTCTGTACCATTTCCACGGCGTCCGCCCAACGATAGGAAAGATGTTTGTCGTTGAAGAAGGGAACCGTCTGACCACAACGTCGAAAGGTGGCCATTGTTTCGTCAAAGAAACGTTTCCGTGGATACATTTTCTGCCGCGTGACTTTCTCTCGCGGGTAGTCTCCATGCTCACCAATGCTCAGCACTCCAGCGACTTGTACCTTGTGTGTACCCAGCGTGATTGCTTCATCGACCGACTGACAGATGCGGACGCCGTGCTTTTCCGCCATCACTCGACTGATGTCGTGAATATGCTGAGGCTGATCAACATACATCGACACGAGTTGCATGCCGGGACCGGGAGCTTCTCCATTACGCTGATATCCTTCCAGAATCTTCGACACAATGACGTCCGCGTGACTGACGTTGTAGTAGGCCGTAATCAGGGCTGTTACCGGTAGTTTTCCTTGCCGAGGTTCCTCTGCTTGCAAGAGGTCTCGTCTTGGCCAGCATACCCCACCTACAGT
>Ga0172376_10003408_pt1 | contig 18779 bp, 19 predicted proteins | sample Lak35m_FD_121114 | JGI IMG/M metagenome (GOLD analysis project Ga0172376, IMG submission 121114) | Freshwater microbial communities from Kabuno Bay, South-Kivu, Congo - kab_092012_35m | ecosystem: Environmental > Aquatic > Freshwater > Lake | place: Democratic Republic of the Congo: South-Kivu... | reverse complement strand
TAGTCGCTCTATCTCCAACGCACGTTGTTTGCGAACAACTTTGCGCCGCTTCCATTGTTTTGTTTTCCAGTGCTTGAACTGTTGGCGACGCGATTGCTCACGACCAATCCCTGCATCGTGGTGACGCATTCCCTTCCAAGCGATACCTGGTTCATCCACATCTTCGGGTTCAATACCCTGGCTCACCATGTTTGCCACCGAGTGCAATTGCGAATTCACTCGATGACGTTCATTGTGCGCGTGTGCCCGAAGTTCCACCTTGGGTGGAAACACCGTTGACCGGTGATCGTGACGCTTGCTCATTGCTTCCCCCGCCTTCTGTGCTCTTAACACTGACGAAATCCACTAGCTAGGTCTTACTGATTCCAACATACACCTCGTGGCGAGGTTGGCAAGTCACTGACCAATTGGCGGCGGGAAGCCTTATTTCTTGCTGATCTTGGCCTGCAACGCAGCGAGTCGCTCGGCAAACCATGGCTGGCGAGTGCTCCACAACTGTGGGGTGAGTTCGCGAGCAACTGCTTCGGTGTGCGTGTCCACATCGGCCATTGCGGCGATGGTCTTCTTCGTTTCAATGACTAATTCGCGTGGCGCACTTGCAGCACGCTTTGCTAATTCATGCGCGGTCGCAAGCAATTTGTCGTCGTCTACACACTTGTATGCAAGGCCAACACGTTCTGCTTCTGCCCCATCGTAAATTTCGCCGAACAACACAGCAGCCGAAGCAACCTGAGGTCCAACAATGCGGCGCAACATCCAGGTGTGTCCGCCACCGGGATGAATACCTAGTTGCAAAAAGCGCGTATCAAACTTTGCACGGCGCGCTGCAATTCGCACATCACAACCGAGTGCAAGGTTCATTCCTGCGCCAACAGCTGCGCCATTCACAGCAGCAATGGTTGGCAACTGGCTGCGTGCAATGCGCAAGAAACCTTCGTAAATAACACCGAGTGATTCGCCATCGGCCTCAGCCAAGTTACCCAGGTTCGCACCAGCACAAAATGCTGGCGCAGTGCCAGTAACCACGAGTGCACCAATTGCAGTGTCATTTTCAATACGGTCCATCGCTGCAACAATTTCCGCCACCATTGGCGCGGTCATGGTGTTGCGCTCATCCGGGTTATTCAGTGTGATTGTGGCAACACCATCTGCAATTTCAAGAAGGACCAAAGACATAGCACAAGGTTAGCGAGTACCCTAAATACGCATGCTCGACCACGTGTTTACCGATGCAATTGGCGCTCTTCGCGATGCATTCAGTAATGCCTACCTCGAACGCCAGGCATTCGAGGAACACTTTCAGTCAGACATCTTGCTTGGCGACTTGGTGTGGGAAACCACCTACGGCCTGCCAGGCGAAGGCTTGCCACCTCGAGTAGTTGCGCACATCACACTCAACTGGCCAAGTTGGAGTCAGGCCACCTACAGGCAGTGGTACATCGAAGAAGAAATTGATCAACAGCCGGCAATTGAAATTGAAGTGGTGTTTCGCATTCAGCGACTGGCGGAACAGCCATTGCCATCAATCGTTGACAACATTGCCGCTCCAAACAGCCCCTCAATTGGTGCCGAACAGTTAGAGCGCGACAACATCACCATTGAAATCAGTCACCCCACGCATGGGGAACGAATTGCCGACTACGCGCTTGAAATTACTTACGAGGGACAATACGAATTGGCTGAAGAAACTCTCATGGATGGTGCGAGCAAAGTTCTAGACGAGCACTTCGGCGTACTCGGCGCATGGGTTGCTTCAACACTGGTGAAGCTTGGCGACCTCAAACTTTCGTTTGTACCTGCCGACGAAAACTAGTTAGCGGTTGCGTTCGGCAACAGCGTGCACTTCAATGCCGCCGCGCGGGTGCTGCGTAAGTTGCACCTTCACCCAGTGAGGCTTCACGGTTGCCATGACCTCATTGGCAATTTCGGCCGCCAATGCTTCAGCGAACACCGCCATGTTGCGGAAGCGCCAGAGGTATAGCTTCAGCGACTTTGACTCAATGCAGAACTTGTCGGGGCTGTATTCAATAACCACCGTTGCTACGTCTGGCTGCGCGGTGACCGGGCAGATGGACGACACTTCGTCGCTGGTAAAGCGCACGAGCGTGACATCGGCTGGTGCCGGGAACACTTCAACGTGATCGATTGGGCTGCGGACCGTTGAGCCCAAAACCGTGAGATTGTCGTGATCGTTACTAGCCATGACTACGAGCGTAGATGTTCTGGAATGAGCGTGCTGAGTTGCACAAGCGGACGTGGTCCAACGTGCGTAATTACTTCTGAAGCCGACAACGAACCCAATCGACCGCAGTGTTCAATTGCCATGCCGCGCGTGAATCCATATAGGAAACCTGCGGCGTATTGATCGCCTGCACCCGTTGCGTCGACAACGCGCTCAACCGGTTCTGGTTCAATGTGCACAAGATCGCGGCCATTGATGACCACTGAGCCACGCTTGTCGCGAGTGACAGCGCCAAACTCGCAATCATTACGCAGTTGCTCTAACGCTTCTTCATATGAAGTTTGATAGAGCGACTGCAACTCAAATTCGTTGCAGAACAGCACGTCAATGTCGTTCAGGATGAGATCGAGGAAGTCTTCGCGGTGACGATCTACGCAGAATGAGTCGGACAGCGTGAGTGCAACTTTGCGTCCGGCCTCGTGCGCATATTTTGATGCAACTTTGAATGCCGCTTTCGCTTCATCACGGTCGAACAAGTAGCCCTCAAGAAACAACACAGCACCTGCCTGCACCGCTTCCTGTGAAATGTCATCAGGATCAAGCAGTGAGGCTGCTCCTAAAAACGTGCTCATGCTGCGTTGACCGTCAGGGGTAACAGCAATGATGCAACGACCGGTTGGTTCGGTGGAGCCATTGGCACCCGGGTGAAACCCAACGCCAACTTTGTCCATATCGGCGCCAAACACTTTGCCAAGTTCATCGTGTGCAATTTTGCCGATAAATCCTGCTCGCCCACCAAGGCTTGCAAGTCCGTATGCAGTGTTTGAAGCAGAACCACCGCTGGTTTGTGTTGGATTACTAATGCGTGAATACAAATGTGCAGAGCGCTCTGCATCAACCAACGTCATCGAACCCTTCACCACATTTTCGTTCACCAAGAATTCATCGGGAACGGCGGCGATCACATCGACCAAGGCATTGCCAATGGCTACGACGTCGTAGCGAACCCCGTCGCCACGGGTGATGTCGATTGGTGGCACGTGGGGAAACCCTACTGCATGCGGGCTTAGCGGCTTGCGGCCTTCAAGGTGCCCTTCACCACGTGTTGCTGCAGCTCGCGCTTCAAGAACTTGCCCGCGGCGTTGCGTGGCAACGGTTCGTACATGATGACCACCTGGGTAGGAATCTTGAATTTGGCGATTTTTGCGTCGAGGAATGCCCAGAGTTCCTCAGGGGTCAGGGTCATGCCATCGTTTGGCAAAATAGCCACGCCAACTTCTTCACCCAAGCGCTCGTGCGGAACGCCAAAAACAGCAGCCTCGTGAACTGCTGGGTGTTCGTAAATTGCGCTTTCTACTTCTGCGCCATAGACGTTCTCGCCTGCGCGAAGAATCATGTCTTTCACGCGGTCTTCAACGTAGACATAGCCGTCGGCATCGAGGCGACCCAAGTCACCTGAGCGCAACCAGCCATCAACAATGGTTTCAGCAGTGGCATCTGGGCGGTTCCAGTAACCACGAATGAGCATTGGACCGAAGAACCAAATTTCACCTGACTGCCCAGTTGGCACTGGCTTCAAGTTTTCATCACGAACTTCCACAAACATCGGCCACGATGCACGGCCCGTGCTGGTTGGATGCGACAAGTAGTCAGAACCCGTGATTGCTGGTCCAAACGCATTGGTTTCGGTCATGCCGTAACCAAGTTGTGGGTTGCCGTTCTTTACCTTGTCGTTTACTTTTCCAACGAGTGATGTTGGCGAAGGTGCTCCACCGCCACCCACTGCGCGCAAGCTTGATGTGTCGTACTTTTCGAACGCTGGTGAGTTCACCAAGTCCCAACTTTGCGTTGGTACACCAACAAAGTTCGTGATTTGCTCGCGCTCAATCATTTCAAGCGCCTTTTCAGGATCCCACTTGTACATGATTGCCAATTTCAAACCGGCAACAAAGCAACTAAGCATCACTGGCACGCAACCCGTTACGTGGAACAGTGGCACGATGAGAATGAACGATGTTGGAACTTCTGGTCCATCAACGTCTTTCAGTTTTGTTCCCGACATTTGGAAAATGGTGTTACGAGCCGAGAACGCCATAATGGACGAAATGATGGCTCGATGAGTTGATACAGCGCCCTTCGGACGACCCGTGGTGCCCGAGGTATACAAAATGGTTGCGTCATCGTCTGGCGAAATGTCTGCACCTGGGTGTTTGTCGCCCAGCGGCAAAACCTCTTCCCACTTATCGACACCTGCTGGCAGCGGCTTCTCTGCTCGAACAACCAAGACCTTCACGTTCTTCTTCACACAACTTGCAGCACCAATGTCATATCGCTGCTGATCGCAAATCAGCACGGTTGCACCAGAGTCTTCAAGTGCGAAATCCATTTCGTCTTCTGTCCACCAGGAGTTCATGGACACGTTGACAGCACCAACTGAAATGATTGCTGCAAACGACATGACCCACTCAGGGAAGTTGCGCATAGCAACCGCTACGCGATCACCTTTCTTCACGCCGTAAGTGTTGACAAGCAACGAAGCAAGCGCGTCAATGCGATCGGCAGCTTGAGCAAAGGTAATGATTTCGTCTTCGTAGACAAGGAAGGTTTTGTCACCATGACCGCGTGAACCAGCAAATACTTGACCGAGGTGCGCTGGCGCATTCTTAAACACCTTCATCTTCACGCCACGAACTTCGCCGTCAATCAACTCAAAGATTTGGCCTGGACCAGTTACCGCAGTGTTTGCTTCAAGAAATGTCATCGACATGTTGGTCTACCCCCGCGAAAAACAATAGCGGGCAAGGGGTTCGCGGCTCTAAGCCGCTGTGCTACGCAACCCGAATTAGTAGGTGCGACGGAACTGCGAAAGGTAGCGCTCGTTATCGCGCTTCACTCGCATTTGCACCAACACGTAGCAATAGCCAACGAGGGCCAACAGGCTGAGGATGAAGGTGTAGACAAACGCGCTTGACCCAGTTGCCACGCCAAGCATGAGCGAGGCGAAACTGATTCCTGCAAGACCAAATACCGAGTTCTGGCGCTTCTGGCGTTGCATTGCTGCCGGTGAAACATTCTGCGGACGGTATTGCGGACGCGTGCTGGACTGACGAACCAGAGCCCCAGTCATCGAACCGTAAGCAGCTGGGCGCTGAGCGCGACCTACAGGACGCTGCTGGGTTGGAGCAAGTGGACGTGCCATGCCACGAAGCTGCTGTTGCGGGTAACGACCGCCTGCGCTTTCGAGGTGGTTCAACTGACGACGGAAGTTAGTAACCGAGTTGGCTGGCGAACCATTGAGACGGGCACGAACCAAAGGTGGGAGCAAGACAGCAAGCCAAGCAGCGCCCACGATGAGAAGAATCAATTTGCTCATGAGGGTCGTAATTGTATTACAGAATTGCTACAAAACGGACAACAAGGGGTGAATGACCCCAATTTAAGCCTGATTATTGACCGGAGACCCGCTTGTAGGGGCCGCTTTTACCGCCCGTCTTTTCCCATAGGGCCAAGCCCTCTATGGACATGCCCTTATCGGCGCTCTTGCACATGTCGTAGATGGTCAGGGCGGCCACCGAGCAGGCATGGAGAGCTTCCATTTCCACTCCCGTGCGGTCCACGGTGTCTACCTGGGCCTCGATTGCCACGAAGGTCTCACCCACTTCGAAGTCGATGCGAACGGCACCAATCTGCAGAGGGTGACACAACGGAATCATGTCGCTTGTGCGCTTGGCAGCCATAATGCCGGCAATACGCGCAGCCGCAATGACGTCACCTTTTGGAATGTCTTTACTGGAAATTGCTGCTGCAGTTTCTGGTTTCATTGTCACCGTGCATCGCGCAACTGCACGTCGCGCGGTTGCATTCTTTGCAGTCACATCCACCATGTGCGCATTTCCCGACTCGTCGAGGTGCGTGAACTCTGGAGTGTTGCCCATACTCATCCGCCAATCTGACTCATGGAACGACGCGGGCGCACGAAGGTGACATTGCCAATGTTGTGTCCGGCCCACTTTGTTCCGACTGCGCGTTTGATTTCTTCTGCAATGTCGTCATTGCTCGCACCGTTGCGCAACAGTTTTCGCAAATCAAACTCGGTGGTTGAGAACAGACAGGTTCGGAATTGGCCGTCGGCAGTCAGTCGCACGCGATCGCAATCTCCACAGAATGGTTTTGTAACCGATGGAATCACACCAACAGTTCCCGACCCGTCCAGGTAACGCCAACGATCTGCTGGTGCCGCACCGCGAGCAGGAACGAGTTCAAGTGGATACACCTTGGAAATGGTTTCCACGATTTCGTCTTGACCAACCACTTGGTTGTTCTGCCATGTGCCATCTGCATCAAGTGGCATGTATTCAATGAAGCGAACCTCTATGCCTTTGTTTCGGCCAAATGTTGCAAGGTCGACAATTTCGTCGTCGTTTACTCCACGTTGCACTACAACGTTGATTTTCACTGGCGAGAAACCAGTGGCGATTGCGGCATCAATGCCATCCAACACATGTTCAAGTTCGTCGCGACGCGTCATTTCGAGGAAGCGCTGTCTCTTCAACGTGTCAAGACTGATATTGATGCGGCGTAAACCAGAATCATGAAGCTCTTGGGCAATGAGGCGTAACGTTGCGCCGTTCGTTGTGACCGCCAAATCGATGGGCTTTCCAGCGCGCGGCGAATTTGCCGTTGCGGGAACGTGCAGTGCGGAAAGTTTGTTGATCAGAACTGGAAAGTGCGCACGCATGGTTGGCTCGCCGCCGGTGAGACGAATTCCGTCCACGTCAAAATGCGAAACGCAAATGCTGGCAACACGATGGAGTTCTTCGTAAGTCAACACCTCTTCGCGGAGAAGCCACTTCATTCCCTCTGCAGGCATGCAGTAGGTGCAGCGGAAGTTGCAGCGATCGGTAATCGAAATGCGCAAATCGCGCACGGTTCGGCCGAACGGGTCAATCAATTCCACGGGCTCAGCCTAGGGTTTGAGCCTTAAATACGGTCAGCCAAGCAGGTACACAGATACGTCTTCGCCAGCCTGCAAGCCATTGCCATCGGGCACGTATGCAAGGCCATTTGCCATTGCCGTACTCGCCAATTGATGGCTCCCCTGTGGCCCAGAATCGCGCACATGTAGGCGACCGTCTTCAGCAAACTCTCCGAACACGCGCATGAAATGAATTTTGCCGTCTTGCTTGCGCTTCAACGGTGAGTCAAGCACAGCGCGAATTGCTGGCCGCATCAAGTTTTCGGAGTGTCCCATCATTTTGCGCAGTGCAGGACGCGCAAGTAATTCGTAACTAATGAGCGAACTCACTGGGTTACCTGGCAAACCAAAAATAGGAATTGTGCGACCATCACTCGATTGCAATTGACCAAACGCAAACGGTTTGGCCGGCTTAATCGCCATCTGCATCCACTGCATGGTGGCAATTTTTGACAACACAGCTTTCACCACATCGAAGTCACCCATGCTTACGCCACCGCTAGTCACAATGGCGTCGCAGCGCTCGATCACTTCGCAGAGCACGCGCTCCAGTTCTGCTTCATCATCGCGAATCACACCAAGGTTGATCACGTCACAACCTGTTGCGGCAATCATAGAGTGCAACATGGTTAAGTTGCTCTCGCGAATTTGACCGATGCGCAATGGAGAGCCGTCAACAACAAGTTCGTCACCTGTTGACAACAGCGCAACTCGAGCACGAGGAAACGCGCGCACGGTTCGCGCATTCACACTGGCAAGCACACCAATGCCTGCAGCATTCAACACTGTGCCACGAACAAAAACGGTTTCGCCTGCGCAAACATCGCTACCTGCATCGCGCACGCCATCACGAACTTTTGCGCTACGAGAAATGCGCACATGCGTTTCGCCAACTCTCTCGGTGTCTTCCACCATCACCACCGCGTCCGCCCCATCGGGCATTGGCGCACCCGTCATAATGCGAATCGCTTCGCCAGCATTCACGGCAATCTTTGGTTCTGCTCCAGCAGCCAATGTGTCAACAACGACAAGCTCTACTGGAACCTGTTCGGTATCTATGGCGCGAACGGCATAACCGTCGACTGCAGTGTTTCGAAATGGTGGAACGTCCTCAACTGCAACTACGTCTTGATCCAAGACCCTGCCAGTCATTTCTGTGTAGGCAACCTGCTGAGGCGTCAACAGGTTGCAGCCTTCCAACACAGTTTCTTGAGCCTCATGCAGTGGAATCATCTGCCTGAACGGTATCGCCGCGTGACAGGCTGTAACCATGGTGAACTACCCCGCGCTCGGACCTTCTGGCCACAGCGCCACCTGGAAATCTGTCGACGGAGCGCACGAAAGCATCGTGACGGTGCAGTGGGAAAACGAAGGCTGGACAGCCAACGGAACTCTTGGTGCGGACAATGCTCAGTTTGTTCTACGCATGTCAGCTTCATGGATGGTGCAACAGTTTCTGCTGTTTCGCGACATGGAAGAACCCGATCTGTGGTTGGCAACCGACGGTCACGGCCGTTGGGGCGAAATGAATGGCGCACATCGCACCGAATTAGATGGTTGCGTAGACATTGACTTGCGCGGGACACCATTTACCAATGTGATTCCGATTCGTCGATTGCCACTTCTGGTTGGTCACAGTGCGCAACAAAATGTGATCACCATTGACGTTGAAACACTCGCTGTCGTGGTGAAACCCCAGATGTACACACGTGTGGACGAGCACACGTGGCGCTATTTCAGTTTTGCTCTAGACAGCTACGTTGAAGTAACTGTTGATGAACACGGATTCGTCACCGACGAACCGAATTCATTTGTGCGCGTTATTCAGTAATTGACTGATACACCAAGCTGCGCAAGAACGGGCGAATTGGATGCGTTGTTGACGGCATCAACTGCGTGAAGAACATTGCAGTTATTTCTTCAACAGGGTCAATCCAAAACGCGGTGCTCGCCATGCCGCCCCAGCTGTACGTGCCGTTTGAACAGGCAACTTTGGTTTTCGCTTGGTCAATAACCACTGCAAAACCAAGTCCGAAACCTAGTCCGTCGTAGAACACTTCTTCACCCATTGGACGACCCCAGTCCGAGATGTCCTTGTTGCCCGGAAGGTGGTTCATCGTCATCAGATCGAGTGTGGTTGGCGAAATGATGCGCGCACCGTTTAACTCACCACCGTTTTCCAACATCTGCAAAAACTTCCAGTAGTCAGCAGCAGTGGAGACCAAACCGCCGCCGCCCGAATCCCACGAACGCTCGGTGACTACTTGGTTTTCAATCGCACCGTACCGAACCTTTTTGGCAGGTGACGGATCAAAGGCATACAGCGCAGCCAAGCGCGACTGTTTTTCGGGCGCAACATAAAACGACGTGTCGTTCATGCCGAGTGGACTCAAGATTCGTTTGTGCAGGAAATCCCACAGTCGCATGCCGGAAACCACTTCGACCAAACGACCAACAACGTCGGTAGCCACGCTGTAGTTCCACGAAGTTCCTGGCTCAAACACCAATGGCATTGCTGCGAAGTTGTCGCACACTTGCTCGAGTGTTGGATTGGAGTGCTCTTTGGCAAACTCGGCTTCACGCGTGCGATAGATGGCATCTGTCGCGTCGTAATAATTAAAGCCATACGTCAGGCCGGCAGTATGCGTGAGCAAGTGCCATACGCGCATAGGTGCACGCGATGGCGCTGTGATTGGCTTCATCGAGGATCCACCGGTAAACACACGAATGTTGCCAAAAGACGGAATGTAATTGCTCACTTCATCGGTGAGTTGAATCTTTCCTTCTTCAACCAACATCATCAGCGCAATTGACGTGATCGGTTTAGTCATGGAATAAATGCGATACATGGTGTCTTGCTCTATAGGCAATTTTGCTTCTGAATCACGCATGCCGTACGTGCTGCTGTGCACAATTTGCCCGTATCGAGCAACCGCTACGTGATATCCCGGCAAACGGCCGTCGTCTACATAGTCCTTGAAGTGCGAGTCAATTCGAGCAAGGCGTTCCGCGCTCATACCCACTTCTTTTGGATCAATGGTGACTTTCAGCTCGCTCATGACAATGTGCCTTTCAACCAGTTACGCAGTTCATTTCCTACATCAGAACGCTTCAGTGTGAGTTCAATTACCGTTTGCAACCAACCCATTGGCGTTCCCGTGTCGTGGCGCTCAATGTCGCTCACCACTCCATCCACTGTTCCCGCATTCGCGCCAATCAGAAGCGCATCAGTCAGCTGAATTTCTCCACTCGGTGCTGGTGCAAGCGTTTCAAGAATGTCAAACATGTCTGGTGCGAGCACGTAACGACCAATGATGATGATGTCACTTGGCGCGTCTTCCACTTTTGGCTTTTCAACAACACCGGTAATCGTCACTTCACCATGAGCGCCGGTTGTTCCCGTAGTTGTAATCACTCCATATGCACTGACTTCATCTTTTGGCACGCGCTTCAGGCCAACAACGGTCTTGCCAGTTGCGCTGTACATCTGCGCCATCTGCAACAACAACGATGAGTCGCCCATGATCTCATCTGGCAACAACAACGCAAACGCTTCGTCGCCAACTGCCGCACGCGCGCACGACACTGCATGGCCAAGACCACGCGGTTTGTCTTGATAGGCGATGCTGACACGAACATCGGTACCAATGCGCGCCAACCTGTCGGCAAGATCGGTTCGTCCACTTTTGCGAACACGCTCCACTGTGTCTTGTGAGGGCTTGAGATACTCCTCAATGCCAGGCTTGGCCACGTTCGACACCACAACGATGTGTTCAACGCCTGCCCCAATTGCCTCATCCATCACCAGCTGTAATGCAGGTGTGTCAAAAATAGGCATCAGCTCCTTAGGCACTGCTTTGGTGGCGGGAAGGAACCGGGTGCCCAATCCGGCAGCAGGAATCACAGCAGTGCGCATAGCCATACCTGCATCCTAGAATTACTGGTCTTATGCCAACGTATGTCTACAAATTCATTGACTCTGGCGAGACCATTGAAGTGCAGCAGGCATTCTCTGACGACCCGCTCACCGAGATTGCCCACCCAGTAGACGGTGTAGTGAAACCAGTGAAAAAGGTGTTCACCCCAGTTGGCGTGTCATTTAAGGGTGGCGGTTTCTACAAGACCGATTCGGGTTCTTCCTCGAAATCGTCAAGTAGCGCCGCAACTCCGGCTGCTCCCGCAGCACCTGCTGCTCCTTCAACCCCTTCAGCCGACTAGTTCACGCCTTCACCAGACGGGGGCTTCCCTGTGCTGCATGCAGCGAACACATCGGTGCATGAAAGAACTTGTACAACGACTGCAGCCCGTTTTCCGTTTCACCGAACGCATGCACCGAGAGTTATGCCGCAGTCGCCAGCGGCAAGTTGTTGTCATTACCGTGCTTGCACTTATCGCGGCGGTTATCTATGCGCTGTCAGTTTCTCAACTCCATCGGCAGCGTGATGCATTCGGAGACTACGTGCTTGTGCATGTAGCTACTGCAGATATTTCTGCTGGTCAACCAATCTCACTACAAAACACCACAACGTTCACCATGCCCACGCAGTTTGTTCTGTCGTCAACACGTACAACTCTTCCGCCATCGCTTACCGCTACAACCGATATCGGTGAGGGTGACATCATCAGTTTGCAAAACTCGCTTGCCGAAGGTGAGGGCTCGTCAGTTCCTGCTGGAATGCGTGCTGTTTCAATTGTTCCTCGCATTGCCATGCCCGCGCTTTCACCCGGCACATTTGTTGACATCATTGCCAATGGTCAGGTAATTGCAGCGCGCGGAATTGTTCTGTCTTCATTAGAAAACAACGTGGGAGTCGTTGTTGCGGTACCCGAACTGTTGGCACCAGTAGTTGCTAGCGCTGCATCACTAGGTGAAGCGTCGCTTGCTATTTCGAATTAGCGAAATGATGTTGAGAGCAACGTAAGAACAGCGATTCCTGCAACAAATCGATACATCACAAATGGTGTGAAGCTGCGTGAGCGAAGCAAGCGAATCATTCCCCACATGGCAATCCAGCCAGATACTCCTGCCGAGATGATTCCCACAATCATCGGGATGATCAGACCGTCTGGAATTCCGTCATTTGCCAGTTTTATCAGTTTGAGCAGCACTGCCCCACCAATAACTGGCACGCTCATGAGGAAACTCACGCGCGCGGCCGCATCACGCGAGAACCCAAACTTTCGTGCAGCGGTGATGGTGATTCCTGAGCGTGACGTACCTGGGTTAAGCGCAAGCACTTGAGCGGCACCAATCAGCAGAGCGTCGCGCGTTGAGAAACTGTCCAAATCGCGTGTTCCGGTTTGTCGATCAGCCCATACCAACACCACACCGAACACCATGAGTGAAATTGCGATCAACGCCGGAGTTCCTAGTTTTTTTGTAATCCAATCCTCTGCAAGAGCACCAGCGATTCCAGCCGGAACCGCGGAAAGGACAAACATCCAAGCACGTCGCCCGATGGTTGTGTTCGCCTTTTTCGGCATGACTACGACTTTTATGCCTTCGCGTACATACGGAACTAAATCTGCACGCAGGTAAAACAACACTGCGACCAAAGTTCCTAAGTGCAGCGCTGTATCGAAAGCCCGCTGAGTTTCAACGTTGCTGAAGTCGTTCCAACCGAACAGCCACGGAGTGAGGATGAGGTGCCCGCTAGAGGAAATGGGCAAGAACTCAGTGAGCCCCTGAACGAGCCCAAGAACAATCGCGTGGAATATCGACACCCCTCATGCTTACACCAGATTTGTGAGTGCTTGGGGTTATCGTTGCTTATTCGCAACGCCTAATCCTTGAGAAATTGAGCCACTCGCCATGGAACTTGAAATTGAACTCACCGAAAACCAGATTTCGCCAAGCCTGACCACTCAGCCCAACGGTCGCCTGAGGCTCAGTTTTCACTGGAGAGATGAAATACGAAGGGTGCTCGAGCTCGTCACCCACCCATTACGCAACGACTTCCAAGATGGGTTTATCGAACTGTGGTCGTGCGACGAGTCGTCTCGCAGCTTCGAACAGGTGAACGAAACAACGGTGTTGATTCGTTCCAAACCACTCGGTTAGTCGAACTGAATACCGAGAGCGGTGAGCACTTCTAATGGAGAGGCGTTCAAACCATTGCACAACTTTGGCAATAGATCTATTGATGGTCTCGTCTCAAAAGCGAAATAGCGATACAAATTTCCACGATTCAGGTCGCACGCTTCGGCAACTGCCTGAAGGCTTGAGTAATCGTGTTCGTCCATTTTCCTATACAGCCAGTCAAGGCCGACAACTTTGGTACTTTTTGCCACAGACACAAAGTAGCAAAGGGGTATCCCGTGGTTATGTACCACTCATTGTCACGTCACGAATGACCAGCGACATTCCATGTGCTCGAGATGGCAACCAATCAACATCTCCCCCAATAGCGACAATGTCGAGCAACATGCGTTGCAACGTGCTGGCGATAGTGAATTCTCTGACTGGGGCACCAACGGTGCCGTTACTGATGAGCATTCCGGAGGCTCCCGTTGAAAAATCCCCCGAAACGGGGTTAACCCCGCTGTGCAGTCCTGACACCATTTGAATGAGCACGCCATCATCAACACTGGCTATCAGCTCTTCTTGAGTATGAGTACCTGGCACCAATTGCATTGCCAGGCATCCAACGCCGGGTGAACCTGCGAACCCGCCGCGAGTTGCGTTACCCGTGCTGACAGTGCCCATTCGGCGGGCGCTGTACGAAGAATGAACGAACTTCTTTAGCACACCATTTTCAATCAACACATTGCGACGCGCAGCAAGACCTTCGCCGTCAATATCGGTTGCGGTGTACGCAAGCGGGTTTGTTGGGTCGTCAACAAGCGTGAAGCGTGGGTCAGCAACTTGATCGCCCATGCGTTCAGCAAAAAAGCTTCTGCCCTTGGCAACGTTTTCACCATTCAACGTGCTCGACAAAATGCTGATGAACTGCAAGGTGACATACGGGTCGAGCACCACAGTTGTTCGTTTGCTCGGCGGCTTTATTGCACCGAGCAAACGTGTTGCACGTTCTGCCGCTTCGCGAGCAGCTTTTTGCAAATTGAAATCTTTTGGCGAATCACCAACAGAAAATCCAAAACCAGTTTGTGTTTCTTCTTCGTCGTCTGCGAGCGTGCTCACCGACACGTAGCACGAGTTACCGCGACCACTTTCTCGAATACCAGTTGTGGTTGCAACCGCAACTTCCCCCCAACCATCGTCGTAGTTTGCTTCATCAACTCGCACTCGATCATCAATGCCGAGCGTGAGCTTCTCAAGTTCCTTTGTCAGTGCAATTTTTTTGTCGGTTGGGTAACCAGCAAGTTCTTCGTCCCAAAACTTTTGTGGAATCTGTGCAACACCGTCGGGAATTGCCAGGCCAGCAAACTCATCTGGTGTTCCAAAACTCACGTTGTCTCGAGCATCAGCAAGCACTTCTGCAATTGCTGAAGGGTCGAGCGTTCCTGCATAGGCAAAACCCGTTCGCCCATTTTTGATAACACGAATGCCAACGCCTTCACTTTGAGCAGAGACGAAATGCTCAAGTTCGCCTTCATAAATACGAATGGCAGTTTCGCCACCGCGGCTGACATAGGCCTCAATCTGTTCGCCAGCACAGGCTTGTGCAACTACACGATCTGCAATTGCCTGCAGATCATCGACTGTTGTGCTCATGCTGCAGTTCCGCCAATGGTCATGGACTTCACGCGCAACGTTGGGCAACCATCGCCAACAGGAACGCCTTGGCCGTCTTTGCCACACGTTCCTGGTCCGCCCATTGCGAAGTCATTACCCATGAGGTCAATGTCCTTCAGCACTTGCGGTCCATTGCCAATGAGGTTTCCTTCGCGCAATGGCTCTGTGATTTCACCGTTTTCAATGAGGTATGCCTCAACCATTCCGAACACGAAGTCACCACTTGCGGTGTCCACTTGACCGCCACCCAGTTTTGCAACGTACACACCGTGGTCGGTTGCACGAATGATGTCATCTGGGTTCTCTGAACCGTTGGTAACAAACGTGTTGGTCATGCGCACCATTGGCAGGTCTGCATAACTCTGACGACGACCGTTGCCGCTTTGCTTGCGACCTTCCTTGCGAGCGCGAATGTAGTCCCACATGTAGTCGGTCAAAATTCCGTTTTCAATCAGCGTGTTCTTTTGCGATGCATGGCCTTCGTCATCAACGCCAATTGCACCCCACTCGCCCGCCATAGTTCCATCGTCAATCACAGTGACCAACGGCGAAGCTACAAGTTCGCCCATTTTTCCGCGATAAACACTTGAGCCCTTTCCAACAAGGTCGGCTTCGAGTCCATGTCCGCATGCTTCATGGAACAACACTCCGCCAGAACCCTGCTTGATGACCACTTGCATTGCACCCGATGGTGCAGGTCGCGCCTGCAACTTGGTAATTGCTTGCTGCGCTGCACGAATTGCAAGTTCTTCAACATCGTTTTCATCAAAGACTTCAAAACCAATGGTGTGACCAAGAGAGTTATAACCCGTTTGCATTCCGGCATCACCGTTAGCAATGACGCTCACGCGCATCAAAGTACGTACTTGTTCGTCTGCGCTAAAGATTCCGTCTGAGTTTGCAATGAGAATTTGCTTAATGGAGTCGCCGTAGCCAGCAGACACCTGAACGATTGCTCCGTGCACTCCACGCGCTGCAATATCGGCACGTTGCAATAGTTCGACTTTGCGCGCCTTTGCAACTGTGTCAGGAAATTGCACAATGGTGTTCACCGGGTGACGAAACACGGGCTGCAACGCAATGGTGTGCACCCCGCCATCGCCCTGTTTGGCGGCGGCTGCGGCGGCTTCTGCAGCGGCCAACAAACCGCGCTCTGAAAGATCTGAAGTGTGAGCAAAACCAGTGGTGTCGCCAGCGATTACTCGAATACCTGCACCGCGATCGCGACCGCTCGTTACTTGCTCAACTTTTCCGTCATCGAGCCCTGCAGAAGTTGACCGCTTGTCCTCCACATAGATCTCCGAAAACTCAGCACCGGTACTGCGACCCTTGGCAAGCACTCGGGCAATGACATCTGGTTCAACAAGAGGCGAATCGGTGCGTATGGACATGTCGTAATCCTACCGAAGGTGGTCGGGCTGAGGCTTGGCGTGCTACGTCACGGCGTACGATTTATGACGTGAACGCCGCCTCAGAACCTATGACGAGCGTCGCATTGCCTAGACACCACCGCACACTGTGGTGGAAGGAAGCATTAATCGTCTCGGTGTTCTATGCGATCTACACCATGATTCGAAACCAATTTGGTTCTGCGCTCGTCAACGGTGTTGATGTTCCACTGCATTCGTTTACCAATGCTGTTCGTGTCATTCGAATTGAACGGGCACTTGGGTTGTACCACGAAGAATCAATTCAAGATTTTTTCTTGCCGCATGTGTGGTTTATCAAATTGATGAACACTTATTACGGCACGGCTCACTTCTTCGTCACGTTGGGCGTGTTCATTTTGTTGTTCAAACGTCGACCAGATGTTTTTGCCCAATGGAGAAACACTCTTGCCGCAATGACCGGGCTTGCCATTATCGGTTTTGTGCTCTTCCCACTAATGCCGCCGCGATTGCTCGATGAGCCATGCCCAACAAAAAATGGCGGCTTCGGTGGTGCATGCATTGAACACGAGTTGCGCAATTACAACGGTGCGGAGAACTTTGGATTTGTAGACACCATTGCTGAGTTTGGTGGGCCGTGGGCGTTCAACGAAGGTCCAGCGGCATCGCTGTCCAACCAATATGCAGCGATGCCTTCGTTGCATATTGGCTGGTCCACATGGTGCGTGTTTGCGTTGTGGCCAATTGCAAAGAGACGTTGGGCACGTATTGCCTTATTCCTCTATCCCGCAACAACGTTGTTTTGCATTGTGGTCACTGGTAATCACTTTTGGCTTGATGGTGCTGGAGGGTTGATGGTCTTTGCGGTGGGTTACTTCGTCGGCACTTGGCTTCATAATTGGAATCACCGCCGTTTAGATGCCCGCATGGCTTCGCACCCCGCGCTCTAACGGGGATAGCGTTAATCGCTATGGCCCTCGCAGATATTCGCCAACCCAGTGATCTGCGACCTCTCACACTTCCTCAACTCGAGGCGCTCGCTGACGAAATTCGCGAGTTCGTCGTCAGTGCAGTGTCTGAAACCGGCGGTCACCTTGGCTCAAACCTTGGTGCGGTTGAACTCACGCTCGCACTGCACCGGGTTTTCGATTCTCCGCGAGACGCAATTCTGTGGGACACGGGACATCAGGCATATATTCACAAAATCGTCACTGGCAGAAGTGCAGGCTTCAACAAGTTGCGCCAAGCCGATGGAATCTCTGGCTACCCAAGTCGCGAAGAAAGCATTCACGACTTCATAGAAAATAGCCACGCCAGCACGGTGCTGAGTTATGCATACGGACTTGCCGTAGCTCGCGACGCTGGGAAGTCCCCCGATCGTCGACACATTGTTGCTGTCATTGGTGACGGATCAATGACAGGCGGCATGGCATACGAAGCCCTCAACAACCTTGGGCACAGTGGCAAGCGAGTGATCGTGGTATTAAACGACAACGGCCGCAGTTATGCGCCAACCGTCTCAAACCTCAGTCAAGGTGCATTGTCCAACAAATTGACCGATATTCGCCTGAACCCTGTGTATGTTCGCCGCCAACGCAAGATTGAAAACTTTTTGAAAAACCTGCCCATCATCGGAACACAAGCCGAACGAGGAATGGAAGCATTTAAAGCCGGAGTTCGCGAATTTCTGCAACCGCCAGCATTCTTTGAAGCCCTCGGTGTCCGTTATATCGGTCCACTTGACGGCCATGACTTGGAAGCACTCGAACACGCTTTGCATTCAGCGCAACAACGGGTAGAGGAAGGACCAATTGTGATTCATGTAATCACACAAAAAGGTCGCGGATACTCACCTGCAGAGGACGACGACGAGAAGCATTTGCATGATGCACCCATATTCAATCCTGCAACTGGTCCTTCAAAATCGGTTCCAACCGGCTACACAGAAGCGTTTGCCAACACAATCGTTGAACTGGCAAAAGACGATCCGCGCATCGTTGCCATCACTGCAGCCATGCCTGGGCCAACTGGTCTCATTCAATTTCAAGAGCAGTTCCCTGATCGATTCTTTGACGTTGGTATTGCAGAACAACATGCAGTAACTGCAGCTGCAGGAATGGCCATGGGTGGCATGCGCCCGGTAGTTGCGCTGTACTCAACATTTCTAAATCGCGCGTGGGATCAAGTGGTGTACGACGTTGCGCTACATCGACTACCAGTTGTTTTCTGTCTTGATCGCGCTGGCATAACCGGAGACGATGGCCCCAGTCACCACGGCATCTACGACATGGCGCTGTTGTCAAAGGTTCCGGGCATGCGAGTTCTTGCACCTTCAAGCACGCAAGAAGTTGAACAGATGCTGAAAGATGCAATCTCGCTGACAAGTGATGGTCCTGTGGTGATCCGGTATCCAAAGGGCAAGGCTCGCAGTGTTAATGCATCTGACGTTGGTTCAGGACTTGCTGCACGAAAACTGCTCACCGACCAATCGAACACCGTTTGCATTTTGGCTATCGGCAAGATGGTTGGAGCATCACT
>Ga0172376_10003406_pt1 | contig 18786 bp, 23 predicted proteins | sample Lak35m_FD_121114 | JGI IMG/M metagenome (GOLD analysis project Ga0172376, IMG submission 121114) | Freshwater microbial communities from Kabuno Bay, South-Kivu, Congo - kab_092012_35m | ecosystem: Environmental > Aquatic > Freshwater > Lake | place: Democratic Republic of the Congo: South-Kivu... | reverse complement strand
TGCCATGCTGCAGAACATGACCCAATTATTGAGCGTGGCCATGGCAGCCCAGGTCACTCCGGCCAATCTCGAAGCTAGCCTGCCCGACAAACAGCAGATCACAATGCAGCGTACCATCGGATCTACCACAAGCAATTTCAACTATCAATGGAACGCCAATGCCAATCGTTGGGAATTGTTGGCACCAGCCGGTCCCAGTGCTGCTTCAGGGTATAGATACGTGCCCATAGATCGCAGAGATCCTGTGCACAACGAACTTACCATGCAGGTGCTGGGAAGATCCGCATGATCCTGGCCGAAGGCGGCAACATCTTCAAAGATGCCGACGGTGTGCCCGTCACACAACGTATCGCACAGACTGACATCAAACCCACCCTGGTATGGTTGGAACACATGCTGCCTGGACTGGATCTACGCAACAACATGCTGGGGTCCACTGGACTCAAGCCCACGTCCGGCGACATAGACATCGCCTTGGATGCCAATGTAGTGACCAAGGAACAACTGGTCAAGCGGCTCACGGACTGGGCAGTGGCCAACAAGTTTGATCCTCGGGACTGGGTGCGGAAATCGGGTGTGGCTGTGCATTTCAAAACACCCATCGTGGGAGTGCCCGAGCGTGGCTATGTGCAGACCGACTTCATGTTTCTCAACAAGCCCGAGTTCTCCAAATTTATCCTGCGGCAAGATCCCAACAGCGAATACAAAGGTGCCACACGGAACGTGTTGTTGAACTCCTTGGCCAAGAGCATGGGCTACAAGCTCAATCAGAACGACGGTATCATGGACCGAACCACCAATGAACTGATCACGGATGACCCTGATCAGATCGCTCAGATGCTGCTGAATCCCGGTGCCAGTCGCGAAGATCTTGGGTCAGTGGAAAAGATCCTGGCACAGTTAAAAACAGATCCCAAAAAGGATGCCAAACTGGCTGACTTCCGCGATCACATGCAGCGTGCGGGCACACCCTTGGACGAAAACGTGGGCTACACTGAAGTGAACTGGATGGCCCGCTTGCGAGACAGAATCATGGTACAGGGCATGCAGGTCATCACTGAAGGGGTGCGTATCGAGCATCCCGAAGATCGAGTCTTGGATGCCGGCAGCCGAGGACTGACACAAGCTCTGCAGGGCATCTTGGCAGCGGCCCGGCAGCCCGAGACTACCACGGTGAAATGGGACGGCAAGCCCGCCATCATATTTGGTCGCAAGCCCTCGGGCGAGTTTGTGCTCACAGACAAATCGGGATTCCTAGCCAAGGGCTATGATGGCCTGGCCACCAGTCCCGAACAGATCGAACAGATCATGGCCGCACGTGGCGGCGAACGTGGTGAACTCATAGCCATCTACAAAAAAATGTTCCCCATGCTGAGACGCACAGTGCCTCAGGACTTCCGGGGCTATGTGCAGGGCGATCTTTTGTATGCTGCCCAGCCCCCTGTGGTGCAAGGTGCTTACGAGTTCCAGCCCAACACAGTGAAATACCGCGTGCCCGCAGACAGCGAACTGGGACAACAGATCGGTACCAGCGAAGTTGGCGTGGTGGTTCACACACAGTTGGCCGCACCCGGTGCCGCAGCTGAACCCATCACTGCCACGGATCTTGTGCCTGCTCCTGGAGTGCTGATCCTGGACCCCAGCCTGCGGACCTCAGGCGAAATCAAGTTAGACAAGAACACTGTAAAAACCATACAAGATATCATCGCCCAGCACGGCTCAGCCATAGATCAGTTATTCAACCCACAAGAGCTGAGAGATCGTAGGATCACGGATCTGCCACAGTTGATCAAGCAGTACATGAACAGCCGGGTGCGATCTGGCAGTTATGACGATCTCATCTCAGGGTTTGGTACCTGGGTGCAACAACAGGCTCCGGCCAAGGCACCGCGTATATTTGACTGGGCCACTCAAAACAAAACTGCCATGGCCGCTGTGTTTGAAGCGTTCCTGGCTGTGAGCCAGCTCAAGAACGATCTTGTGCGGCAGTTGGATGCACAGGCACAGGACGTGTCGGCATCAGTGAACGACGAACCCGGTCACGAAGGCTATGTGGGACAGGGCATGAAATTCGTGGATCGCATGAGATTCTCGGCCGCAAACTTCGCCAGAAACAATCCCGAACTCACCTAGACAACCGCATTTTTCTCCAATTTGCTAAATAAGTGCAGAGGCAGAGCCTCACTTACTAAGGAGATTTAAAATGGCATTTTTCCCACCCGCACATGGTGATTCGCAACCAGTATTTGCACTAGACATCAACAACGGTCCCCAGACCGGTCAGATCTCGGCAGCTGCCTTGGTGCAGATGGCAGGTCCCAAGTTAGACTTCATCGCACTCGTAGTTGAGAATGGATCAAACCAGGCCATCGACCTACGCAACCAGTTGGGTAATGCCAACGGTGGCGGCACGGGCGTGTTCAATCCTGGTGTGGTCAACACTATCAATGCAGCGATCCAGCGTACTTGTACCATCGCTTTCTACCAGGTAGAAGGCACCACAGCAGGACAGATTTCTTATGGTATCTATCCTTCGGGTGCTTTTGCCAACGCCACAGACCTCGGCAACGTGGTCGCTGGTCTCGGCACAGTCACAGTCACTGAAGAAGATGGCACCACAAACTCAGTGGACGTTTCTGGTTCGCAGAGCACCAACGTTGGTTTCAAACTGGCATTGTCGTAATCCATCACGCAGTAGAAAAACAGCCCGGGTTTTTTGCCCGGGCTTTTTTTTGGCCATTAAATACCCACATATGCAAACATTACCTTTGTGGCCCGTGCTGATGTATGACTTCCAGTGGGCCGAACATGATCGCTACCAGTCAGACCTACGCAGGGTATGCTATGAACAACAGGCCACCCAACGCACCAGTGGTGTGGCACCTGATGCCAAGAGAGGACTATACGAAAGCGGATTTGATTTCGTCACCATTGAAGATCCTGCAGTAGAAGCCTTTAGCCACTGGGCGAAAAACTGTTTCTTCCAAGCCGCTGCTGCTGCCAATGCCAGATACTGGCCCAAGGGCATGAACGTGTCTGTGGAGATACACGAGTCATGGTGCCACATCACCCAGGACGGTGGCTATCACGACATGCATGTGCATCCCAACTCGTCCTGGTCGGCCATATACTATGTGGACATCGGTGACACAGATGTCACCACCAAGAACGGTGTGAACAGATTCTACAATCCCAACAACAGCATGTATCTGGATGCGGGCACGGCCTGGGTCACTGCCAACACCAGCATAGACATGTCTGCCGAAGCCGGCATGATGGTGGTATTCCCCAGTTGGGTACGCCACTCAGCCGTGCAGTATCGTGGTGATAGAGATCGCATTGTGATAGCCGCCAACTGTCGTATCCAGCCGGCAAACATGTCTTCGGTGGCCTTGAACATATGACCCAGCGGATCACGTGCCGCACCCAGTTTGACATCACGGCCACTGGAGTACGCAACAATTTCCACAGGAATCGCGTGCCTTTTGATACCGCCCAGGGCATCAGGATTGACACAGATCAGGCCTGGAATCGTGCCCGCAATCAGCAACGCAACTGGGAAACCATCAACCAGGTGCTGAGCCTGCGGGCCCTGCCCACGGACATCACGGATCCTGTGGTCATTGAGCAAGATGGCCTGCGACTGTGGCAGTTTGAATTTTCAGTGGAACAGCCCGGGGCCTTGGTCGCTGATGGTGATACCGTGGGTGCTCTCAAGCACGACTGTGTGGGTGTGCCCATGATCACGAACCTGACGGAAAACGCCGGTGTTGATGATGTATTGATCGTGGATCGCAACATCACATTCACCTGTTCACAATAAATAACTTATCAAAAGGATTGGTCATGGCAGACACCACAGAAATAGAAAAAAAGAGCCTGGAAGCCCACGTGGAACTGTGTGCTGAACGCTATCGTTTCTTGGAGAACAAACTGGAGATGGTAGAAGAAAAAATCCAGGATCTCAATACCGTGATCAGGGAAGTGCATGACATGGTGCAGGCCATGGCAGAAAAACGCACTGATCAGATCATGGCCTGGGGCCTGGGATTCATAGCCCTGCTGGTAGGCATGATCGGTTATCTCCTGGCTACCTACGTGATCAAATGAAAAAACACCAGGCCCTGGCTCGCCTGCAACAGTTGATCGAACCCGATCTGTTGGCTTTGGAACGCAACATCATCATCGCCGACGGTGCAGGATTCATAGTTTTTGGCTGCTATCGCATAGACCCACAGTCGGGCCACTACTGTGTGAGCAAGCACGGCCTTGATCGCGGCGAATTTTCCGCTGTGCCCACGGCTCTGAGTTGGTGCATAGCAGACAAATATCAACAGCATGGTCTCAGCACCAACATCATGCGATTGGAGCAGCAAAAACTCTTGCTCACAGCGGACATACACACACGCTCTACACTGAACACTCGTATACGATCTCAGGATCTACGTGAAAGTGTTGAAGCCAAACTTGCCACAAGACGTTCACGGCTGCAGCAGGTGGAAGAGAGATTGACCAAATGCGTAAATCTGGCTAAATATTGGCAACAACGAGGATTCAACAATGAAACTGCAAGAACTGGACGCACGCCGTCCCACCGATCAAGTCGCTAAAACACTGGCCACGCACATGGGCAACCGTGTGAGTTTTGACGCCCTGGGCGAAAGCCAGGCACGACACATGCTGACCAAGGTCCGCGGACTGCTGCGTGAATACAAATCCTCTGTGAGCCGGCATTTCAGTGAACGCAATCCTGACTATCTCCGTCTGATCATGCTGGAGCAGGCCCTGAGCCACCGGATCTCGGAGATGGATGCCCAGGCCATTGCCGTGGACATGAACGATCCCAAGACCCAGGCCATGATGAAAAAGGCCCAGAGCGGTCAAACACTCAATCCCGAAGAAACCAAGACCATGGCCGCCATCGCTGCCATGAAAAAAGAGTCTGTGAAGAAAAAACGCATGGTGTCTGAAAGCGAAGTGCAGCAGGCCCAGGTAGTGATGGCCGCACAAGACATGGTGGACAAACTGCAGGGCATGCTGGAAGATGTAAGTGAGATGCAGTTCAAAGATCTCCCGGCACTCACAGATGCCATCAAGAACGACACAGGCGTTGAACAGGCCACGCAGTTCCAGGCCGATGTCACTGCTGCACTTACCACGCTATTGGCAGCCATCCAGGCAGGCAAAGCACAGGTCGAAACCGCACAGGGTGTGCTCACAGGACAGGCTCCTGTGGTTCCAGGTGCCGACGCCACAGCCATGCCCGCTGGTGATGCGATGCCTGCTGGAGATCAATCTGCGGAAGTGGATGCAGATCTCAGTTTGGATGCCAATCTGCCTGCAGAAGAACCCGAAGCAGAAACACCCGCAGCCAGCCTGGGTCGTGAACGCAGATAATGCGTATCCGGGAAGTACAGACACCTCCAATCGATTCTGGCAAGTTAGCGGCCTTGGCCCAGTTCATGCTGGGCCGTGCCCAAGACACCGACGCCAAGAAAACCATCTCCATCCAGGCATTCATAAATCTCGCACATGGCATGGGCATCAGCCTCACAGCCGATCAACTGCGTACCATGGTACAACAACCGCCTTTGAACAATCTCATAGCCAATGTGGAAGGCGATGATGCCACGGGCACAGTGATATTCCGTGGTGGAGAGGCTGTGACAGACACCATGACCGTGGATCAAGCCCGTGCCACTGTGGACTCGATGGCCAAACGGGCAGCTAAAAAAGGCCTTTGACTTAGATCAAAAAGTGTTGTACAATATCTTAACATAGGAGAAGAACATGGCTTATTCAGATCGGGTCATCGACCATTATGAGAACCCCAGGAACGTGGGATCATTTGACAAATCGGACTCAGATGTTGGTACCGGTATGGTAGGTGCACCGGCCTGCGGGGATGTGATGAAACTGCAAATCAAGGTAGGAGAAGATGGAACCATCACTGATGCGAGATTTAAAACCTATGGCTGCTTGACCAGCAATGCTCCTGTCAATACGCCTACAAGCACTAAAAAAATAAAAGATTTAAAAATTGGAGATGAGGTGCTTGCATGGAACGGTTCGAGCATCGTGAATCAAAAAATCAAAGACATAGTAAAACATTCAGTCGGCGTAGATGATTTATTAGTGATAACCTTTCAAAGAGAGACCAGCAGGAAAAATATCAGACCAGGCACATTCAATTTAATCTGCACCAAAGAGCATATTTTTTGGAATGCAAATAACAAGCCAATTGAAGCACAAAATTTGGTTGTTGGTCAGAAACTCTATGAAATTACCGAATACGAACTTAGGAAGCTAACCAATGTTCGTCACAGAGATTGGTTAAAAGCAAAAAATAGCCAGAAAATGAAAACATGGAATTCGGCATTTGATCATTCTGTTCTTCCACAAAATCAACCAGGCTATGTTTGTAAAAATCTCAATGAGAAAAAGATTAAATCTTCACGGGCATCAAAAAAGAATTGGGCTGATCCAACATACATTGAAAAATGGTCCAAAGGTATGGAAAATAGAGATTGGAGTAAACCAACTTCTATTGAAAGAAAATTTATCAATCTATTTGAAGCACACAATGTAGGTGCAAGATACAGTGCAGGAAAAATTTGGATACAGAGTGCAGATGGTCCAATCAGTCCAGATTTCATTGTACCAGGTAAAAAGAAATGTGTAGAAGTATACACAAAGAACATGCCAAGGTTCATGCAGGATCGTTCTGACGAATCAGATTATGTTGAGAAAAGATCTAAACTGTTGAAGTCAGCAGGTTATGAAAGTTTATTTTTAGCCATCGAAGAGATCGATCAAGCAGTTGAGCAGGTAAGCAATTTTGTGCATAACGGCATGAAAATAGTGTCTGTCAAATCAATATCTCATCATAATCAACTGAGAGGCTGTGAGAGAGATGGAAAAAATGTAGTGGTATTCGATTTAAAATTAGAAGATGGTGCTCATGTTTTCTTTAGTAATAGAGTAGGATCACATAATTGCGGATCGGCAATTGCCAGCTCAAGCCTTGTCACAGAGTGGGTCAAAGGAAAAACTCTCGACCAAGCGACCACTATCAAAAACACTGACATCGCACAAGAGTTGGCCCTGCCTCCGGTAAAAATACACTGCTCAATATTAGCCGAAGATGCCATCAAGGCAGCCATAGAAGATTATCGCAAAAAACATGATCTCGCTGACTGATATCGCTGCTACAAAAGTCCAAGATTCAATACATAGACGTGGCCGCGGCCTAGGCATCCGTGTGGGTGTGCGGACCACGGGCTGTTCGGGCCTGGCCTACACCCTGGAGTATGTGGATCAGGAACAAGGCCAGCAGAATTGTGTGGCACACTACGATGACAAAGGTGTCAGGATCTATGTCAAACCCGAGCATCTGGTGTATCTGGACGGCATGACCATTGACTATCAGAAAAAAGGCCTCAACGAAGGATTTGAGTTCATCAACGCCAATGAACGGGATCGCTGCGGCTGCGGCGAGTCATTCCGAGTTTGATCAATAAGCGTTTTGATTATCAACCCATGAATCGTGTCACGGAGGATGGCCGACGATTGTATGCCACGCCCGACGGAAAGAAATTGCCCAGCGTGACCACCATCTTGGACAAGACCAAGCCGGAAGAAAGTCGCAGGGCCTTAAACGAGTGGAAACGACGTGTGGGCACAGAACATGCTCAGGCCATCACCACGGAAGCTGCCAATCGTGGCACTAGGATGCACAGTTATCTCGAACACTATGTGAAGACCGGAGAGATCAAGCCCGCTGGTACCAATCCCTATGCCTGGGCCAGCCATGTCATGGCACAAACAGTGATAGATCAAGGCCTTCACAATGTGTCAGAATTCTGGGGCGTGGAGATACCCTTGTACTTTCCTGGATTGTATGCAGGCACGTCTGATGGTGCCGGAATCCATCTCGGCGAAGCGGCCATCCTGGACTACAAACAGGCCAACAAGCCCAAGCGTCGTGAGTGGATCGAGGACTATTTCCTGCAATTGGTGGCCTATGCCTTGGCCCACAACGAAGTGCATGGCACACGCATACGCAAAGGCGTGATCCTGATGTGCGTGCGACCCGAAACAGACGACCAATTCAACATCACAAAACCACCAGAATATCAGGAATTCGTGCTGGAAGCTGGGGATTTTGATCACTGGGAACAGCAGTGGTGGAAACGCCTGGAACTCTACTACTTGACCGCATAAATACCCAGAACATAGGTAAACTCACATGGCCATAGTACAAGTATCCAGGATCACGAATCGCAAAGGTCTCACTGAAAACCTGCCGCAACTGGCGGGTGCAGAACTGGGCTGGTGCCTGGACAGCCGCAGATTGTTCATAGGCAATGGTACCCTGCAAGAGGGTGCACCTGTGATCGGCAACACCAGATACTGACACAGTTCAGCGACATCACCACTCTCAGCAACTACACCTATGAAGATGGTGCAGTGGGTTATGTGGCACAGACCGGGCCCACACCTTCGGATCCTGTGGTGCGTACTGTACAGGCCAAACTGGATGATTTCGCCGACGTGCGAGACTTTGGTGCTGTGGGCAACGGCATCGCCGACGACACTGAAGCCATCAATCGTGCCCTGTATCAACTGTATTGCCGCCAGGCCAACACACAGATCCGCCGCACGCTGTATTTCCCTGCGGGCACATACAAGGTCACGGAAAGCATCATCATACCAACCTATGCCAAGTTGGTGGGTGAAGGAGCTGACTGTTCGATCATTGAACTGGATGTGTCGGGAGATATCTCTTCTTTGAGTGCCTATGTGGCCAGATTCGGAGACAGCCTGCAACAGACCGGTGTGAACATCGGCAACAACGGAGCCACGGCACCCAGGAACATAGAGATATCGTCGATGACCTTCCAGACCGTGCCTGTGACAGATGTTTTCCTAGTGGAGCAGGCCACACAGTGTTATTTTGATTCAGTGAACTTCCGCGGACCGTTGACACAGACATCTATCCTGGCAGATCTAGCCACTGACAACATCGCAGGAGTGCGTTTCAATTCCACTGGCAGCTTGGTATGCAATCAGATCACCTTTGACAAGTGCAGATTTGCTGGACTCACTTACGGCATCAACACCGATGAAGAGATCCAGGCCGTGACAGTGAGCAATTCAGATTTCAACACTCTGTATCAGGGCATTGTTCTAGGAGCAGTCACACCCATCAACGGTGGTGCCACGGGATTCCGTGCGGTCACGAACAGTTTTGACTTGATCTATGCTGAAGGCATCGTGTATGATGATGTCAGCCTCAACGCTTCGGCCTACAACACTTTCTATGCAGTGGGTCTGGAGTTCACTACCAATCCCGCCACACCGGTGGTAGCCTTTGGCAACGACAACAACGTCAGCATCTCGGATATGTTTGAACGCAGTGACGCTGACAACAATGTGTATCCGCGTGTGCAGATCACCGGGGGTGTGACCACTACCGGAACCCAACTGCAGATCGGTAGATACAGCAGAGAAACTGGTCGTACTTTTACCTTGGCCAATAATCAGACCAATCAGGCCATTTTTACCACCAATGCCAGTCTTGTGAAAGCATTCAGCATGGACTATACCATAGCCAGGAATGATGAAATCCGTCACGGTACCCTCACAGTGACATCCAGGATCAGCGATGGCAGCACACTGAGCCAGGCCTATACCGATGACTACACCGAAACCTTTGATACCGGAGTCACTCTTGCGGTCACACAGTCCGGTAGCACAGTCACGGTGATATACACCACCACCAACACCGGTTCTGCCGGAACATTGACCTATTCTCTATCACATCTAGCCTGATGTGGCCACAGCATTATTCCGCAAGGCTGCAGGCCTGGGCTGATCTCCGCGATCGATGTACTCATCCACCTCTGGCTCAAGCACTCAGTGATGTGGATGCCTGGTGGCAGCAAACACCCTGGCAACCCTATTATCTACACTGGGATGACCGAGATCATTGGCCCACGCCTTGGGAACTTTTGAGCGACAATGTGTATTGTGATCTTGCTCGTGCCCTGGGCATCGTGTATACTGTTTCTATGCTTGAGCGTGATGACATTGAGACAGTGGAATTAGCGGACACTGACCAGGGCAATTTAGTCCTGGTGAATCAGGGAAAATATATATTGAATTGGCATACCAGCGATCAGTTAAATATCCCATCAAAACAGTTCACGATCAATCAACGGCTAGATCGCCGTGCAATACATCATTTGACGGATAGATAGATGACACAGATACAAGTACAAAAAAGAAACGGCAACAAAGAATCTCTAGACATAGAAAAACTACATCGCGTGGTTTTTTGGGCAACTGAAGGCATTACAGGCGTGAGCGCCAGCGAAGTGGAAATCAAGAGTCACATACAATTTTACAACGGAATCAAAACAGCAGATATACAAGAAACTCTGATCAAGTCAGCTGCAGACCTGATCTCTGAAGAAACTCCTAACTATCAATACGTGGCCGGCAGATTGATCTGTTATCATCTGCGCAAGCAGGTGTATGGACAATTTGAGCCGTGGCATGTGATGGCTCTGGTGCGGCAAAATGTACAGGCCGGTTTCTATGATGAGGAACTGCTCACAGCCTACACCGAAGAAGAGTGGGATCGCATCAATGGATTTATCCGGCATGAACGCGATGAACAATTGACCTATGCGGCCATGGAGCAGTTCCGCGGCAAGTATCTGGTGCAGAATCGCGTGACCAAGGACATCTACGAAACTCCGCAGGTGGCCTATGTGTTGATCGCTGCCACGCTTTTCGCCGCCTACCCCCGAGACACACGCTTGATGTGGGTGCGTGACTACTATGACGCCATATCCACGCATGAGATCAGTTTACCTACTCCCGTGATGGCTGGTGTACGTACACCCATGCGGCAGTTTTCAAGCTGTGTGTTGATCGAAACTGATGACAGTTTGGATTCAATCAATGCCACCGCCAGTTCTATCGTGAAATACGTGAGCCAGAAAGCCGGCATCGGCATCGGTGCCAGTAGGATCCGTGCCCTGGGATCACCCATACGCAACGGTGATGCATACCACACCGGCGTGATTCCCTTCTATAAATTGTTCCAGGCAGCCACTCGTTCATGCAGCCAGGGCGGTGTGCGCAATGGTGCCGCCACCTTGTATTATCCCATCTGGCATTTGGAAGTGGAAGATCTCCTGGTGCTGAAGAACAACAAAGGCACCGACGACAATCGTGTGCGTCACATGGACTATGGTGTGCAGTTCAACAAGGTCATGTATGAACGATTGTTGAGCAACGGAGACATCACCCTGTTCTCACCGCATGATGTGCCTGAACTGAGAGATGCCTTTTATACCAACGTGGATCGGTTCCGAGAACTGTATGAAACTGCAGAACGCAACACCAAACTACGCAAAAAGAAGATCAAGGCCGTAGATCTGTTCTCGGCATTCATGCAGGAACGCAAGGACACTGGCCGTATCTATCTCATGAACGTGGATCATGCCAACTCGCACGGAGCCTTTCTTCCCGAACTGGCACCTATCCGGCAGAGCAACCTCTGTTGCGAAATCAATCTGCCAACGAAACCTCTCACAGACATCAACGACCCTGAAGGAGAAATCGCTCTGTGTACGCTGAGTGCCATCAACTGGGGTGTGTTCCGCGAACCTACAGATATGGAGCGTGCCTGTACCTTGGCTGTGCGTGGTCTGGACGCTCTCCTGACCTATCAGAACTATCCTATCATCGCTGCCCAGATCGCCACAGAAAATCGCCGACCCTTGGGTGTGGGCATCATCAACCTGGCCTATTGGTTGGCCAAGAACGACCTAAGTTACAGCGACCCGCGAGCATTGCCCGAAGTGGATCGCTGGGCACAACACTGGAGTTACTATCTGATCCGTGCGTCAGTGGATCTGGCTCGTGAGTCAGGTGCCTGTCCCCGGAGCAATGAAACACGCTACCATCAGGGAATCCTGCCCGTGGACACCTACAAACGAGAAGTTGACGAACTAGTGCCGCATCAAGATCTAGTGGACTGGGAGGGCCTGCGTGTGGCCTTGCGTGAACATGGCATACGAAATTCCACTTTGATGGCTTTGATGCCAGCAGAAACGTCAGCACAGATTTCCAATGCCACCAATGGCGTGGAACCTCCTCGCAACTATGTGAGCATCAAGCAGAGCAAGGACGGCGTGCTCAAGCAAGTGGTACCTGAGTATCGCCGGCTCAAAAACAAGTATGAACTGCTGTGGGATCAGAAGAGCCCCGAAGGCTATTTGAAGATCATGGCTGTGCTGCAGAAGTACATCGACCAAGGCATCTCTGTGAACACTTCATACAATCCGCAGCACTACGAGGATGAAAAGATACCCATGAGCGACATGCTCAAGCACATGGTGATGTTCTATCGTTTCGGCGGAAAGCAACTCTATTATTTCAATACCTATGACGGATCTGGCGAGATTGATCTAGACAAGGTGAATCAAAAATCGGTGCTGATTGAATCAGTAGACATTAGTCCGCAATCGGAAGATGATTGCGAGGCATGTAAAATTTAGATTTATCAAACAGTCGTACTAAATAATACAACTGTTTGGAGAATGTAATGAAAGGATTTATCTACTTGTGGGAAAACACAATTACCGGTCAAAAATATATCGGTAGTCATATGGGTTCTACTGATGATGGTTATATAGGGTCCGGCACATATTTTAACCGAGCCATAAAAAAGTACGGTATAGAAAATTGCAAACGAACGATTCTTGAATATGTCGAAAATTGTCTGATCCTCAAAGAAAGGGAGCAATATTATTTAGATTTGTATAACGCTGCTCATAACATTGAATTCTATAATCTAAAATCAAAAGCCGGTGGAGGATGGGAATATGTCAATGGTAATCCAGAATTTTTGAAAAAAATGAAAAAGTCAGTCCAAGGATTATGGTCTCGGCACGATCATCCAAGAGGCATGTCCGGTAAACATCATACCGAAGAGGCATGGGACAAAACAAGAACTGGTTGGAAAATATGGGCAGACGAAAATCTAAAAAAATCAGTTCTCCAATATGATATTGAGATGAACTTACTGTGCGAACACGAAAGCATTAGAGCAGCAGCCAAATCTGTAAACGGAAATCCAAGTAATATCAAATATACAATAGAAGGAAAATTTTCCAAAGCCTATGGCTACAAATGGAAATATAAGGAATAAAAATGAGCGTTTTAAACCTACGTAAAAACCGAGATCACACCACCAGCCTGGCATTCCTGGATCCCCAGGGCAGCCTTGGCATGCAGAGATATGATACACTGAAGTATCGCCAGTTCGACAAACTCACCGACAAACAGTTAGGGTTCTTTTGGCGTCCCGAGGAGGTCGACGTGCTCCGTGATGCCAAGGACTTCAAGGATCTCACGCCCTGGGAGCAACACATTTTCACTGCCAATCTCAAGCGCCAGATCCTGTTGGATAGTGTGCAAGGCCGCAGCCCCAATCTGGCGTTCTTGCCCATCGCCACCTTACCGGAACTGGAGACTTGGATCGAGACCTGGGCCTTTTCCGAAACCATACACAGCCGCAGTTACACGCACATCATCCGCAACGTGTATTCGGACCCAGGCCGGGTGTTTGATGAGATGTTGGAGGTAGAAGAGATCGTGGCCTGTGGTCGAGAGATTTCACGATACTATGACGATCTCATACGCTACAGCGCATGGTATCAATTGCTAGGAGCAGGCAATCATGAGTGCAACGGAACACGATTCACCATCTCGGAATATGAACTCAAGAAAAAACTGTGGTTGGCCTTGGCCTCGGTCAATGTTCTCGAGGGCATCAGATTCTATGTGTCTTTCGCGTGCTCCTGGGCGTTTGCCGAGCTTAAGAAGATGGAGGGCAACGCAAAGATCATCAAGTTCATCGCCAGAGATGAGAATGTGCATCTGGCCAGCACCCAGCAGATGTTGAAACTCCTGCCCGGTGATGATGCCGACTATGCCCAGATAAAAACAGAAACACAGGCAGAAATGATTGACATGTTTGAATCTGCAGTGCAGCAGGAGAAAGCCTGGGCCGAATATCTGTTCAGAGACGGGTCAATGATCGGACTCAATCAACAACTATTGTCGGACTACGTGGATTGGATCGCACACAAGCGGATGACCGCCATCGGTCTGCCCACGTCATTCAAAGGCGGATCTAACCCTTTGCCTTGGACTGCCAAATGGATCGCCGGTGCTGACGTACAAGTGGCACCACAAGAAGTGGAATTGAGTAGTTATATTATAGGTGGCACAATACAAGATATCGATGACGATACATTAAAAGGACTTTCACTGTAATGCTTACTGTGTATTCAAAAAATCTCTGCTCGCACTGCGATCAGACAAAAAACTATCTAAAATCAAAAAATATCACGTTCCGTGAGATCAACATCGAACAAGATCTTGAAGCCCGTGAATTTATCATCAATCAAGGGCTGCGTACCATGCCACAGATCTTCATGGATGGCAAGATATTTGTAGAAGGTGGCTGGTCAGGTTTAAGTAAAATGACTGCAGAAGACATTCAGTCTGAAATCGAACTGCGTAACTCACTTGCGGATCAAAGCCTATGAAACTGGAAACAAACAACATATACACCGTCAAACTCAATACCGGCGAAGAACTCATCGCCCGAATAGTAGAGATCGCAGCAGATCACATGATCATCGAACATCCCATACTCACTGTGATCAGCCAGCAAGGGCTGCAGATGATGCCGGGACTGTTTTCCGCAGATCTTGGTCAAAATGTCAGGCTAAATAATGCTAGTTGGGCCATGATAGCAGAAACACGACAGGATGTGCGAGACAGTTGGATCCAGGCCACCACGGGCATCGCCCCGGTACGCAAGCAGATCATCACTGGCTAGCATGCCACATCGTTTCGTGGTCATGATCTCGGGTATGTTGCACGAATTTGATAGATACGACGATATACCCGCAGAGTTTGATCACGTGATAGAGTTCCGTCCCGAAATTCCGCCTGGTCCGCATACCCAGGCTCAGCACGATGAGATTGATGCTTGGGTGCCGAGATTCGACAGATTGATGGAGATAGAACATGCCCGCAGCGGCTCGAGGAGGTGATGCCGGAGTACCACATTGCAGCGGTTATACCATAGCCACAGCATCTGCTGATGTAGTGATCAATGGTCGCGGTGCGGCCCGACAAGGTGATGTTACAACCGGCCATCTGCGTCCCGGTGGCAAAAAATGTCCGGGCCATGTAGCGACTATATCCGGTGGCAGTTCCAGCGTTTTCATCAATGGTCGGCCAGCAGCCCGTGTGGGTGACGGCCTGGCAGGATGCACCCGTGTGGCCTCTGGCAGTACCGATGTGATCATAGGATGACAGCATGAGTTGCGGAGGTCCACTCAGTGCAGTGATGAGCATTGCGGGTGCTGGGCTGTTACCAGGTGCCGGTGCCATTGCCGGTCTTGGTGCAGGGCTGGGAGTGAGTGCTGGCCTTACCAGTGCCCTGGGCAGTTTCGGCAGCCTTCCCATCACCGGGCAATTCAGCGATATCGTGAGCAGTGCAACTTCTGTGCTAGGCGGAGGCACGCTGGATAGCCTACGAACTCTGGGTGCTGATATATTTCCCGCTTTGACCAATGCCATACCCGGCGGATTCGCCAGTGCTCTCAGTGCTGTGGCACCAGGTGGCATGGCTTCTGGAGGATTCACCGGGTTGATCGGAAGCATCAGTTCTGGTATCATGGGCGGTGGCGATCTTTCTCAGTTTGGACAGATATTCAATTCTGCACAGGGATTCGTTGGTCAGGCCAATCAGCTTATCAACAGCAGTCTCAACATAGGTGATCTTGCCAGCACGTTTGGTCCCATCACTGGAGGTATGGATAATCTCATCACCGGGGGTTTCAGCCAAGTCACTGAAGCCTTTGGTGCTCTGGGCAGTGATATGAGCAAATTGGGCAGTCTCATTGACATGAACAACCTTCCCAATCTCGGCGACCCATCGGCCTTGGTCAAACAATTGTCCAATGTTGGAGGCATAGTGCCTGGTGTGGAATCTGCATTGCGATCTGCCGGTCTTGATTCGTCACTGCTGAATAATCTTGCATCAGGTGGGTTGGCAAACATATCTGATTCTGCCAATAAACTGTTATACGAGGGTATGACCAAGGTCACCGGATCAGATCTTGCTCAGGTAAAGAGCATACTGGGAGTAACCACTCCCAACATCGGCAACATGGCCGATCTACTCAATCCGGCCAAGATTCTGCCTACAAGTTTCCCGGCACTGACCATGCCCACTCCTGATGGATTGCGAGGAGTGTATGCTTCGGCCTCGGGCACTGTGAACAGCAATCTAGAAAAATTCCTTTCTGCACCCGGCATACCATCTACCATTGGAAAGCAAGGGTCTGAAATCGCACAATCTGCACTCAACATCGCGAGATCTACTAGACTGATATGAGCAACTACGACACTCTTAAAAAAATCATACCTCCAGATCAGGCCTTGGCCAATCAAGCTCTGAGCCGCAGCCTGCGTCAGGTCAAGGATATTTTCAACACAGACCTGCCGACACTGAGTGCGGCTGTGAGTGCATTGGAAAGCAACAAAGATCTTGGCTTGATTAATGCACTAACTGAACCGGTACCAGAGGTGGTCACTGACTTCATTGGCAACACCTTGGCCACAGGTACTGGTCCAGGTAATACCATCACCATCAATGACGTGATAGGCGTGGCTGCTGGTGCCACTATCAACACAGACTTACCAGTGGTAACCACAGTGGTCAGTGATCTAGCCAACATTGGTGCCCTGGATTCTCTTACCGGCAACGGTGGTACTCCTTCATCAACTGACAATGGTATCTATACTCTAATGAGTTATACTTTGGCAGGTACCTACAGCATTGCAGGTAATGTACTAGATATCACAACCATTCCAACGACAAATTATTTTCCAGGCAATGTTTTCAGTGATGTAAATTCCGCATTTGGTAATATCTCAAACAATGCTACATTGTTATACTGGGGTAATTATTGGATAGCCAACATTGCCAGCGATCCTTTATACTCCAACGTGGTGATAGTGGCCAATGACGCAACCAATGCCTGTGCCGAACAACTCAATCTCAATGTTATTAACTGCACAGCCGCTGGTATTGACATAGGTAATGTGGTCAACGATCCGGCCAATGCCAATCTTGTGGCCAATTCGGTGACCACAAGCCTGGGACTGGCCAGCCAACTGCATGACATCGGTCTGGATGTGTCTACGGGTGGTGCCGCACAATTCTTTGACCAGGTAGCCAACACCACCAATCTCTCTGGCCAGGCCGTGATAGCCAGCATGAGAGAGGGCAGGAATATAGCGGTGCTTAATGCCGTGGGCATACAGTTAGACACCCAGTTGATCGATGTCAACGCCAACACCACAGTGGCCAACAATCTGGGCGATGGACAATATACCGTGGCTCAAGCCCAGGCCAACATCATAATTTAACCAAAATCATCGGATTTTTTTGCGATCATGGTCTACACTGATAAGTAACTCGAGGCGCGAACAACGCCCCAATCCCTATCTAGAAAAGGAAAATCAATGAAGAAATTAGCAATCGCAGCGGCCGTGGCCGCAATGGCAACAATGGCATCTGCACAAAATGTCACAGTGTATGGTGTAATCGACACAGGTGTACAGAACTATAACACTGGTGCAGTTTCACTTACCCGCGCTGCTGATGGCATCTTAGCCACCAGCCGTTTGGGCTTTCGTGGCACGGAAGACCTAGGTGGTGGACTCACTGCTGGTTTTGTCCTAGAAGGTAAAGTAACACCTTCCACAGGAACATTTGGTTCTACCGCCACCACAGGTCAGGCATTTGATCGTGAGTCATCTTTATTCATCGCAGGCAAGTTCGGCGAGATCCGTGTAGGCAAAACAGACATCTCTGCTGCAGAAGGTGTAGACACCTTGACCTCACAGGCCAGCAACTTGGGATTCAATGCCAGCAATGGCACGGGCGTTGAGCTAGGTAGCGATGCTGCCAGCACGATTCGTTATACCACGCCCAAGTTCAGCAACTTCTCTGCACAGATTGGTCGCTCAAACAATGCCAACGGTTCAACCACGGACGCTGGTACCGAGCACACAGGTTACAGCGTGACCTATGATGACAGCAAACTCAAACTGATCGCAGGTCAGGTGAAATTGAACGCAGCCACCGCAGTGGCCGAGCGAGACTTCACTGCCTACGGTGCAGCCTATGACTTTGGTGTGGTCAGCGTTGGTGCATCATATGCCGCAGGTGACGTATCCACCACAGGTGATGTCAAGAGCACTGTGAAGATGGCTTCGGTCCGTGTTCCTCTGGGAGCAGGCCTGGCAGCACATGGTGTTTATTCCATGACCAAGGATGGTACACAGGCCACAGCAGGTGAAGGCAAAGGTTATACCTTGGCACTGACCAAGGCCTTGAGCAAGCGTACCACAGCGTATGCAGCCTACACAGCCATCACCAACGAAGCCAACGCCACAATGAGCATGGTAGGAACGACGGCACCTACCGCAGGTCTTGATCCACGGGCCACCACGGTTGGTATCAGTCACACGTTCTAAACAATTTCACAGGCGGTACTTGGAAAACCCTGCCCTGAGCAGGGTTTTTCTTTGGTAAGTGCCCACTAACTTCCCGGTTGACCAAGAAAGGCCTTTTCGGCTATAATAGTTCTACAGTCAACATCAAGGAGCCACAGC
>Ga0172376_10003398_pt1 | contig 18806 bp, 41 predicted proteins | sample Lak35m_FD_121114 | JGI IMG/M metagenome (GOLD analysis project Ga0172376, IMG submission 121114) | Freshwater microbial communities from Kabuno Bay, South-Kivu, Congo - kab_092012_35m | ecosystem: Environmental > Aquatic > Freshwater > Lake | place: Democratic Republic of the Congo: South-Kivu... | reverse complement strand
GAATTCTTAAATGGTTTGAAGGCTGATGAAGCATTTACCACAACTGCTGGGTTGCCAAATGAAAGTATTCCTCTTGAAGGCAGATATTTACCCCATAGATCACAAAGTCATTATTTAGGCATGGGTGTACAAGCTGATGACCATAGATTTAATAGTGATAACTGGTGGGCATTTGAATCGTTTTCATCATATTTCGCAGCAGCTTCACAAAATCCAGAACAAAGACAATATATTATGAAAGCATCTTCAAAGCTTATTAATTCTGAAATTGATTTCATGAATAATTTTGAACCATCTTATCTAATTGCTCAAGGTTTACAAAAATTTACGCCTGATCAATGGGAAGCTGGTATAAGATACACTGGAGATGATGTTAATATCTTAAACAAAGTTAAAAACTTTAGAACTCGTATCTGGCCTGATTATACATGGGCAAATAGCACTAAGATTAACCATGTATATCCAACTCCATGGCCTAACTTAAAATGATGTAGATTATAATTAATAGAACATATTTATATGGTATATGCTACGGTATATACCATTTTTTATTTTATTGACATCGTTATATTGTTACGGTCAATTAGTATTAACCACAACAATATGTAATTCATATGTTATTAATACAGGTGACACACGAACTTATTTACCATTATCAATTGACATATTAAGAACAAATGGTATCATAATAGAGTTAACTCTTAACATTACTAATGTAGCACAAGATGTTAAAGAAATTGATTTGAATGTATATGATATATTTTATACAACAAATCTTACTGAATTACCCAAAACTAATTCGGTTGTTATACAAAAACTTATAACAGTACCTATAGATACAGATTAATATGAAATATATTTTATTTTTAATAACCTCATTATTTTTAACCACAAGTTTATTTGCACAAAATACACAACTTAGAAACACATTAATTTTACCAATTGAAGTATTTGGAAAGAATGGTGCAACTGAATCTGTTTATGTAAATTTAAATACATCTCCAACAACAGCAACCGGATTGAAATTATATATACACGGAGTAACTTACACAAACAAAGTGAGTGTAAAGTTGAATAATTCGCCGTGGAAAGATTTAAATAATAGTAATGTTGTATTTTTAAATCCGATGGAAAGTGCGATGCAAGGTATGGCAACCGCGTATTTTACAGGTCCATTTTCAACATTTCATTTGTATGTACCATTTTCAAATGCATACTTTACAACAAATAACACTGTAAGTTTTAGGTTCAACGATTTAAATGGTCTTACTGTAGGATTCAGAGTTCTTGACATAGGAATTATGAATTCAAATTATACTGAACTAGCTTTGAATACTAAAAAAGCGCAGGATGATCCTAGCAAATGGAAACCATACAGTACCGATGCTGCTAGAATAAACAATGGTTCAAACAAGTGGTTTAATGCGACTATTACACACAATGGTGTAGCTATAAATGCAAAGTGTAACGATTGTCATGTGGAAGAGGGATACGATTTAAAATACTTTAATTATTCCAATAAAAGTATTGTACTGCGTTCAACTGCTTTACATAGTTTAAGTATACAGGATGCACAAGATATCGCTAGCTTTATAAGAACGCGAAATGTTACTTATGAACCTGATGCTAGGCCTTGGAATCCTCCATATCAACCCGGTCCTGGCTTAGATAGTAAACCAGTAAGAAGTTGGGCTGCAGGTGCTGGATTGAATTGGGTTCTTTGGGACGATTACGATATGTTGAAATATATATTTCCAAACTCACCGACAAATTGGTTGGTGAACTACGGAACAAATGGTGTTGTTACATACAATCCCGAATATACTTTAAATCAAAGAGAAATGCCTTTATATGTTCCACTTCCAGATTGGAACAGATGGCTTCCTCATATACATCCTTTAGATGCATTTCCAACAATTTTTACAAACAACACAGCTAATATTTTGGGTGCTTATCAAAATGTTTATAATCTTGTAAAAAGTAAACCAACTAAAGCAGAAAAAGCAGTGCTGCAAGATCATGTATATTTTGCAACAAATGAACCATGGTCAAGAGTAGTAGCATCCACTTGGCCTACAAATTGGATAGATGGACCAATATTATGGGGTTCTAAAGCATATCAAGAATACAATTTAAAAATTGTTGGTGTATTAAAGTGGTTAAATGTAAAATACTTTGAAATGATGAAAGAATTTGAAATTGAAGATCAAGGAGATAATTTTGGTTATTGGAGTGCAAAAAGAAGATGGTATAGTACATCAAGAGGTATATTTTTCGTAGCGCCGCATACAACAAAAACTTCGTTGTGGGCTTATCAAATACCCAACACTCCACCTTACCAACAATGGGGCCCCGAGTCAAGTAGTTGGTATTTACTTTCTTTAGTATTGAATGATGCCAACAGAACTGCATGGGACCAGCTGCCTATGGATCAAAATTATATAGGTGCTTTTCCACCAGCAATTCTACAACCTTATAAATATGCTGCTAATCCACCATTTACAGATACTGGAGTTGCTGGTTTAGGATGGAATTTAACATTTACAAACAGACCTTTAGGAATGAGTGCTTATATTTTTATGAAAATGATGGAATTCACCGAGAAAGGTGCAACAAATGTTCCAATTGGACCAGGTATTATAAATGGACAAAGAGGTTATACTCCTTGGAATGTAATGAATAATGGCATTGCTAATTTAATAGCATATGCTAATTCTTCAGATACTGATAAAACTAAATATGTACCTATAGTCAATTTACTATTTGGTCAATATTGTGATAGTGTCAAACGATTTACACCTACACAGTATGATCGTGAATTTATTGGATGTGGTGATGCTATTTATAATTTATTTTTAATTATGGAAAACGAGGTCAAACTTATTGAGAATCGAGAAAATATAAGTTTTTCAAATCTCATCACAAAAATAAGACGAACTAGAAAACAAATGTGGTCGGATAGACCCTAACTATCATTGATTAGTTTCTGATGACGGAGGTAATTCGCTGGTTTTAGCGGTACCTCCGTTACTATTTCCATTACTTTTTTGGCCGAAGTACCAACCAATAACAGCCATTACAACACTGTTAAGTGCTTCATTATTGATTTTCATAAAGACAGCAACAGCAAATACTAATATTAAGAAGAGTACGATGATTGCTCTTATTGATACGCCTTTAATATTTGATTCTGAAATTTGTTCTGGTGATGCCATATTAATTATAAATATAATAAAGTATTGACAAAATATCAAAGTGGTGTAAGATGAAGCTACTATGACCAAATCTATTGAAGTTAGTACTGACATTAAAATTCATATCAAGGGTACCGAGCACATTCTTTCAAAAGAAGAAGCTAATTCGCTCTATCTCTGTCTTAAAAAAGAACTTGAAGCGTATAAAGACACTTCACTACCTGGTTGGCCTAATGGCCTTAAAGATGTAACTTGGCCTAATGGTATTGGAAGTGAAAAGTGGCCTGGACAGTGGCCATATGATTTGTGGACTTGTAAAAATTCTGGAAATACCGATTTTCCTCCTACAACAACTTCTTATACATTCAATAACAAGTGAAATATAACCACGATAAATATCCTATGATTGTTGGCGGTAAATACACATTTATTGCTAACAAGTCATTGTCTATAAATCCATTCTTTACAGATTTGGAAGCATTTCTTGTAAGTTGTGATTTGGAAGTCAATGAAATTGAACTTAAGATTAATTATCATGTACCGCTTTATTGGCGAGGTACATATGAAATGTTTATAGCTAATTGGCAAAGTAGCCTATGAAATTTGAACTATCTGAAAAAGAAATGGAAAGTTACAATGCGTTTATAAATAAACACAAATTGGATTGTCCGATTCTTAGAAAGAATACTGATTATGGTATAGGCTTTATATTCAAGCCAAGTTCATTGGGATGTGTGGTTAAATTGAAGTGTAAGTGTGGCACAAAGGTTAATATAACTGATTATAGTATTTGGAAATGACTAAGATATATCTGCCTATTATTTGTTATAATCATACAGTATTATCACATTTTATGTTTAGTGTGATGAAGCTTGTATTTAGTGGGCAGCAACAAGGCATATCATTTAGTTTAGACTGCATTTATTTTGAGAGTTTGATAGCTAGAGCTAGAAATGCTGCAGCTGTTAATTTTCTAAATAATGATTGTGACTATATGGTGTTTATTGACAGCGATATTAGTTTTGAACCAGAAAGTTTCTTTTCATTATTGAAGCGTGATAAAGATGTAATTTCAGGCTTGTATCCGAAGAAATATTTGAATACAAGCAAAGTTAAACTATTGGCTAATAGTAACAAACTGAATGACGATTACGAGGAACTTTGCACTGACTTTGCTGCTGAAGTTGTTTACAACAAAAATATACTTGAAGTGGAAGAAGTAAAGTATGCTGCAACAGGCTTTATGTTATTCAAGAAGAAGGTGTTTAGTGACTTGAGCAAAGTGCCTGGTATATCTTATAATAATGATATTGATGGTTATGCTAATTATGGCAATACTTTTTATGATTTCTTTCCGTGTAAGGTGAATGAGGTTAATAAGAAGTATGAGAGTGAGGATTATGGTTTTTGTAATTTGTATAGAAGTATAGGCGGTAAGATTTATGTTGACACTACTTGTAAGTTGGTACATTATGGGTGGAAGGGATACAAAGGTAATTTTATAGAACAATGTAAAATATTTTGATATTAATCCGTTTAAGTGATGTGTATATGTATTTATATACATGCGTAGGATAATTGGTAGAAACAAAAAAGGAAAAACGGTTTATATAAATATTCCTAGTTGGGATGATTTTATTGGTGGTGGAATGGGTGGTACCAACAGCACATCTGGCAGTGCATCGTCTGATACTCCAACGCCTACTCCGAGTATTGTTACTGATGGTTTATTTGTTGAATTGGATGCTACTAATTATACATCAGGTTTATGGACTGATGAAAGTGGCAATGGCAACAATGCTACAATAAATGGTGCTACTTGGACATCCACTGATGGTGGTATATTTGATTTGGATGGGTTGAATGATAATATTAGTATAGCACATACATCCAATTTAAGTTTAAATACTAGTACACAACGAACCATACAAGTTTGGGTAAAGTTTGATACATTACCGGCGTTAAATACGCAAGGACAGCCTGTATTTGGCAAGTTATCAAGTGCTTCTGGATTTGATGGTTATTGGGGTGGATTATATTCAAATACAGCAAAAACTCGTTGTGTAACAAATGGCACTGGTACTCAGAAAGTGAGTGATTCAACTTTGAATGTAAACATTAACACTTGGTATTTGTATACATTTATTTCTCAAATAACATCTACGGCTAATACGACTAAAGTGTATATTAATACGACTGAATATATTAGTACTGCTCACGGTTCCGATACATATGGTGAGACAAATCCGTTGTATTTAGGTTATATTGGTGCTGGTGTAGGTTCTCCTTATTTAGATGGCAAGATAGGAGCTTGTTATTTTTATACTAAAGGATTGAGTTTAGCTGAGATAACCACTAATTATGACGCTACCAAATCCAAGTATGGATTATAGTGCTTGACTTATTATAGAGTTATGGTAAAGTGTTGTTATGGTTAAGAGTAACAACGACGAACAGATATTGAATTGTATAGGTGAGACGCCGAGTGATTTGGTATTTTGGAGTTTCAGGTATTTTCTTGGGCGTAGAACTATTCACGCTAATGTTTTTGCTAATAATTTGGTGAAGACATATCCGTATTTGGATAACAAGACTCAGTTGATGATTAAGCGTGAGATTGAGAGGGCTATTGAGTTGAATGATTTGGGTGATGAGTGTGACAAACAGGTTTGGATGGCAATAAAGGAGATTTATGACGGACACTAATAAGATAGAATTTATATTGAATCATTTGTTATTGAGTCAGGTAAAGTTGGATGATGCTCCTGCGTCTGCTCAGTCACATTTTGATGTGGCTATTGTTGAGTTGTATAAAATGATTGACAATTATGACCCAAAGGATTATGAATGTCATAGGATTATGAAGGATGCTATTGAACATATGCACTTGTATAATAGGATTTAAGGAACTGTATGAAAATGAAAGATATAAAAGAATTATTGGATAAGTACGATGATGAACTAGAAGTTGTTGCAATTATGATAGATAAAAATCCAATGACTAATGATGAATTTATATTTGTTCACTGTGCTGAAAAAGCTACAGAAAGAATGAAAGGATTGATATGACTGAAACACAAGCTACTTTACCACAAAAGAAAACATTGAATCATTATTTGCGTAAATGGTATTATGGTTTTTTATACTGGATACATTTGTATATTTGGTGTAGATATTGTTATAGGCATGTAATGAAATTGATGCATAAGTTTAATTTACATTATACCACTATAGTTATGCCATATGAAAAAGAAGAGTTTAACGCAAGTTTAATTGGAGATGTAAAGGGTAGAAAAGAACATTTGTGGTGTCAATGGTGTGGACTAAGAGGAGCTGTAATAAAATTTGATAAAAAATAATTATGAATGACGCAAACATTATTGAAAGAATGGATGATTTATTAAAGAGTGATAAGCCAAAAATTATTGCTGGTAGTTTTAATGATATATCTGAACTAACAGAAGAACAAGTTAAGCATTTTAAGACTGCGGAATATCTTTGGCATTTATATCCACATAACAAAGAAGATAGGTATAAAAGAATGCATATGGGATTATTAATGGATGAAAATCTAAATTATGTACATATAGTATTTGGTTCTATAGATTTTGTTAATCAAATAAATGACGGGAAAATATTGAAACAATAATTATGAGTGAAGAACAATTTGATATTACGGATAATAATAGGACATATTACTATAACATATTTGGTAAGATGGAACCGGATATTGAAGGTATGTGTGCTTATTTATTGGATGAAGGCGTATTATTTGTTTCTTCAGCGAGTGATAAACAAGATGGTAAAGATTGTTTGGCACTATATGTTCTTATAAATGATTATTTTGTTCCCGCTGCTGATTCTGAAGCGGTAACTTATGATGAACTACCAAAGTTATATGAATTGTATAAACAAAGAAAATATGATGGAGTGGCTCAATTTGTAGCAAATAGACGGGGTATTCCAAATATTTATTGGCGTAATGAAGGCAGTGATTTTAAAACAAGAGTTAAAGAAAAGAGTTGATTTGTTATAATTTGTATAAGAGTTTGGAGAATTAATTTATGCATATGGAAAAACAAGTTTTATTGAACAAGTTAATTGAACGAGTCAACACTATGACTGACGAACAAATTGCCAAGGTTATACTTGATGTATGGAGCAACACTGATGTAGCGTCGTTGCTTAAGCAGAATGAAGAACTAAAGAAACAAGTTGAAGAGTTGAGGGAGGTTATTAAACAAAAGTGGTATACAGATAGTGTAGATTCAGTAGATATTGTTGACTTTAAAACAGCAGCTAAAGAAATACTAAATGACAAGCAAAAGAGTTTAGATTTGTTGAAAAGTACTGGATTGCACAATTCAGACGGCACACTTAAAACAGAAGAAGAGTTGAAGTTCTTTAATGCATCTACTGGTAACTGGATGACCGCAGAAAAGCTGCAACAAAAGTCAGAATCAAAGTTGAAATCATTGGAGGAACATAACAAACAAACATTTGACGCTTATGCTCTTGCTAATAATTTAAGTTCTGGCTTTGCTTGTCCTAAGTGTGGAGAAGAATTATTTTATTCAAATCCCAAAGCAGCATTGTGTACACATCCTCCTCAAAAATCGGTTTGTTGTAATAAATGTAATTATACTGGTTATGTTTATTGTTGATATGTAACTAGATATATTCTATATTCTATATTTATAGAGTATATGATTAAGTTGACGGATATATTAAGTGAAGTAATAGATTATGAATTTTGTGATTATATAAATTCAAAGAATTCATTATTTGAAGTATGTAATTTATTAGAATTTCCAATCCGAGTTGATGCAATTAATATGTCTATATTAGATGATATTAAATCAAACCACGATTATGTCTTGGGTGTTAAAAAATTTGGCAAATTGATTGGACACTATGAAAAATATGATATTTATCAATTTACTCCTATTAATGATTCATCATCATTGAATGATGTATTTGTTTATAAAGATATGGCGTATATATTTTTCAATTATGAATTGGTTAATGGATTTGTGCAAGAAATAAAGATATGGCAAGATAGATTCAGTTTGGGACTATTCAGAGAAATAATGTTCAATTATTATCTAGATAAATTTAAAGGTGTAATATCTGATGTAGCACATTCTCCGAGAGGTGAAAAATATTGGAAAACAATTTTAACCAAAGCTAAAACTGAAGGTTTTAAGGTTTATGTATTAAAAAATAACTCAGAAAAGATTCCATTGGATGATATAAACCAAATTGATAAATATTTCACATGTGCTATATACAAATTTGTTATAGAAAAGTCTTGATCAACAACAAAAGATATGATTAAGTTAACGGATATATTAAAAGAAATTATTGATTATGAATTTGTGGTATGTAATAATAATCAATCTTTGAATGAATCTCCTCTAAGAGTTAATAGTATACCCACTGAATTATTTGCTAATAATGGTTCAAATTATGAATATACCAAATACATTACGGAGAATGGAAAGCTGGTGGGTAATTATAAAGATTATAAAATATACCAGTTAGTCATCAACAATGAAATAATTGATATATTTGTATATAGTGAAATGTCCTATATTTACTTCAAATACACATTAAATAATAATATTATACAAGAAATAACAATATGGCAAAATCCATTAACATTGGGACTGTTTAGAGATGTAATGTTTAATTATTATTTAGATAAGTTTGACGGCATAATATCTGACAGTGTGCATTCTACCCGTGGAGAAAATTATTGGAAAAAACTACTAAATAAAGCAAAAGAATCTGGTTTCAAAATATCTGTATTAAGAGACAATTCCGTCAAAATTCCAATTGCCAATATCAATGATTTAGATAAATATAGACACTCAACATTATACAAATTTGTTATTGAAAAGTCTTGACATCATATAGTTTCAGCAGTATTCTAATAGAATATGAGCAAAACCCCGTGGACAGATGAACACATAATGTCTACAACAGATGGCATTATAGAGAAATCTTTTTGCCGTGAACTTGAATATAAACTACATATTGCAAATGACCACATCAAACGGCTAAAAAAAGCTGGTGATGTTATGTATAAACTACTTGACCCTCCATCAATTTGTATGAGAACAACCGAATATGATAACGCTCTACAAGGTTGGGATGACGCTAAATTAATATAATATGAAAGAACTAAAATACAGAGTTTTTATACCAGAGAAGAATCAAATGTTGTATTTTGATTTTAATCAATTTCACTATCCAGATCCAGATAAATATTTGTATAGTGATAAATATCCAGTACAACAATATACTGGTTTAAAAGATAAAAATGGTAAAATGATTTATGAGGGCGATATTGTTGCAGACACTCACTATCAAGATAAGCTATTTTTCACTAAAGTTATATGGAAAGATTTTGGATGGGTTATGGTACATTCCAATTTAGATACAGTCCCTCTTTGTTATGTACTTGGAGAAAAATTAGAAGTTGTCGCCAATATTTATGAGGAAAAAATTCCATGCAAATTTGACCACAATGCTGAGTGTTTAATTTGTGATGGTTGGGCATCAGAGTGTCCTGTTGTTGAACTATCTAAAAATAATCCGTGTGAATAAAAAAAATAAAGTGTTGGATAAATTAATAGAAACTATTAAATCACTAAATGAGAGAACTGCAGTTCAGAGTCTATAGTTACTTAGACAGAGAATTTGTTTATTTTGATATCTATGAAGGTGTGCCAGATATAGTAGGCGGTTATTCAATTCCACAACAATATACAGGTTTAAAAGATTTAAGAAAAACTAAAATATTTGAAGGTGATATTATCTTACACAGAAGAGATAATAACAAATATAAAGTCGTCTTTGATAATCAATCAGCTAGTTTTAAACTCTTACCCGTAGAAAATGTACTGGTTGTTGATGAACAATCATCCAAATTCAAAATAGAAAAAATAATTCCAATTATGAACAAGGAATTGAGTTCAAGAAAAATAGAAGAAAAAACATTTGATATGTTAGAAATAAATTCCATAATCATTATAGCAAACTTTATTCAAGAATAAACCCATGAAACTTAAAGATATTTTAGCACAGATAAACAGTGATGAACAACTAAACACATTATCATTGGATGAAAGTATTGATTTACAAACATACTATTATCTATCCGAAATATTAGATATCAATAACATATACCCAGTGGATCATACTCCGAGATTCTCAGCAACATTTACAGACTTTAACAATGTAGAACATTTTATCAAAATCAATAAAAGAATATATGATGATGATGATGATGATAATTATGAAGTCAAATTCGGGTTTTTAGATAAAAATAAAAAACCATCGTTCAACAGACCAAATATTTATTATAATACAAATGTAGATGAAAAAATATTCAATACACATCTACATATCTTGTTAAAGATATTTATTGAAAAATTAAACTTCTTTAAATTAGCAAATGTAAATAGATTATATCTACCAGCAACGGATTACGCACGATATAGATTGTACAGAATTGCACTTAATAAATTTTTGGATAAATCGGAATATAAATTAATTGACGGTGCAAAAAATGAACTCGTAATAGAAAAAAATGTTTTCTTGACATAGTGTAAAGTTACCCATATACTACTATTATATTATGAAAATTGTAATAAACGCAAAGTATGGTGGATTCGGCCTCAGTGAAACTGCTCTAGGCTTGTATAAACATAAAAAGAACATCACCAATGAAGAATTTGGTTCATATGAAATTGAACGAGATGACCCCGTACTAGTTGAAATTGTAGAAAAGTTGGGTGATGATGCTAATGACAAATATAGCAAACTTAAAATTGTGGAAATTCCGGATGATGTTAAATGTTGGGTAATTGAAGAATATGATGGCTGGGAAACTGTGGCTGAGTGCCATCGTACCTGGGCAGCATAATATATCTTAAACATAATAATATGCGTTTATACTCTAAAAAGAATATTAGTAACGAACTGATTGATATCTTTGAAGTAGACCTGTGTCTGCCAATTATTAAAGGTTCAGATAAACCAAATCAATTGATAGTGGATGAAATACATCCAGCCTCTGGATTTGAAATCAAATTTGATACCCGTTTAATTTATAAAAGGGATAATACTTGGCGCCATTTTCAACTAACCCTACTCGGATTCGGTTTTGTAATCAATAAGCAAACAGGATATTAATATGCAACGGGAATTCATATTCCGTATCTATGATAAAGAACAGTAAATATGACTTATACATTTGACACAACCAAAAGTGACTTTTCAATTGACGAATCTAAAATTCTTGAAGTGTTTCAAAAATATGGCGTCACAACAGAAAAACCAATCAATCTAAAAGACTTTGTAAGAGATATTGATAAAAATATCTTTAATAGAGTTTATTGGGCTAAATCAGATAAGGCATAATATGGACGATACTACCCCAGATTTTAATGTATATGGTTATCAACTAAGACAACTCTATAAACGAGTTGCTACACTAGAAGAAACGCTCAATAAAGTATTAAATGAGTGGGATAAAACACATATGATAGCTAATAACAATCCTGTTTATAAAAAGGCTAAAGATGTGTTAAATAATTATGACTGATGAACATACACGTACCAGAAGAAATTAGAAACAAGTATCCTCAGTTTGAATTTAGAGGTAAGCAAAGGATACTGAACAATAGAACTGTTATTGAAGCTTATAATCCAAGTACAGATATGAGTTTCTATTATAGTTTTGACGAAGATTTTTTTTGGTTTACCGGACAAATTCCCGATTGGAAATTGCCTAAATCTTGACATTATACCTAAATTAGGTTATATTACTAGAATGAATGATGTTAGAGAACGTCTAGATAAAACTCGTTGTAAGATAAAGACTTGTACATATAATGACATTCGTGAAATATTTGAAAATTTTCATTATAAGAAAGGTCATATGGGTGGTGGAATAAGTGTTTGTTTTGCTATGTTTATAGATGAAAATTTAGTTGGTGGCAGTGTATTGGGTAAACCCAGACACGAAAAAAAGTACAAGAATTGTATTGACATACGAAGAATGGCATGTCTAGATGATTCACCTGTCAACAGTGAAAGTTGGTTTTTAGGACAAATTATTCAATGGATTACATGTAACACCAATTACGAAAATGTACTTTCATACAGTGATATGACAGTTGGACACAACGGTACTATATACAAAGCTTCTAATTTTAAAGAAATAGGATTAACCACTCCAACCAAATATGTAGAATGGAATGGTAAAACGTATCATCCTCGTTCAATAAGTATTGATAGAGATTATAGTTATAAATTGAGAGACGCTATCAAAACAGGTGAAGCAGTTATTAAAACCGGTTTACCTAAAAGAGTTTGGTTGTATCCAATTATTCGTAAAAAGAATAGTAAAAAGAAAATGATACTAGAAACGTTTGATAAAAATATAGTCGTTAATCAAAAAGCTAGTGAATTTTTTTCTTTTAATTAATATGTAATGTTATGAACAAATCAACAAAACTAAAGTTAGTTTTAACTGGATTTATTGTTTGGTTTGTTTATAATTTGCTTATCATATTTGATAAAATTTATTAATGAAAAGTTACCGACAACAATTTGTTGATTGTACCAGACAAGGTTATACAGAAAAAACAGAAACTTATAATATAAAAGATTATTCTAAACCAAGAGAAAATAAGTTCGTTGCTATAGATATCGTTATGTGTGGTAGATTCGGTGGCAGGTGTAATAGTCATAACGACGGTTGTATGAAACTAAGAAAGGAACAAAATGATAATCTGGTTTACAGGCCAACCAAATAGTGGCAAAACCACACTAAGCACAATACTGTTGTTGTATCTTAATTCAATCGGTAAGACTACTAATTGGATAGATGGTGATAGTCTTAGAGAATTAATTAAGAACACTGATTATTCTGTTAAAGGTAGACGCCATAATATTGATGTAGCTCAATCAATGGCTAAAAACTTTGCATTAAATAATGATTATGTCGTAGTTTCAGTAGTAGCTCCGTTCAGAGATCAAAGAGAACATTTTAAAGCAAATAACGATGTAAAAGAAATTTATTTAAAGTCTTCAAGAATCAGAGACGGTAAGATGGTAGATTATTATGAACCACCTGAAGAAAATTTCTTGTATATTAATACAGATACCTCTAATATAATAGAATCACTTGAATTAATTAAAAAGTATATAAACGCATGAATGTAAAATTGGTAGCAGTAACATCACCTCGTATTGACGGACTCAAAAATGCAGAGGATATTGTATCATATTGTGCTAGAGTAAGTAATCCGTCAAATCAAATGAATACAGAAACAGCTCCAAGATTGTTGAAGTATCTTATCAAGCATCAACACTGGAGTCCATTTGAAATGGCAAGTGTAACCGTTGAAATTGTTACCAGTAGAGCTATCGCTGCACAAATTCTTAGACATAGATCATTCAGTTTCCAGGAGTTTAGCCAAAGATATAGTACCGCTACTAAGTTGGAAAATATTCAATGGAGATTACAAGGTAAAACAAACAGACAAGTTGGAGATGCTGAAGTGAATTTGTCACCTGAAAAGAAAGAGTTGGTTGATAAAGCACTACAATCCAGTTTAGAAGCGTATGATGCACTTATTCAAGCCGGAGTTGCTAAGGAATGTGCTAGAATGATATTGCCATTGACCACACAAACTACGATGTATATGACTGGTACACTTAGAAGTTGGATTCATTATATTGAATTGAGAGCGAAAGAGGATACACAGAAGGAACACAGAGAAATTGCAGTGGGTATTAAAAATATATTCATGAATGAGTTTCCAGTTATCAGCGAATCGTTAGGATGGATTAATACAACTGTATGAAATTAATTCTCTGTATACCAGGCAATAATTTCTCAGGTGTCTTTTTAGACAGTTTACTAGTTTTTTATAATTGGTGTCACGCTAACAAAATCACAGTTCTTCTATCAAGAAGAGAATCGTGTAATATATATTATGTTCGTAATATGTGTCTAGGTGGTAACTCCACAAGTGGTGAAAATCAAAAACCATTTCAAGGCAAAATTGATTATGATTATATATTGTGGATTGACAGTGATATCATATTCAGTATAAACGATTTTATAAAACTATATAACCTACAAAAAGATATTGCATCTGGTTTGTATTTAATGCATAATGGACAACAATATGCAACAGTAAAAGATTGGAATGAGGAATATTTTAACAAAAATAGTTGTTTTGAATTTTTGACACCACAACATTTAGTTCATAAAAATGAAGCATTTAAGGTTGACTATACTGGGTTTGGGTTTATACTAATAAAGAATGGTGTATTTGAAAAACTTAAGTATCCGTGGTTTAGACCATTATGGAAACAGTTTGGTAACGTTACTGAATTTACCATGGAAGATGTAAGTTTTTGTCATCTAGTAAAAGAACAAAATATAGATGTTTGGGTACATCCTGAAGTTATTGTTAAACACGAAAAGAAAGTATTATTATGAGTGTAAAGACAGACTATAATTTATTTTTAGATGATATCAGAATGCCAACCGATGTTACTTGGGTAAATTTACCTAATTGCAGTTGGGTAGTCGTTAAAAATTATGAGTCATTTAGAGAAATAATTTGGAATATGGGTATACCTAAATTTGTTGCGTATGATCACGATCTTTCGGTTGAACAATATGAAACTTATCATGGTATTGATGAAAATGGTAGATTAACCATTAACTATGATAAATTTAAAGAAAAAACTGGTTATGACTGCTGTAAATTTCTTGTGAACGAATGTAATAAATTAAATGTAAAACATCCGGATTATGCGGTTCACAGCATGAATCCAGTAGGAAAATCTAATATTATTAGTTATGTTGAATCATATAACAGAATTTCTAAAGGATAAGATTATTTTTGTAATCTTTTTAACTGTAATGTATGTTGCAATAGCAACAACTACATTTGCATATAGACATCCGTGGGCAACAGATATGGAAAGATTAATCTATATAAAAGAAGCCGTCTTATTTAAGAAAGTAACTTATAAACAAATGCGTGATAGATATGAATGATAAACTAAAAGAAGTTATAGAGTCAGAAGACCTACTTACAATGGATGGTTATGATGATTGTATAGTAGGCATCGGACATAGAGCTAACAGTGGAGAAAGATTTGTTGTGTATGATACTCAAAAAATAATTCTAAAACTGGTTAGAGAACAAGGATTTGTTTATCACGAAGCAGTTGAGTTTCATGAATTTAATCAGGCATGTGCTTGGCATGGTTGTAAAACTCCAGCATTTGTAGAAATTTTTGAATGAAATTATTTTACGGCGTATTATTGTTAATATTTGTCTATATAATTGCTTGGCATCAGTTATATGGACAATTTTTACATGAATATTTTAAGAAATATCAATATGTTTTGATACTATTAAGTGTACCTACTACATGGATATCAATATATGCTATACAGTTAATAACAGAACATTTTAAAGGTGAAATCTGGCCAAATAGAATATTGACATTTAGTATAGGCATTGTTATGTTTACTATATTGACCACTATTTATTTTAGTGAGACAATAACAACCAAAACAATTACATTAATTGCATTAAGTGCTTTAATTGTAGTATTACAAGTTTTTTGGAAATAATATGAATAATACAATAGTCAAAACCGAGAACGATTTCAAAGTATTACCACTTGAAAAGTGTGTAGTATGTGATATTGAAACAAATGTGCCTGTAAATCAACATATAGACTATAGACACTATTATATTGAAGGTGGTGGTCAACTTTGTAAAGAATGTTACGAAAATTTAAATAACAAGAAATATATAAAATTATGAGCGAATTAACTAAACCAAATGCTTTTCTATTCAAAGCATTAATTGAAAATGAATATAAACTTTGTGTATGTCCAAGAATAGATGGTCAATGGAGTGAAAAAGATATTGTCTATATCAAAGATAATCCGTATAATACATTTGATGATGTATTAGATAATGTATTATTTAGTGTATTGTTTGTTGGATACGAGGAAGATCCAACTGGCACAGGCGGATTCAAAATTACTCACATAAATACAAAATTTATGCGTAGTGATAAAGATAGTGCACAAGATCTTTACCAAAAAGGTTTGTTTTTTAACACAGTAGAGAAAGGATATCAAACATTCTATGAGCAACCAGAACAATCAAGTGGGCAAGGGCAGCAAGCCACGCCCAGTGAAGAAAAGTAATTATGACAAAAATTATGATGCAATAAATTGGCATCGTAAAAAAGAAAAGTAACACTACCGCCAATATGGCGGTTTTTTGTTGACTCTATAAAAAGTTGTGGTAATATACCAATATGAAATTTGATTCAAAAGATAAAAAAATCTTGATATTTGCTGACCCTCATCAAGATATAAAAAAGTTACATCGTATCATTAAGCACGAAAGTGCTGATATTAATATTTGTTTAGGTGACTGGTTTGATAGCTTTTATTTTGATGATGATAAAAACTATGCACAAACCGCTGAATATATGCTTGGTTTTATAAATAAACCAAATAACTATACTCTGTATGGTAACCACGATTTAAATTATCTATTTAATAACGATCTTGCTAGATGTAGTGGTTATGAAGATAGAAAGTATACCGCAATAAATGAAATCATAAATAATGACCGTTTACATATACAAAACACTTTCAAATGGCATTTTGTAATTGACGGCTATCTTTGTACACATGCAGGTATACATCCAACTTATATACCTCCACATTGTAAAAATATGACTCATATAAGTGAGTATCTTGATGTTGAAGGTGAAAAGTCCCTACTTGCACTTAGAACATGTGATAATCACTGGTTTTTTAAAGCTGGTAGAGGCAGAGGTGGTTTTTATAAAGTGGGTGGTATTGTTTGGTTGGATTTTAATGTAGAATTTGATCCAATTGATGATTTGCCACAAATTGTTGGTCATACACATCGTAGAATTCAAAAGATTGAATGTCATAGAAGTGAAGGATTTATGAATCCACTTGATGCAAATAATCTGTGTATTGATACAAACCTACAAGAATATCTTGTGTTTACAAACGGTAAGAAAGAAATAAAGAGATTCGTAGATTTGTGACATTATTGTGAACAACACTATAGTATCTTTACTTTATAAAAAGAGTATGATACTTTATAGTGTATGATTGATATACGATGCAATTATTGTGATGAACCTGCTACACTGAAGAACAATTATATTCGTATGAATTGTCATTGTTGTGATGATAATCGTATAATACCATTACAAGAACATTTAGATTACGACCGTCATAAATACTATTTATATAGTATGGTAAATGATGATTTTGTGTACTCTGAAGATAAGTAACTATACTTATAGTTAAAGAAAGGTTTATTATGCCAGGTCCAATATTTTTAGGTATCAAAACACAAAATCCAGCAATTGGTATTACTAGCGCAAATCCAGGCACAGCCAATGCTATGGCAGCTGCACAACAAATGGCTCAAGCTCAACAACAACCGCAACCAGAACAACAAGCTGGTAGATGGAATCAAGGTCAAGGCGTTCCAGTCATTGAAATGCCATGGCACAAAGCTACACCTGATTTGAAAAACATTAAATGAGTTGACTTATACATCTATATACCCTATACTTCATTGTATAGGGTTTTTTTATTACAATGAACACACAATTAGAATTTAACTTTGATACTGATAACGACAAGTCTATCAAGAAGTTTCCACCGAATTTTTTTGAAGAACTGCATAAAATAGATGAACCTGTATTTTACAGAGTCAATAGATTTATGGATTATGTACTCAGTAAGTTGCCATATTGTCTAGGATGGAAATGGTATCACAACTATTATGATGTTAAACGATATATAATTTCAACCTACCAAAAGATTCGTTATGGTGTAAGTGACCAAGAATGTTGGAATCTCGATGTTACCATATCTAAGTTTATTCTACCCAGACTAATTCATTATAAAAAGATGAAACGAGTTGGTATGCCTGCAGATTTGACTGAAGAAGAATGGGAATCTATTATTGATGAAAGTATTTGGGTATTTGATTATATTTTAGATGAAGACAAACATAATCCATTTCCCTATGAAATTTCAGTACGATTAGATAAAAATCCACTTGAAATGTTTAGTAATAAAAAAACACCACAACAAGAACATACTTGGCAAATGTACATAGCTAAACGTAAAGATTTGCAAGAAAGAAAAGAAAAAGCTCTTGCCAACTTTGTTAAGTACTACGAAGGATTTTGGGATTGACAATTTATAAAGTTGTGTTAGGATGTGTGTATGGAAAGAAAACTTGCATCTGTTCGTAAAATTGAAGAAGTCAAACCTATTGTAGGCGCTGACAAGATTTGTGCCTACCGTGTAGGCGGTTGGTGGGTTGTTGATGCTGTCAACAAGTACAATGTAGGTGATTTGGTTACCTACTATGAAATTGACAGCTTTCTTCCTATTCGTCCACAATTTGAGTTTCTTCGTAAGACTAGTTACAAAAAGTTGAGTAATGGAGATGAAGGATTCCGACTCAAGACTATCAAGTTGCG